>Ga0214917_10002931_pt1 | contig 20300 bp, 22 predicted proteins | sample LL_1208_BB_MetaG_FD_177983 | JGI IMG/M metagenome (GOLD analysis project Ga0214917, IMG submission 177983) | Freshwater microbial communities from Lake Lanier, Atlanta, Georgia, United States - LL_1208_BB | ecosystem: Environmental > Aquatic > Freshwater > Lake | place: USA: Georgia | collected...
AGTGTGGGAAGGTCGAGTTGACCCACGATGTGGCCAGCGTCAAAAAGCACGGTGTCCTTGCCGTCGTGCTGAGCTTGTCGTTGCACCGCCATAAGGGCAAACCGTGCCTCGGGAATGAGCGCACGAACGGCACCAAACGAGGCAACCGTATGCAGGGTCCACTGATCAGCAAACCGACGATTCTCGAGCGCCGACAGGCCGTCAAAGAACTTCCAGTGGAGATCGATGCTGCACTCAGGCACCCCGGCACGAGCTGCCCGCGTAAAGTTCCACGATCCGCGCAGGGGCACAATGCGATTCAACAGTTCCACATCGCTGGCCTCGAGGAGGGGGACGTAACCCCGCCGGCGGAGCCAGGTCACGACCCGCTCAATCTGCTGAGCGTCAACGTAGAGATCGATGTCGGACACCGGCCGCAGGCTCAAGGCGCCATCGGCCCGCGACGCATCAAAACTCTTGAGCGTCACCAGCGGATGTAGCGCAGCCAGTTCGACAAGGTCATCGTGGGCGGCGAGCAACTGCCGTTGATTGGCCACCCAGTTGTAGCGGGCGATTCCGGCCAGGTAGTCGTCGCGCGCGCCTCCAGCCACGAAGTTTCGGTGCAGGTAGCCGCCAGCCCATACGAGCAGATCACTGGCGGTCGCCGGGTTGTAGGTCTCGCGCCACTGCTGCCAGAGAGACACGGCCTCGGCGGGGGAGCCCAACGCGGCGCGCGCGATTAGTCGTTCCGACTCATCCATCGGCGCACCACCTTAAGGTAGTCCATGCGAGCTTCCATCTGCGTGGCCGTGATGCTGGCGGTGTGCACGCGCCGTCGCAAAGCGATCACGGGCACGGTCGTCGTCGTGAGGCCGGCTACCCGCGCCCGGTTGAACCAGTCGATGAACTCGCCGGCACGAAGCTCTTCGTCGAATGGGCCGACCCGGTCGAAGTCAGCGCGCGCGAGCAGCATTCCGCCGGCCACAAGGGCGGCTTCGATTCCGCTGGGAACCTTTAGATCGGTCGGCTGATTGGAAAAGTGCTCGATCTGGCCCATGGCGATGTCTGTATTTTCCAGCGCATCCAGCAGAATTCGGCAACGCTCGGGCTGCCAGAGATCGTCGGCGTCGAGAAATGCAACGAACTCCGCATCGGCAACGGCAAGTCCGGCATTGCGTGCCCCACCACACAACAGCCCAACCTCGCTGCGGACCAGCTTGACGCGGTCGTGGACAGCCCATTCGGAATCAAGCACCAGCGGCTTGCGACTGCCGGCATCCACCACAATCACACGTGGGGTAACACCTTCCTGGCCTAGAGCAGAGGCGATGGCCTCACTGAGGTAGTCGTCAACATCTCGACAGGGAATGATCACGTCGATGTGAGCGAGAGTGGCGTGGGTCATGACGAGGCCTTCCGGGCGATGTGTCGCCGTACCACATCGAGCATGGCTTGGTTGCTGGTGTCTATGTCGCTCGACGCGTTTCCCTGGTGAGCGAAGCGATGAACCACACAGGAGGCGTCATCAAAAAAGGGAATCTCGAGAGCCCGCGCCCGAGCAAACCAATCGACATCATCGGCACCACTCCCCACCGACGTGTCGAACAGGCCCACCCAGTCAAAGGTCTCGCGCCGCACCACGAGCGTGCTCGGCAAGAATCCCGCAACGGGTTCAACCAGCCATTCCGGGCGACACCAGGCTGGGCACACCTGACCGGGTTGAATGTGCAATTGTTGCTTGCCCACGGCATACCCCAGTTCTGTATCGGCCTCGAGTGCCGCGATTTGCCTGGCCAGTTTGTCGGCCACCCACTCGTCGTCTTGATCGAGAAATGACACGTAGGTTGCGGTGCCGAGTGAAATGCCCAAGTTGCGCGCATGGGCAACGCCCGCGTTCGTCTCGAGCGTGGTGATGCGCACGCCCACAGCCGGATCAGTTGCGCGCGCTGCGTAGGCCGCCAAAATCTGCTCGGAATCATCGCTCGAGGCGTCGTTGATGACGTGGATGCGCAGGTCCCAGTCGCTGAGCTCGGGATGCGGTTCTTGCGCGATCACCGAATCGAGCGCACGAGCAACAAACTCGCCGCCGTTGTAAACGGGCAACACCACGTCGATGGCGATCCGGTTAGGGGCAATCACGCGATGACCTCCTCAAGTAGGCGGGTCATCGAGGCGAGTGCCATTCGACCCGCGGTGAAAAGTGGCGCGCTGCGGGTGATTCGGGAAACCCGCTCCAGTACCTCGCGTTCGAAAAACGGAAACTGCGCCACAGTGTTAGGGGCGATGGCGAGCAGACCCGCGCCTGGTCCTAACGGCTCGGGCTGTGCGGGGCCGTTTGGTATCAGAACAAGGGTGGCCACGTGGTTCACGGGTGCGGAGGCAAACTGCGCCCGAGTGGCTCCAATGAGAAAGTGAATGTTCTTCTTGGCTTCGTTGTCCCACAGGCTGGTCGACGATTCTGCTGGCGAAACGGGGAGTGCATCCGGGCGAAGTTTGAGAGTGGCATAAGTGCTCCAGAGCAGGGCGGCGGATTCATCTGTGGTCAATCTCGGCGAATATTCTACCACGTTGTCGGCGAGGAATGTCCAGCCTTCGGAGAGGCACTGGCGGACGAGGGTGGTCTTGCCGCTGTTGCCCACGCCACAGATCAACAGCCCGTGGCCCTCGCGCGCGACGGCTGCGGCATGCACCAGCACGTTGCCGTCGGCAACTGAGGCCCAGTGCATCAGTGTGCGGGCAAACTCGGCCACCTGTCGTGGAGCGAGCGTCGTGCGGGAAAACGTGAGTGCCTGTCGCGACTCCGCGTGGAAGGCGAGCATGGCCGACAGGTCTTCTTCGAGGCAGATGAGCCACGGCGACGAGTCGGCATCATTGTTGCCGCCCAAATTCGCACGCACGTTCTCGCCCTGATCATTAGCCCAAGCAGTGATGGCGCCGTAGGGTCCGCGCCGCAGGTGTCTCGGGTCGGGAAGACCAGCAACCGTGGTGTCATCCAGATAATGCAGACTAACCCGCGGCAAGTCCGTGCGGTGCGGAGCCGGGTTTGCGATCAGGTCGAGGGGTGCGAGTTCTCTCAGTTGCGCAACTGTCTCCGGCGAACCCGAAAGGGTGAGCACCCGCGCGCCTAGACGAAATTCCACACCGTCGCTCTGCGAATCAGACCGTTCAAGCTGAGCATCCAGCCACGCGTGCAGGGCCTCAGTCACGGGCAGCCGGCCACCCCTTGTCGGGGTCGGCTTCGTGAATGGGGTCGAGACCGAGAATGTCTTCGAGGTCGGAGAACGACTCGAGGCTGAACCCCGCGAACGCCCACGAGGCTGCTTCGGCCGTAGTCTCGCCTGCGGGCACGATCAGATTCTCGGCGGTGAGTGCCCCAATCATGGAGTCGACGCTGGCGACAAGTTCCGGCGCGTTGCCCGCCGAAGCCGCAAACGCGGCGCGCGACCCGCTCGCTAGCAGAGCGTTCCAAGCAAGCGACGATGCCGCATTCAGCCGGAAATACCGACCGCTCACGAGGTTGATGATCACGGTGTCGTCGGCACTGGCGTCAAACACCACCGCGGGAGAATTCAGGCGGAACCACGTGCTCATGAACGCTCATTCCAACGTGAAAAAATCTGCTGCACGGCAAGCCTATGTGGCATGGGGCCGTATTCAGACTCTACGAATGCTTTGCCGGCATTCGACATCCGCATCCATTCATGGGCGTTAGCATGGTCGGCTATTTCCCGAAGTGCAACCACCCAGTCGGTCAAAGTGTCGGCTACACGCACTCCCGCAAAGCTGCCATCAATCGCGTCTTCGACCTGTGTGTGTCCCTGCACACCAAAAGACGTTGAGACAGTGGGCAGACCGTGCGCGAGGTAGTCGAGCGTCTTGCGCTTTTGACCGGCACCAAAGCGCAGGGGGGAGAGCCCCACGAGTGCTGTGCGCATGATGTCGTCGACCTCGGCGGCCGGCAGGCGACCGGTAAATCGCACATTCGCCAGGTTAGCGACCGAATCGGGGTGTGCCGAACTGGCGGCCTCCATGAGCGACTTAATGGTGGACGCAGTCCAGTCACCAATGACCACCAGTTCGTCGAACGCGGAGCTCACCTCCGGCCAAATGTCGGTGAGCAGCCACTCAACGCCATCCCGGTTGGGTTCGTGCCTCTCGCCGCCTATGAATACGGCTCGGCGAGCGGTTTCGGCGGGGCCTGTATGATCGACCGTATCGAGGGCAAACCAGGTAAGCCGCTCCACATTCGCCACCGGATGGCGTGCCTTCACCTCGCGCACTTCTTCCTCGGTGGGCAAGAGCGTGAGGTCGGCGTGCGAGAAGCAGAAGTCTTCGACAAGGCGCATGGCACGTGCGCGCTGGGCATTGAGAGCCGTAGAGGCGCCGGGAGAGACCGACCTGTCGGCCTTGCCCAACCTTCCTATCTCGGCCATGCGCAGCTCGTGAATATCGTGGGCAAAGTAAATCAGCGGAGCTCCAAGCCGGCTCAGCACGGAATAAGTCCGTGAAAAAAGTCCAGGCCTGCTTACCACCACAACATCCGGCGCCCAAATGGCCAGAGCGCCGAGGGCACCCACCTCCGACTCATCCACCACCAGGACTTCGTGCCCCAAGGTGCGCGTAGCCTCAATGAGGTCGAACACCGAGCGAGAACCGGCATCGCCGAGCGCATCAATGGGCCCCGCCTCGCAGACGGCAATTCTCATACAGAAACTTTCATCAGGACATCATCTAGCACTGATATGATCCAGAAACTTTGCGATTGTGCAGCAAATCAATCTTACGAGCTAACATTAGACAAAAACACAATAATTAATTACCAGAAATAAATTATATTATCTTTATGCGTCAAAGGAATCTCTTCTAGCGTCCTTAAATTAAAAGTATTTAATTTGGTCCTTAGTTCATCTGAGGAATGCGAGTCAATGTTGAATTCTTTGCTAACGAAATTAGAAGTTATGTATCCATGTGAAGACCTAAGAAGAATTTTATTCAAATACAATTCTTGAGTGCACCTAGATAATTCTGTGAAAGCATAGTTGCTGATAATTAGATCAAACTGATTATCTAAGGCATTAACATCTAATGGCTTGACTATCTCCACGTTTTTTACATTTAATTTTTTTAAATACTTGTCTGCTAGGTTTAGAGCCTCCTCAAGGTCTACTAAGTAGTATTTATTGGGCTTAAAAAAATCTGAAATTACTTTACATTGACCGCCGTAACCAACGCCAATCTCAATGACATTTAAGTTGTCTAATGAACCAAATAAATGTTTTAAATCTGACAGCACTTTTATATACCTTAATGTAGTTGGCGAAAATCTGCCAATACCTTTGTATTCAAATACAAAGGGGGACCCATGCGCATCATTCTCTTTGAATTGTTTTAATTTGCTCTGATACTCGGGGAAATATTTATCGATATGCTGCTTGTATTGGCGTCCTTGATCTTCCGATACATGTTCTAAGATAGCATTATAATCTGGATTTCTTTTAAAAGAATTAAAAACTAAATCATCCAGTGCCGCCAAATGGCACGCATTCCTGTATTTATACGTATCACTTATACTACTTTGCAATTGACTCATGTGTTGTTTATATTAAAAGATTTATTAGGCGCAATAACCAAAAAATTACAACTATCAGTAGATTAAGTTGCTTTCCTTCTTAGCTCGAAAAAATAAGGGTCTGACAGAATGTGAAAAGTAGCCTTGATCAGCTTCGTAACTGGGAACTACCCGATCTTTGCACGAGAGCTGATTTTTTTATTTTTTGAAATAAGCATGATCACCATTAAACTTCGGGGGGGGCTCGGGAATCAAATGTTTCAGTACGCGGCCGGCCGGGCTCTGGCGCAAAAAAAGAGTGCGTTTCTGATCCTAGATCTTGAGTGGTATAAACAGAAATTTGGGCCGGGGTCGACGGCCAGAGCCTACGAGTTAAACTGTTTCCAGCTCCACCGTTTCATCAGAAACGTGAAGTCAAAGCTTGCTTCACGTGCAACATCCTTTTTGGCGAAGGATTATGAGGAGCCACATTTTCATTACGATCCCGGCTTTCTCCATCTGCCTAGGCATGCTGTGCTGACTGGATATTTTCAGTCCGAAAAATATTTCAAAGGCATGCGCGACATCCTTTTGAGGGAGTTTGTGTGGAAGAAAGAGCCCCAAGGCAAGAATCTCAGCCTATTGAAGGAAATTCAGCAAACACCGGGAAGCATTTCTTTGCACATTCGCAGGAGTGACTATATTACTAATGAAAACGCCGCAAAAGTTCATGGATTAACAGAAATGAGTTATTATGAAGCAGGGGTAAAAAAAATGGCTCAAAATATAAATAACCCAAAGTTCTACATATTCTCCGATGAGCCTGAGTGGTGCCGGCAAAACCTTAAGTTGAACCATCCCACGGAATACATCTCAAACCATGGTCATGGCTCTGAAGATATGAGACTCATGAAAGAGTGCCGACATCACATTATCGCAAACTCAAGCTTCTCTTGGTGGGGGGCATGGCTAAACGAAAATCCTGATAAGCTGGTAATAGCACCAAAGAAATGGTTTTCCTGCCAAGAGAAAAACACAAAGGATCTAATTCCCGATTCATGGCACAAGCTGTAGAAGTCATGCAGAAAAGATCTGCCAAAGAGCCACTGGTGTCTGTGGTAATGAGTGTCTTTAACGGAGAAAAATATCTCCACGAGGCCATCAATTCTATCCTCCAACAGACGTTTACAGACTTCGAATTTATCATCGTGGATGATGGGTCGACAGATAGCACATGCCGAATTATTCAATCCTACGATGACCCGAGGATTATTCTCATTAGTCGCGCGAATAAAGGCATAACAGTCTCCTTAAATGAGGCCATTTTATCTGCCAAGGGTATTTATATTGCACGGCAAGATGCCGATGATGTAAGCCACTCGGCTCGCTTGCAGACAGAGGTTTTCTTTCTAAGAAATAATCCAAAATATGTGGCGGTCGGCTCCTGGTTTGAGGAATTTAACGAAGGTGGTCCTATACGCATCAATCGGACACCAGTGACTGATTCACTGGTTCGACTACGCTTGGTGTGGGGTACCTGCTTTGGGAATGGCTCGGTGATGTTTGTCCGCCAGACGGCGATCGATGCAGGGCTGTATCGACAGGATATGTGGCTAGCTGAGGATTATGATTTATGGATGAGATTGGCGTCTTATGGATCCATGGCGAACCTTCCCATGGTCCTTTTTCGCTACCGGATACATGCGGAAAGTGCGTCTCAAAAACATAGTTCTAAGCTGCATCAGATCGCAAAAGAAATAAGCCTATCCTATGCCTTGAAATTTCGTCGAAATGACCTGGGCAGTATTCATCATGATGTGGAGTGCATTGCGAAAGCCGGCCCAGAATATCAAAAGGAAGTGGTCGCTGAGATGAGGCGTGAAACTTTGCGGCTTCGAAACTATCCAGAGGTGAAAAAAGCCTTCTTAAGGTACCTTCGTCATTTAAGACTCAAGGCTTGGCTTGCGACCCGGTTGCGTCTGTTAACATCTTTTCGACCTTCTTCCCTTTAAACTTACGCAGGGCAATTCCTTGCACATTCGCCGAGCAGTTTATTCCGAAGGGTTTTGCTTTGCTCGGAAGCGAAGTGCCCAACAAATTTTGGGCACCGTCTTCCATCCTGTGGCTTCGATTGATGACGCATTTCCACGATCTTATTTATTGTGCTTGAGCATGATACTTCTTTCATCTGCCAAACAGAGCGGATGTGTCACGTAATCGGCAACAAGTGACGCGTGGCGAGTGAGCTGCAACTAAGGACCCGATAAGTGCGGGCGTCAGGTATCTTGGCGAGACAGGGGGGTAGGGTTTTGTCTATTTTTAAGCAATCGTTTCCACCATGCATACCGCAAATAAGATCGGACTGGGAATCATCACCTGTGACCGGCCGGCAGGCCTCCAGAGGGCCCTGACCAGCCTTCCCTGGGAGCGGTTGGACCGTGTGGTGGTAGTCAACGATGGTGCACCGGTTTCCTCTGAAATCATCCGGGAGGCAGGCCACGGCCGGGCAGAGCTCCTGCAGAACCAAATCAATCTTGGGGTAGGCAAATCAAAAAACCGGGCTTTACGTCATCTTTTGCAAGCTGGCGTGGACCATCTTTTCCTGATGGAGGAGGACATTTTTGTAAAAGACGGCCGAGTGTTCGAGCAGTATGTGGAGGCGGCAAGAATCACAGGCATACAACACCTGAACTTTTCCCAGCACGGTCCCAAAAACAAGGATCCAGAGGGTAAGGCCGACCCCGTCACCGCCGTCGACTACGGCCCCCTGCAAATCGCTCTCCATCGCCACTGTGTGGGTGCATTTTGCTACTACTCTCGGCACTGCCTGGAGGCGGTTGGCCTAATGGATGAGGATTTTTACAACGGGGGCGAACACCTGGAACACACCTACAGGATTCTCCGCGCTGAGCTTCATCCCCCCTTTTGGTTTTTTGCGGATGTAGACCGTTCGGAGGAGCTGTTGGGCTACGAACCTTGGTCCGTTAGCCAGTCCCTGATCGCCTCCCGGGCTGATCAAGCCGAACTAGTCCGGCAGAGCGATGCCCTGTTTCAGGCGAAGTACGGCCGGCCGGTGGGGAGAATCCCTGTGGCCGGAAAGGGGGCAGTGATGCGGTCTCTGAGACGAATTCAAAATAAATACGGCGCGCCGGGCCCCGCCTCGCTTAACGCGCAGGAGTCATGGCGACCTCAGCCTCGGCGTCGAAACCTGTGGGATAAGCTGCGGGATCGGTTGCGAAAGGCGTGGAGTTCTATAAGCGGATAATGCCGATTTTCGCTCCCAAAAACTCGCGATGATTCCAAGTCTATCTCAAGCTAACCGAGTGAGTCGCGCAGAAGCTGATACAAGGATCGCCTGGGCCTCCCAGAAGAGTCAGTGGGAACTTGCTAAGGCTATCTCCCGTTTCCGGCGGATTTGCTGGAAGATCGGCTGGGAAAAGCTCCTGCTGCGGATGGGGCTGAAACAGGTCTCGGGATAGGCAGTTTATTTCCCTCGCGGTGGTTCAATTTTCGAAAATATAAACAAGGTCGCCACTTCCACGTTCTCGGGTTAGAAATGTATTTATCGCATGAGAAAGTACCGCTCCGTTAGCCCGCAGGTGAAATGGGATAAGGTGTTTTCCATATGCACGATGGTCAACGATTGGGTTGAGTACGAAGCTCACCAACAGAGCTGGCTTAAGATGGGCTTTGGTGGGAAGGACTGTGAATTTCTCGTAAGTGACAATAGTACATCGAACAAGCTGGACGGCTTTCAAAGTTCCCGGATTTTTCTAAATGAGGCCCGGGGTCAATACATCATCATGGCACATTCGGACTCAAACCCAGGGGTGACCAAAGATAAGATGCTCAAATTATTGCAGTGTCTGGAAGCAATCGACCCGAAGTGGGCGATTGTAGGCAACGCCGGTGTGGATCAACTCGGGCAGGGCATTTTGGCCACTGGCTTAGTGATGCCCAGGGTTTCGGGAGAAAAAGGAGCAAAAAGATTCCAGCTTGTTCATGCTCTGGATGAGAATCTTTTGATCGTAAAAGCAGAAGCCCGATTATCTTTGAGTTATGACCTGGAGGGGTTCCACCTTTATGGACTGGATTTATGTGATGTGGCCCGAAGACTGGGCCGAACGTGCTATGTCGCCCCGATGCCTTGGTATCACGGCTCGCACGGAACCCTGAACACGGTCTTCTACCAAAAGGTATCCGAGTTTGAGTCAAAGATGCGTAATTACCGACGGCCGAAAATATGGGCCACCAACTGCACCTTCCTTACGGTGTCCCGATCCCCCTTGCTCCGTGCATGGTCCCGAGCCAAAGCCTGCTGGTTGTTGCGCAAAAACGAATACCACAGTGAAGAGGAGCATCGGGACTTGTGGAACGCAGCGAAAAAGGAAGCTCTCCTTTTTCCGGCCTATGCATTTCTCTGGCTATACAAAAAACTGGGATTTGAAAGGCGGAGGCACCGACGGGCCCGGGGCGAGAAAGATTAATAAATGGAGTCCTTGGTTAGGCGGAGCAAGAGTTCATCCAAGCGTCAAGATCGCCCGTCATTGGCACTCTTAATCCCTTCCTACAACCACGATCGGTACTTGGCCCAGCTCTTTACTTCGATCGTAGGGCAGACGCGAAAGCCTGACGAGATTTTCATCTCCGACGATGCCTCGGCGGACGGGAGCTACGAACTTCTAAAGGGTTGGTCTCGGGGACGGCCGGGCGTGAGGATCTTTCGGCATCCACGAAACCTCGGTATTACAGAAAATAGTAATTTTCTTTTAGGCAAAACAAAATCCGACCTCGTGGTGTTTCTGCATAGCGATGATGCGCTTCTGTGCTCTAGGGCTTTGGAAAAAATGGAGCTACTGTTTAGGCGTGAATCAAAGCTTGCTCTAGTGGCCTGCGGGAGAAGGTTTTTAGATGAGAAAATGTGTCTCACTGGAAGAGAAATTACTCTGTCCTCAGGGCGGCATGTTGGCCGCGATATTCGGCTAAAAATTCTTCGGTCGGAGGCGAATCTTATCGGAGAGCCTTCCTGCGTCATGTTTCAAAGGAATCTCCTCACCAAAGGGTTTGACACTGATTTCCGTCAACTTTGGGATGTTGACGCTTGGTTGCGACTTCTCAAAAAGGGGGACATGGGTTATGTGGCAGAGCCCCTTGTGGGTATCCGACGTCACGCGAAACAGGCCACTCGCCAAAACGCGTTAGAGGGCCGCTCGCTCAAAGAGCATCTTATCGTTTATGGGCGACTTCTAGCAAAGGAGAGTCTTGGTTTATCAGCGGAAGACAGGTATCGACTGCTTTACAAGCTGACCCGCACGGCGTGCCGTCATCCGAGGGCGGTCACTCCGGAGATCCGGACTATTCTGTCTGGGGAAAAAAAGCGGATGGGGCTGGCCGAGTATTACCGGCAGAAAATCCGGTATCGGCTGGGGCGGTGGTTCGCCCGTGGATTCTACCAGTAAGCACCTTTTTCCAGCAGCTTGTGGTTGGCGGGACACTCGCTGGGAAGGGGGCGGATCCAGTGCTCGTTATACAGGCCACGATCTTCAAAACGGCCTCCCCGGATGCCAAAAAGCAGGTTGACGGTGCCCCCGAGGTGTATGCCGATCCGACGCAGCTTTTTTGCGTGGACTACCAAGGGGATGGACCAGGCGCCGGCGCCAATAATGGCTACATCAAAGTCGATCGTACTCATAGTGGCCTGCATTTCCTCAAGACCATGGAACCAGTCCCGGTGGCGTGGTGGCACCATATAGGGTAATTGGGGACAAGGGAGGAGGCGGCAGGTCGCGGCGATCCGGGCTAGGGATTCCGCTGGAACGCCATGAAAAATGTTCAGCAGGGTGAGTTTGTGAAGTTGGGTCGAGATGGTTTGGCAAAAAGGGGAAATCACGAGCCAGCGCAAATCGGCAAGGGGTCGGAGCCACGGTGCCGCTACGGGTTCAAGGGAATGGAAGTTTCCTCGAATGGCCTCGGGCAGTTCCCGATCAAGAAAGGCTTGCTCATAGGCATCGAGAAACGTGCCCTCGGGTTGCCACTGGGCGATAAAGTCCATCTCTCGGATGGCCTCGCGGTACTCCCCGGCCCAGCGCTGGTAAATGTCCTTGCGAACCGGAAACACGCCGGCGTTGGAATAAAGCCGCCGTGCCGGACGCTTCCAGCTGGCGTTGGCGGGCCAAGGAAGCTGGATCCAGCGGTCGAGGTACTCTTGGCTCAACAACTCAGAGGTGCCGACCTTGCCGATAGCGCAAGGGGCTCGGCGGACCAGCGCTTCGGAGATCCACGTTTGGCTTTGTTGAACGTCCAAGTTGGCGGTTCGCCGGTTGCAAAGACGTCGCCAATGCAGGCCGGTAAGACGGTTCAAATGGGAAAGTGGCATGAGGTCAGAATAAGTAATCCGTTTTGATTAGAAAGGAGATGTTCATTCTAAAAAGAGGCTAAGACTTCTTGGCTTTACCAGTCCCATCCGACAAAATAAATTTCATGCGGTCTATTCAAATAATGACGAAGCCCGTGCTTCATTTGGACTTTGCCGACGCATTGGGACGGCAAAGCAAAACGGATAACTTTCTCCATAACTTATTGGCGCGGCATTACGATGTGCAGATTGTGGATGATCCGGAGGTGCTCATTTTCACCCATTACGGTCATCGGAACCGTCTCTACTCCTGCAAAAAGATCTTCTATACACAGGAGCGGTATTTGCCCGATTGGCAAAACTGTGATGCGGCGGTGACCTCTGCCTTTTGCAATCATCCGCGCGCCTACTATTTCCCCTTTTTTGCCGCCCACCGGCGGGGGGAGGATCTGGTTCGGTCCCATGGCTTTGATCCAGAAAAAATCCTACGGGAAAACCGCGGATTTTGCTCGTATATGCATAAGTATGAGGACCGGTCAGTGGCAATTCGGACGCGGTTTTTTCATGCTCTTAATCGGCGGGCAAAAGTGGATGCTTTTGGTCCGGCTCGTAACAATACCGGCTTCACCGTTCCCGGGGTGGCCGGCGAGGCCAAGCAGCGGGTACTGCGCCGGTGTCGCTTCCACATCGCCTTTGAGAACCGGTTGACGCCAGGCTGGACAACCGAAAAGTTCACAGACGCCTTCGAAGCCAACACGGTACCGATCTACTGGGGGGACGAGCATGCTCTGCAGTGGTTCAACCCCAAGGCTTTTATCAACGTCCGCAAATTTCGGGATTTCGGTGAGTGCTGCGACTTCATTCTGCATTTGGAGAACACGCCATCGGAATATCTCTCCATGTTAGCGGAACCGCCCTTGTTGGGAAATCGGGTGCCGGAAATCTATTCGCACGAGAAGCTTCTTGAATTTTTGGTTCGAGAGATCGAAAGGGTCGAGATGCCGGTCGCGCGTAGGCGGTGGTTTTTCCCCTTAACCAAATGGCGTTTGGTGCGAAGAGACCGGGTGCATGAAGATGGATCCCGCAACGGACCACCACCCTTTCGCCGGGGATTTCCAACATCAGCGTGATTCCATTCATGGGTAAACAGAAGGCTTGGAGGCGCAACTTGCGGGCGTGGTTGTATAGACGGCTTCCGGCAGGCGTTCCGCGCTGGCACTTGAAAAGAAGGGCAGGTTACGAGCGCCGTTGGAATTTGGAAACGGCGGGATTCACCAAAGAGGGCTTTTTCAAAATCCTGCAAACACGACTTCTTGCGGGGACGCGCCCCGGCGTTTGGGTTGAACTGCAGGCGGGCGACGGTCTGGTGGGCTCCTTGGGGGTGTGGCTAGAAAAAGGTGGAAAATGGATAGTAGAAGGGTGGGAACACCGTGAATGGCCAGCACGATCCTTTCGGAAGCATCGACCCCGGACGGCTCTTCGTACAGAGCGTTTGACCTCATGGAAGACTGCGCGAAAGCTGCAAAATCCTTCGGGGGTAACTACGCGGGGTATTCGTGAGGCTGCGGGGGTGTGTCGGGCGATCCGCGAGGGAAAGATCCGGCCCTTGATTTTGGGAATCTGGAATCCAGGGCGGAAGGCGGTATGGGAATCGAGGTTGCGGCCCTGCGGGTACCGGCTGGAGCTGGTGTACGAAAGAATGGAGTTTTATCGGTGCCGCAATCCGTGAAAGTCGCTTTCCACAGTCGCTGGGTCACCGAACGTGGTTCTGAAGGAGCCATGCTAGATTATGCCAGACTCAATCGTTCTGTATTGAGCAATGAATCGGTGATTTGTTTGCCAGACAACTCGAACTCCAAGGAGAATTCCATTTTGGGAAGGTGGAAGCAGGAATTTCCAATACTTTTTTACCGGAACCCCCATGAGCTCGGCCGCAAGCTGGGAAAGGAAAAGGTGGAGGTGATTTATATGACCAAGCCAGGCTTTTATGACGGGTTTCTGGTTCCTGGGGTAAAAAACTGTGTGCACGCCCAGTTTTTATGTGACGAGTTTCACGGGGATATTTACGCCTACCTGTCCCCCTGGATGTCTCGAGTGATGACGGGAAGAGAAGATTCTTTTGTGCCTTTCTTTGTTCCGAAAATGGACACGGCAGAGAATCTTAGAAAAGAGCTGCGCATTTCGCGGGAGTCGAGGGTTTTCGGGCGGCATGGGGGATATGATACCTTCAATATTCCATTTGTCCGCAAGGTGGCGGCATCGCATGCACGAAGTCATCCCCAAGATCATTTCATTTTTCTCAACACCCGCCCGCTCTCCGGAACCGAATCCCTGGGAAACGTTCATTATCTTCCCGCTACTGTTGATCCGCGCGAAAAGGCCAAATTTCTCGCGACATGCGATGCAATGATCCATGCCCGCGATACGGGAGAGACGTTCGGACTGGCGGTGGCGGAATTCGCCGTCTTGGCCAAACCGGTGATCACATTTTCAGAATCAAAGGAGAGGGCTCATCTGGAGATGTTAGGAAAGCAGGGATTGCTGTACCGCAATGGCGGCGAATTGGCAGAGATCCTAAGGGAGTTTCGCCCTCATAAGACTCACGAGACCGAGTACAACATTTATGCCGATCCAGAAATGGTGATGCAGCTATTTGCCAAACGCTTTTTATCTTGAAGAGCTACTGGCGCTCAAAAAATAGATCCATTTGGGAAAGGGCTGGCGAGTTCCCAGCCTTGGCAGAAAGCCGGTGAACCTCAACCACTGAGACCGGCAGGAATCCGGCTGCCCCAAAAGCATCTAAATAGTCGGAAAACGAAGGAGCTCCTAGGTTGTAAGGAAGAAGAGGTATTTCAGTCAGGAGAAATTTGGTTTTGGAGAACAAATATTTACCCCCAGCCAGGACGTCTAGTTCTGCGCCTTGCACATCTAGTTTGATCCAATCAGGTGAAGGTAGATGATTTTGTAGCGCAAAAGAGTCGAGATCGGCTGTTTCAACTTCTTTTTCCTCCCAACCGAAGGCCCCTGATAGTTTGGTATTTTCAGGATAGAAAGAGTCCCCAGTAGAATTGTTGGAATGAAAAACTCGTTTCCCCTTAGCCCTAGAAAGGGCAATCCGATGATAAGGCAAGCCGGTTTTTTTGAGAAACGTCTCGCAGACAGGGTTAGCTTCAAAAAGTTGAAAGGATGCTTTGGGCATCAGCTTTTTCATGCCCAAGGACCACTTGCCGTGATGGGCTCCAATGTCATAAACCGTAGAAATATTCCCAGATCGATACAATTGTAATAGTCGATAACGGAACTGGTACTTTAAAGCGGCATTAAAATCTCCCTGCAGGCCTAGAGTTGCCAATCGTTTCAACGCCTGCTTCACAGGCGAAGAATGTGGCGTTTACAACAAAAACTGTCACGCTCCATTTGATTGGGTTTCATTCAAGCATCTAAACTTATTATTCTTCAGAATAAAGCAGGAAGAAACTTTGGATTTCAAAGATGGTCCCTAGTGGAGTTAGATCATGACCGATTAGGAAGGAATGAAATAAGCCCCAAGGAACAGAGCACGAAATATTTGCCGACCCAAAGATTGAGATGGGATTCTTTCGAAAAAAGTTTCTTGAGAACTAAAGTCCCAGGCGAGGGAAAGTGATGGAGCGCTTTACCCCTGTTTGCTGGTTGGTCGTGATCTCGTAAGAAAAGCTAAAAGGGGATAAACAACCACCCGAGGCCAGTTTTCGCAGGCGGAAGAAAAGTTTCGCGATGCGCATCCGGACTGTTTTACGATTCACATCGGCCAGGGCGTTTTCGCCGTGAGAACCGAGGCGTTTGGCGATGTCGTCCTGGTGCCAGGTAAAGATGCCGATGGGTCTGCGGATGGAGACAAGGTTCAGGCTGAGCTTCATTTGACGGCGGAACCACACGTGATCCCCGACGACGCGATATTCACTAGGGTAGGGGCAACGAGCCCAGATCTCTCGGCGAAAAAGAAACGAGCAGGTTTGGACAGGCATGTGCCAATCGGCATCGATGGGGCGGGGGATGGTAATCTGGTTGAAGAGATAAAGGAAATTCAAGTGTTCATCGAGCATGATGGTGGGGCCGAAAACGGCGTCGGCTCCAGTCTGATCAAGTTTTTGAAGAGCGTGGGCTAGGCCCGCCCTGTCGTACTGCTCGTCGGCGTTGAGGTGTCCGAGGATACGACCCCGTGCGGCAGCCATGCCTTTGTTCAGGGCGTCGTACATCCCCTTGTCAGGACCAAGGATCAATCGGATGTCCTGTTGCTGCTTGAGATATTCCAGCGTGCCGTCGCTACTGCCTCCATCGACGACGATATGTTCATAGCTTAGGCCCTGCAGGGCATGTCGGACCGAGCGAATGCACAGTTCGATCCAGCGGATCGAATTAAAAACCGGGGTTACGATGGAGATGTCGCAAGCCGACATAAATAGTTATGAACTCTTTTTCAGAAAAGAGTCCATCGAATGACGATCGCGGGCCGTATAAAAATACCAGACGAGATAGATAAGATTTAGGCCACCCCAAAGGCCGAGCAGAATCAGGTAGTGTTTGCCACACGGGCCCATCATTGGAAGTAGGCGCCAGAGGGCAAAAGCCGCAAGGCCGAGCCATAGGATGACCCAGTGCAGGGTGAAGAAGCTGAAAAAACGGAGAGGCGCCGTGGGGACAAAGCCACCGATCTTTGGAGCATCAATGGGATAGAAGTAGAGATCCTCAATTTCGGACCCGACTAGCGAGCTTTTGCCTAAGGCCTTGTTTAAACGACCCTCTACAAAGCGGGCGTGGATGCGGGCAAAGTCGACAAAGTGGAGATAGAAACAGGACTGGGTTCCGGCGGTGATGACGAGGAGTGGGACAAGGGCCAGAGACACGGGGCTGTCCCAAAGAAGGCAGCCTATCGCGACAACGAGAAAGAAGTAGAGGCCGTGGAAGAACTTCTTGTGGTAAGCGTACTGCATCTCGCGCATCCGACGTAGCTGATCCATCCAAAGGGCGATCTTTTGGTCGGTTTGTGGCATAGCTCCTTTATGCCCAGTGCACAGCCAAAGGACAACCTTGCGACTTTCCTGCAGCGGGCTTTTGGGAGAAGGTAGAGAAGTGAATCCTATAGAAAATAAACCAGATTCCCGCGTCCCAGGGATAGTCGGGGTAGGGCTTCTATTGGCCTTGGCCTTGGGGTTCGGGCTGGGGCAGAAATTTGGAACGGGTGGGGCTGAGCCTGAAAGGTTGGCTGCCCCGGCAGCCCCATCCCTTTTTCAGCTTCCATCCAAACTGGTAGTTTATCAGGAGGGACCTGCGATTCCTGCTTTGTGGTTGGACACCTTTTCGAGTGGATTGGGAAACCCAAAGATAGATTTACGGGTTTTAGAAAGGGGTTCAGACGGGTCGTGGCCATCGGACGGAGATGTGTACTTGATCAAGGCACGGACTTTCCAGCCTTTAAGCCAGATATTTTCTTGGGCTGATCTTACAGGACGGGTGCCCCTAGAAGGAATCAATCCTGTATTCCAAGGACAAGCGTTCGATCCCAACGGAGTTCATAGTCGTCCATGGAGAGTAAGCCCCTGGTTTTTTATGAAAAAAGTGGCACCTGGAACTCCACACAAGGTGGCTTTGGCCGCTCCCGCGCGTTGGGCTGGCGAGCCCCAGTCTCTTTTCCCAAGTGATCCAGATCTGATGGGCGCAATTTGGCTTAAGTCACAGGGTAAACCGATCAATCTGGGTGGAGAGACAACCCAGCAGACTGCACGGCAGCAGGTCGAGGCCACATTAAGCGGCAAGTTGGCTTCGGAGCAGGAGTGTTGGGACGGATTAAAGAATGGGAGTGTGCAGTTAAGTTATCTCCCTTCCTGGAGGCTCGTCTTAGATCCACAGGCGGGTGGGGGTCTGATCCGCTGGTCTGCGTTGCCAGCGGGTACGATTGTAGATTTTGAAGTGATGGGGGTAAGGGAGGAGTCTTCAAAAAAAGAGGTGGCGTTCCGTTTTTTGGAGTTTTTGTTAGCGGGGCCTCAGCAGTCAGCCTTGCTTGGGGCAACAGGTTATTTTCCCGTTCGATCGAAGGTAGGGGCGGAGTGGGTGGGGTCGGCTCTGATCATGCCCTCGGGACCGTGGTTTGACCGAAGCGAGTTTATCATGTGGCCGTATCCGAGAGTCGCGGTCACTCCTCCACAACCAACCTCTGAAACAAACGCGGGTGTCCCTTTGAGTGGCGGGGAGCAGAAAAGTGAGTAAATGGGAAAAATTCCGCTCCAAGATTCTGTCTGGTCAGTGCGACGGTAATATTGATTTTGCGGAATTGGTTAACTATCTCCAAAGATGTGGTTTTGATCTGCGGACTCGGGGAAGCCATAACCTGTTTACTAAAAATGGGATCGATGCCTTAATTAATCTCCAATCTGACGGCTCCACGGCGAAACGCTATCAAGTGCGTCAAATTCGTGATATTCTCATTGAGTATCAAATCGATCAACCCAAGGAGGCCGCCAATGAGTGAAAATAAGTACGAATCGATCATTTACTGGGACCAAGCAGATGGAATTTTTGTTGTGGAAGTTCCTGAGTTGGCTGGATGCAAAGCGCACGGATCAACCAAGCGAGAGGCTTTAGAAAGTGCAGAGCAGGCGGTGTCGCTTTGGTTGGAAACAGCTAGGAGCCAAGGCAGAGAGATCCCGAATCCAAAAGGGAAATTGGCTTTTGCCTAAACCAGAGGCCCCGGCGGGGCGGAGCCTTATCGAAGCATGAACCTTAAAAACAAAGTTATTCTGATCACTGGTGCGGGGTCTGGGCTAGGGAAGGCCTTGGCGTTGGCGGCGGGGCAGGTTGGGGCAAAGGTGATTTGTGCGGGTAGGAGAACGGATAAGATTCAGCAGACCTCTGATGAGGTGACAAAGGTCGGAGGTGTGGGCACGGCAATGGAGATGGATGTTACGGATTTAAAATCGGTAGAGAAGGGGCTGAAGATTGCAGAGAAGGTCGGGCCGATCGATGTTTTGATCAACAACGCGGGAATCATCACTGGGATGAAGGCGGTGCAGGATCTGCCCGTAGAGGAGTGGGATAAAATTATGGCGACCAATGTACGGGGTCCATATCTGCTGATGAGGGCAATTTTACCGGGGATGATTCAGCGTGGATTTGGGCGGATTTTGAACATCAGTGCCCCGATCAAGCATTTGCCTAAGGCATCGGCGTACTGTGCCTCGAAGTGTGCGTTGGATTCGTTGACGAAGGCAGTGGGTTACGAATTGAAAGGGGTGGATGTTATCATCAACGCGGTGGAACCGCCGTTTCTGGATACAGAGATGCACAAGGGTGGAAAAAAGCCGGAGGAGGTAGTGGCACAGATTTTAGAGTTGGTGGCGTTGGAGGCGGGAAGTCAGAGCGGAAGGATTGTAAAAATAGCGTAGTCATCTTGGGTACGGGCGGCTATCCGAGCCGTCCTAGGACGCGTGGGGACACGCGTCCGTACCTAACAGGAGAATACAGTGCTTGAACTTACGGTCCTAAAAGCAATGCGCTATGTTCCGCGAGTGTGTCCGAAGAGTTCGATGTGGAGTCGCGGGCAGAAGCGGAAGCCTTCTCGCTTGCAGATATCGACAAGCCATGGGGAGCGAGCAGCGAGCGTTTTCACATCGATGCCCTCAGGCATAAGGAGGATTTGGTTTGAGGGGACAGGGGGCAAGCGGGAGAGGAGGTCTTTGATTTCGACCAGATCGTTTTCGGATGAGACAACGAATTTTAATTGAAACGGGTATTTTCGAATCCATTCGGAAATCACTTCGGGTTGCAGGCGGGTGGCTTCGTGTTTTTTTGCCCAAGCTGGGTCCCGTTCGGGAGAGGGCGTGGAGTTGGATAGCTTGGGGCTGATTGAGGCTAAATCGCAGGGAATGCTATTGGGAAGGATAGTGCCGGCGGTTTCGATGCTGATGTGCTTTTTCTGTTTTTTTAGAGCGGTCGCAAGTTCGGGGAGATCAGGGGCAATCATGGGTTCGCCTCCAGTCAGCACTACGTGATCGCAGTTCCACTCTGTGAGTTTCTTTAGAATCTCTTTAATAGACATTTCTGGTCCCTCTGGTTTCCAAGAGGCGTAAGGAGTGTCGCACCAGTGACAGCGTAGGTTGCAACCAGAGGTGCGGATAAAGATGGAGGGAACACCGGCCAGTAGACCCTCTCCCTGAATCGAGTGGAAGATTTCCGCTATCCGCATTGGATCAGGCTACTGAAACGGGTTTGGGCGGTAGGGGTGGGGTGGTGACGTAGGGTGTGGGATCGGGAACGCCTGCCATCAGGAAGGCTTCCCGGCGTTCGATGCAGGTTCCGCAGGTGCCGCAGTGGAGTAGGCCGCCTTTGTAACAGGACCATGTCCGAGCGTAGTCGACCTTTAACTCTATCCCACGCCGTACA
>Ga0214917_10002932_pt1 | contig 20292 bp, 20 predicted proteins | sample LL_1208_BB_MetaG_FD_177983 | JGI IMG/M metagenome (GOLD analysis project Ga0214917, IMG submission 177983) | Freshwater microbial communities from Lake Lanier, Atlanta, Georgia, United States - LL_1208_BB | ecosystem: Environmental > Aquatic > Freshwater > Lake | place: USA: Georgia | collected...
CATCTGTTCTAGGCTAAATGCGAAGAGGGCCCAGAGAGTCCTGCCACGCCGCTACAGGAGGCTCAGTGAAACGGTTCATCGCTAGATACATAGCAATGTTTCGCCTGCTGTGGCTCACTCCAAAGGTTAAAGGGGAGTTTTCAATCCTCAAATCAGAGCAAAGAGACAACACAACTTTTGTACTCCTACCTGATAACGCTGACACACAGGGTCCAGGGATTCAGTCATTGTTCTGGAACTCTCGTAAGGGTCACTGCGTTGTTGAGTTGTCGGAGGTTAGGCCTGAAGGTCGCTGGTTCAAAGTTCTAAAAACATTCGGCAAGGACCCAATTCCAACAAAAGGGGCTTGGCTATCTGGATGGTTAGGTGAAACTCCAGAGCATTTTGGGATCAATAACTACGACCGAATTCGGATGTTTGATGGAACGAAAGCTCTTTTGACAAAAGGTGATAGCCACAGGTGGGTTATCCACGTACACGGTCGCAAAACGCTTATAGGCGAAACACTGAGAAACTTCCCTCTGTTCGACTCCTTAGGCTTTTCACAAATGGCTATTTCGCACAAGACAGATCCGTTGCCAGCGGGGTTAGGTAAACACAAATCAACTTTAGGTATTACTGAGTGGGAGTTAGTCGACCAGGCTGTTTCCTACGCAAAAGCTAATGGCGCTAGAGAGGTCATATTGTTCGGTTGGTCTCTTGGTGGAATGATTTGTGGCCAGTACTTGAAAAGAGCAAGCGACATTTCAGTAGTCAAAGCAGCGATCTTTGATTCTCCAATGTTTGATGTTCGAAATACTTTGAGGCTTCAAGCTGGTTTAGCGGGTTACTCCGATCAGTTCGCCGATGAAGTAATCGAGTTGATTGGCAAATCTTTCTTACTACGGTTGCTGGGTTACCCAGTCATGAAGATTGATTCGTTCAGCCTTGCCAAGAACTCTATAGAGACCGACATTCCTATGCTTGTGTTGTATTCCCTCAACGATGGATACATCCAAATCAAGGACGCATTGAAGTTTGCAGAGATTAACCAAAACGTTATGCTTCAAGAGTTTGAGGGGGCAAGGCACTGCCGGCTGCGAAACTCAAATATAGAACTTTATGAAAGTTCGATTAAGAACTTTGTTGGAATACTCTAAACCTAAAGAGCCATGTGTTGCCAGAATTTAGCAGCTGAAGCTGTTCGGCTACAAGGCCAGCAGATTTTAGAAACCCTTCAGAAGCCTCCACAGCCAATTCTCTAGAATCGGCATTGGTAACCGTTAGACAAAGTTCGTTCACCAGGTTTGGGGACGCTAACTCTCTAAGACTGTCAATGCCGATTTCGAGTAATGGGTTCTTTGAATTCAGTTTTGCCTGGACTTCAAGAACTATTTCAGCTATAGAAGCACTCGATGTCTCCAGCCATTTCGCGTTACTGTTTCGAAAGGGTTGTTTTGGAGCAACTTCCGAACATACGTAAACAGGATGAGAGCTCTGCTCCTCTATCGCGGGAATGTTCAAGCTATCTGGCTGGGAAGTAATGATGGCCATTGGCGCGATCTTGGAAGATCTCAATCGTTCTGCCCGAGCTGTTTTACCTGTTGTGATAATCAGATCGGAGCTTGAGCGGATGACTCTTAGAAAGTAGCGATCTAGCTCATTGGAATCTGCATCGCTGTTTTCTGCTGAAGTGCCTGCTGCGTTTATGACGTAGTTGAACCTGATACCGAGGATTCTTGGATACCAATGACTTGCAACCTGGAGAGAACTGGTTTTCGGGTCTATCTGTACTTCAGCACTACCTGGGAATAGTTCTTTGACGATCAAAGCGACTTCTCTTGAACTTGGCGCTTGATGCGAGTTAGCATTCCATGCATTCCGCGAATGCGAAGTGGCGAAACTAGCTCAGACAGTTTCAAGTCTTGGATGAACTGGTCGGAAAAAGCAATAATGGTGTCTATGTTTTGACCATCGAGAGCAAGTTGCAGCAGTGAAGCGAAGCCTCTTGTTGTTGGCGCTTCTGCGGGTGCAGTTAGGAAAATGTTTGCCTTGCCATTTCCAACCTCTACGAATAGGTAGACAGGGGATTGACATTCTTCAACCCTTTCGAGGAGCTCAGGGTGATCAGCGTATCGTTCCGGTATTGCTGGAAGAGAGTTGGCGTACTCCAATAGGAGTTCCAACTTCGAAGAAACTGGAACCTCATTGAATGCATCAACAATCTCTTGAGCAGCTTCGGTGTATTGAACCAAGTTTAGAAACCTACTGGAACTAAGCCCGGTTCAGAGCCCTTAACGATAGGGACGCGAACTGCGGAACCCCACTCTGTCCAGCTACCGTCATAGTTGCGAACCTTCTCGATTCCTAGCAGATACTTTAGAACGAACCAGGTGTGTGATGATCTTTCACCAATGCGACAGTATGCGATTACATCACTTGCTTCACCGATTCCAGCTTTGTTGATGTAGACATCGGTTAGATCCTCGATGGATTTGAAGGTTTGGTCTTCTTCAACTGCTCTGCTCCAAGGAACTGAAGCTGCAGTTGGAATGTGTCCACCACGCAGGGAACCTTCGTCTGGATAGTTAGGTAGCTGAGTTCTCTCACCAGAGAATTCTTCAGGGGAGCGTACGTCGATCAGTGGTTTACCTAGGTGAGCTAACACATCTTCCTTGAAAGCTCTGATGGTCTGGTCATCGCGGAGAACTACTGGATAGTTTGTTGCCTCACGCTTTGTGGCTTCGGTTGTGAGTTCGCGACCTTCTGCAATCCATTTACCTCTTCCGCCATCGAGGATGCGAATGTCTGAGTGGCCAAAAAGTTTTAGGACCCAGAAAGCGTATGTTGCCCACCAGTTGCTCTTGTCACCATAAATAACCAAAGTGTCTTCTCTAGAGATTCCCTTGGCACTTAGAAGGGCCGCCATGTCTTCACCATTTAGGTAGTCTCTTGTCACTGGGTGGTTGAGCTCTGTGTGCCAGTCAAGCTTTACAGCTCCTGGGATATGGCCAGTCTCAAACAAGAGGATGTCTTCATCGCATTCAATTACTACCAGTCCTGGTTTATGAAGGTTGGCTGCAAGCCATTCAGTTGATACGAGAGCCTCTGGGTGCTTGTATTGAGCGAATTTGGAGTTGGTGTCTAGTTCGTAAGTCAATCTCTTAGCCTCTTCTAGATTTAGAATGTGTTTGCGGTGGGACTATTCTCCCAGAAAATGCCCGCAAAGAGAATGGCTTTCGTAAATGCGGGTAACAATAGGAGATCTCAGGACTGGAATCACGGTCTCAGAGCTGTTCGCCGAACTCAAACCGCCTAAAGAATTTGCTTCGGCTAATTTCAGCAACTATTTTCCAGACCCTAATTTCGACTCTCAATCGGACGCGCTAGAAAAGGCACGAACATTCGCCGAATCACTAGGCAAAAAGAACGCCGATGAGCTTGGGGTCTATTTGGATGGGGGATTTGGTGTCGGAAAGACACACATTCTTGCCTCGATCTACCATGAGGCTAAGACCACCAAGTTGTTTGGCCCATTCATCGCATACACATCCATGATCGGTTACCTAGGTTTCGCTGAGGCAGTCACTCAGTTCTCCAAGTACAAGCTACTTTGCATTGATGAGTTCGAGTTAGATGACCCAGGGGACACCATGATTATGTCTAGGTTCCTGAAGGAACTTAGTGCGAAGGGTGTTCGCTTCGCGACCACATCCAACACTCCACCCGCAGCTTTGGGGGAAGGTCGTTTCGCCGCTGACGGTTTCCAGCGAGAGATTCAGTCCGTGGCTAGCAAATTCGTAATCTGCAGAATTGACGGTGAGGACTACAGACATAGAAAAGCGGAGTATGACTTCAGGCAGATCGATGATTCTAGAACCCAGGAATTGTTCGATTCAAGCGAACGAGTTCTTGTTTCAAAGTTCTCAGAGCTCCTTGCCTTCCTATCAACCATCCATCAATCGAAGTATGCCAAGGTTGCTGAACAGATTGATTCGATAGTGATCGAGGATGTCTATCAAATCGATAACCAGTTCGAGGGTCTTCGTTTTGTCTCACTGATTGACCGTTGTTACGAGGCAGGAATAAGGGTTCACTTCACTGGATTGTTACTGAGCTCAGTGTTTAGGGAAGACCATGTCCAAGGTGCCTACCGGAAGAAATACCTACGTTCACTATCTAGACTCTCTGCAATGCAGGGCTAATTTTTTACATACCTGAAACATTTGAAGGTGTTTCGCGAAACAAAGCTTTGGCACTCTGAAGACAACCCGCTTGGGGTTTTAGGTCTTGGAGGAAAACATGGATCAAGGAAATACCGCTTTTATTCTGATTTGCGCAGCTCTTGTGCTCTTGATGACACCTGGTTTGGCCTTCTTCTACGGAGGAATGGTGAAGGCTAAGTCTGTTGTGAGCATGATGATGCTGTCATGGGGCTCACTGGGCCTTGTAGGTGTGCTCTGGGTTCTTTACGGCTACGCAGTCAGCTTCGCTAGCTCAACTAGTTCAACTTTCATTGGTATTCCTGGATGGTTCGGTATTGATACCGCATCAATCGGTCTAAACCAGCAGACCGCTGACGCCCTCGCTGATCAGACCGGCAATTACCCAAGCATGGCTTTCGTAGCCTTCCAAGCAACATTCGCAATCATCACAGTTGCTTTGATCTCTGGTGCAATCGCTGACCGCGCTAAGTTCGGTGGCTGGATGATCTTCGCGGGTATCTGGGCAACCATCGTTTACTTCCCGGTTGCTAACTGGGTCTTCAACTATGGTCCTGATGCGACCACTGAAGGTGATGGTTGGTTAGTTCAGCTTGGTGTTATTGACTTTGCTGGTGGAACTGCAGTTCACATCAACGCGGGTGCTGCTGGCCTTGCTCTCGCTCTTGTTCTTGGTAAGCGCTTCGGATTCAGCAAGGGAATCACACAGCCACACAACGTTCCACTAACACTGCTTGGTGTTGCGATGCTTTGGTTCGGTTGGTTTGGATTCAACGCTGGCAGCGAGCTAGCTGCGGATGGTGTTGCGTCTATCGCTTTCATCAACACTCTTGCAGCTCCTGCAGCTGCCATGGTTGGTTGGATCATCGTTGAGAAGTTCCGTCACGGTAAGGCAACATCAATCGGTGCAGGTTCCGGTGCTGTTGCAGGTCTGGTTGCTATTACTCCTGCCTGTGCAAACGTGGACCCAATCTGGGGTATGGTGCTTGGGCTAGTTGCTGGTGCTCTCTGCGCGCTAGCCATTGATCTCAAGTTCGCACTTGGTTTCGATGACTCACTTGATGTAGTTGGTATTCACCTTGTGGGTGGCATCGTCGGAACCTTGTTCATAGGTGTCTTTGGACGTACCGGTGGATTTGCGTTCGGTCACGGTTTCGACCAGCTTTGGAAGCAGTTCGTAGGTGCTGGTGCAGTCCTCGTATACAGTTTCGTCCTTGCTTACCTGATTGGTCTAGCAATCGAAAAGACTGTTGGTTTCCGCGTCAAGGCTGAAGACGAGATCGCTGGCATCGACACCGTGGTCCATGGTGAAGAGGCTTACGCCTTTGGAAATGACCGCGTATAACCCTAGTTAGTTACTGCCCCTGTGGTGCTTGTTTTAGCGCCACAGGGGTAAAACTTTGACGAACTTTACCTAAATCGGTTAGAGTTCTACTTGTCTCGTATAGAGATAAGCGGATGTGGCTCAGTTGGTAGAGCACAACCTTGCCAAGGTTGGGGTCGCGAGTTCGAATCTCGTCATCCGCTCGAAGCGGGCTCAAATAAAGCCTCGTGGAAACATGGTGGAGTGGCTGAGCGGCCCAAAGCAGCAGCCTGCAAAGCTGTCAAACCACGGGTTCAAATCCCGTCTCCACCTCCAAGATTTACTACCTGGACGATTGGCGCAGCGGTAGCGCACTTCCTTGACATGGAAGGGGTCACTGGTTCGATCCCAGTATCGTCCACCAGCAACAAAGACTCGCAGTCACTGATTGGGGATGTTTATCAGATGGCAAAACCAAAAAAATACTTCAAGGTCTATGGCATGCCTGTAAACCCGAAACCGTTACGAGAAGTGTTCTTAGAAACTTTCGAAACTCGTAATGAAGCAGACGCATACATACTTGCGCTACATAGATCTCAATTGAGCGGAGATCTCGTCTATAAAGAATTCAAAATCAAGATTGGTGCTTATCGCTTCGAGAAGTGATTAGGCGATGTTAGTTCCAACTAGGTGGCCAATTGCGTAGGTGACACCCATGGTCAGCAAGCTAACAAATAGGTTTCTAACGATTCCTCTTGCAGGTTTTGCTCCACCGATCTTCGCGCCTACGAATCCGGTTAATACCAGTGCAAAGACTACTGAGCCAACTGTCGCTGGAATTCTGTATTCAACCCATGGGCCGATCACTGCAAATAGCGGGAGCAATCCACCGATAGCAAAAGCTACAAATGACGACAGTGCCGCCTGTGTTGGACTGACATGGTGTTCTGAATCGATGCCAAGCTCTGCTTCAGCATGAGCCTTGAGTGCATCTTTGCTTGTGAGTTCTTCGGCAACTTGGATGGCGAGTTTAGGGGAGATACCCTTCTGCTCATAGAACCAAGCGAGTTCTCTTAGTTCGCCCTCTGGGTCATCAGCGAGTTCCTTACGCTCAACAGCAAGAGCGGCTTTCTCTGAGTCCTTCTGTGCGCTGACTGAGGTGTATTCACCACCAGCCATGGATATAGACCCCGCAACTACTGCTGCAACACCTGCGATGAGGATTGTTTCTGAAGTGACACCAGGGGACGCTGCGACACCGAGGATCAGACCCGAAGTAGACATGATTCCGTCATTTGCGCCAAGTACACCAGCTCTAAGCCAGTTGAGCTTGGCAGTCATTGTGTTTCGTTGGAACTCCAAGGATGCGATCTGAGTGTCAACCTTTGAGCTGTTCGGTTCTGTCATGGTTTTAGAAAACACTATAAACAGCCTATTTACTAGCAAGGCACACCTAACCAGACTGGTTTAGGATTTAGAGATAAAGCCTTACGGAGAAATTTTGAACACCAGCGACCAGATAACAGCCATTATTGATGGCGACGAACAGAGCATTTCAGCCACTTCAACTGGTTTCACGCTGTTCGCTGAGAAGACTGTTGTTGCTCTCCGAGTCAATGGTGAGCTAAAAGACCTGGCCTATTCAGTTGCCGCTAGCGACGTTGTCGAAGCCGTCCACATCTCTTCTCCTGATGGTTTGAACATTCTTAGACACTCAGCAGCCCACGTGCTTGCTCAGGCTGTTCAGACTCTAAACCCTGAAGCCAAGCTTGGTATCGGTCCTCCAATCAAAGACGGTTTCTACTATGACTTTGATGTTGACAAGCCCTTTACTCCTGAAGACCTTCGTGCTCTTGAGAAGGAAATGGATCGCATCATTCGAAGCGGTCAGCGCTTCCTGAGACGTGTCACTAACGATGATGCCGCAACTACCGAGTTATCGAATGAGCCATACAAGCTAGAGCTGATCGGGCTCAAGTCAGGTACTCAAGATGTTGGTGAAGCATCTGCTGAAGTGGGTGCTGGCGAGCTAACTATCTACGACAACTATGACGTCAAGGCTGAACAGGTTGTTTGGAAAGACCTCTGCAGGGGGCCCCACTTACCTAATACACGAATGATTGGTAATGGCTACGCTCTCACTCGCGTTGCGGCTGCATACTGGCGAGGAAACGAGAACAACAAGCAACTGCAAAGAATTTATGGAACTGCTTGGCCTAGCAAAGATGAACTTCGTGCACATCAGGCTCAGATGGAAGAGGCTGCAAAGCGTGACCACAGAAGAATCGGTGCAGAGCTAGATCTGTTCTCATTCCCTGAAGAAATTGGATCAGGTCTTGCGGTGTTCCATCCAAAGGGTGGAATCATCCGTAAGGTCATGGAAGATTACTCACGTGCAAGACACGAGCAAAGCGGTTATGAATTTGTTTATAGCCCACACGTGACAAAGTCGAACCTGTTCGAGACATCAGGCCACCTGGAGTGGTACGCGGAAGGTATGTTCCCTCCACTGAAACTTGATGAAGAATTAGACGAAGAAGGAAATGTAAAGAGGCAGGCTCAGGATTACTACTTGAAGCCGATGAACTGTCCGTTCCACTGCTTGATTTACAAATCCCAAGCGCGCTCATACAGAGACCTTCCACTTCGTATGTTCGAGTTCGGAACTGTTTATCGCTACGAGAAGTCTGGTGTGCTACACGGGATCACTAGAGCACGTGGCTTCACTCAAGATGATGCTCACCTCTACGTTGCAAGAGAAAGTATCGGCGTTGAGCTAACTAACGTATTGAACTTCGTACTTGATCTTCTTCGTGACTACGGTCTTACAGATTTCTATCTAGAGCTTTCAACAAAAGAAGAGGGCAACCCGAAGTTTGTTGGTTCTAATGAAATCTGGGAAGAGGCAACAGCGACTCTCTCTCAAGTTGCAACAGATTCAGGACTTGAACTAGTTCCAGATCCAGGAGGAGCTGCGTTCTACGGACCAAAGATTTCCGTTCAGGCTAAAGATGCAATCGGTAGAACTTGGCAAATGTCAACCATCCAGTTGGACTTCAACCTACCTGAGCGATTCGATCTTGAATACACTGCTCCAGATGGTTCTAAGCAACGTCCAGTAATGATTCACCGCGCACTGTTTGGATCAATCGAAAGATTCTTCGGCGTTCTAACTGAGCACTACGCAGGTCACTTCCCGCCATGGCTTGCACCAGTTCAGGTTGTTGGTGTTCCTGTAGCGGATGATTTCTCTTCCTACCTACATGGAATCGCAACAGAGCTGCGTGCTGCTGGTGTCCGCGTTCAGGTTGATGACAGTGACGAAAGAATGCAGAAAAAGATTCGTAACCACACTCTTGCTCGAGTTCCATACATGCTCATCGCTGGCGCTGAAGACCTAGAGAAGGATGCTGTGTCGTTTAGATTCCGTGATGGATCTCAGATCAACGGAGTGCCTAGAGCAGAAGCAGTGGCAAGAATATTGAAGGACATTGCTGAGAAGGTTCAGGTTTAGTTTTGGAAGCGGAGAACGGTAACAATCTTCAAGGGCCGGGGGATGTCTTCCAAAGACTTTGGACACCCCACCGACTTGTCTACATCCAAGAGGGAACTCAGCCAGCTGATGACCAGTGCCCGTTTTGTTTAGGACCTGCGCTAACAGATGAACAGGCTTTGATTGTTCACCGTGGTGAGACCTGCTTTGTATTGCTGAACCTCTATCCGTACAACTCAGGCCACTTGCTAGTGGTTCCTTACCGTCACATCCCCAACTACACCGACGCTAACGAAGCTGAAGTGGCTGAGTATGGGGCTCTTACCCAGAAGGCTATGAGAGTTCTAAGTGCTGTCGGCGGGGCACATGGTTTCAACATTGGTATGAACCAGGGGGCTGTGGCAGGAGCCGGTATCGCTGGACACCTTCACCAGCATGTGGTCCCTCGCTGGCGCAATGACAGCAACTTCTTCCCAATCATTGCCCAGACCAAAGCGCTACCGAAGCTTCTAGGGGATGTTAGAGACGAAATTGCCTCTGCCTGGAGTCAAATCTCGTAACCTTTGGATGCGGGATGTGCTTAGTCGGTTTAGACTTGTCTCATGTCTGAAAACAACCAACACAACACTTCAACCCCACTAGTCAAGCGCGGTCTAGCAGAAATGCTAAAGGGCGGCGTAATTATGGACGTCGTTACTGCAGATCAAGCAAAGATTGCTGAAGATGCCGGTGCCGTGGCAGTTATGGCTCTAGAGCGCGTTCCTGCTGACATTAGAGCGCAGGGTGGGGTTGCTCGTATGAGTGATCCAGACCTAATCGACCAGATCATCGCATCGGTATCTATCCCGGTGATGGCTAAGGCCCGTATTGGACACTTTGTTGAAGCGCAGATTCTTGAATCACTAAAGGTTGATTACATAGACGAGTCAGAGGTTCTTTCTCCTGCTGACTATGTGAACCACATCGACAAGTGGAAATTCAATATTCCATTCGTTTGTGGTGCTACCAACCTAGGTGAAGCTCTTCGTCGTATCACCGAAGGTGCTGCAATGATTCGCTCAAAGGGTGAAGCTGGTACCGGAGACGTTTCAGAGGCTACAAAGCACATCAGAACAATTTTGAGTGAAGTTAGAGCGCTTAGCGCTAAGACTGAAGATGAACTTTACGTTGCAGCTAAGGAACTTCAGGCTCCTTACGAACTAGTTCGTGAAGTGGCTAGGACTGGAAAGCTTCCAGTAGTCCTATTTACCGCTGGTGGAGTTGCAACTCCTGCAGATGCTGCTCTAATGATGCAGCTAGGTGCTGATGGTGTATTCGTCGGTTCTGGAATCTTCAAGTCTGGTAACCCAGCAGCACGTGCAGCAGCAATTGTGAAGGCAACAACTTCATACGATGACGCAGATGTTCTAGCTCAGGTTTCTAGAGGGTTGGGTGAAGCCATGGTTGGTATCAACGTCGCTGATCTTCCTGCTCCTCACCGTCTGGCAGATCGCGGCTGGTAATAATTGGGTCCAATTGGAGTTCTCTGCCTCCAGGGAGATTTCAGAGAGCATCTAGCCGTTCTTGCTGAGCTTGGGATTCCTTCAGTTCGGGTTAGAAAACCTTCCGATCTAACTGGCATTGCCGGATTAATCATTCCTGGTGGCGAAAGCACTGTGATTGACAAACTGACCAAGATCTATGACTTACGAGATCCAATAAAGAAACTCATCCAATCTGGTTTACCTGTATTAGGTACTTGTGCTGGGTTGATCTTGCTCTCCGACAGATTCACCGGAGGACCAGCTGATCAGGAGAGTTTCGGCGGGCTTGACGTCACTACCTCTAGAAATGCATTTGGTTCACAAACCGATTCATTTGAAACCGTTCTAGATTTCGCGGGCATACCTAATCCAATCAAGGTTGCTTTCATCAGAGCACCCTTGGTGACTGAAGTCGGAGCCGGAGTTCAGGTCTTAGCTTCCCTAGATGATGGAAAAGTAGTTGGGGTCAGACAGGGAAATCTCCTTGGAATCAGCTTCCACCCTGAGGTAACGGGGGTCACTGAGGTGCACAAGTACTTCGTTGAGATGTGTAAAACTGCAAATTTTGCTGGTACAAACTAAACTTTCCCTGTCTAAGTGCATCTAGGAGATACAAATGTCAGGCCATTCCAAATGGGCAACCACCAAGCATAAAAAAGCTGTTATTGATGGCAGAAGAGCAAAACTATTTGCGAAGCTAATTAAGAACATCGAAGTTGCAGCTCGCATGGGCGGTGCAGATCTAGATGGAAACCCAACTCTTTACGATGCAGTTCAAAAAGGTAGAAAGTCATCACTTCCTAACGACAACATTGAAAGAGCAATCAAGCGCGGTGCCGGCCTTGATGGTGGCGCAGTTGACTACCAAACGATTATGTATGAAGGGTACGGCCCGAACGGTGTCGCAATCTTGATTGAATGTCTTACCGATAACAAGAACAGAGCTGCAGCTGATGTTCGTTTAGCAGTTACCCGTAATGGGGGAACCATGGCAGATCCAGGTTCGGTGTCTTATCAGTTCAGCCGTAAGGGTGTAATTGTTGTCGAGAGATCAGAGACAACAAATGAAGACTCAATTCTTGAAGCTGTTCTCGAAGTTGGTGTAGATGACATTCAGGATCGCGGTGAACAGTTCATCATTACGACAGACCCGAGTCAGATGGTTGCAGTGAGAACTGCGCTACAGAACTCAGGTATTGACTATGAGAGTGCGGATGTTGAGTTCATTTCATCCATGCCAGTGCAGACAGATATCGATACAGCAAGAAAAGTCATCGCATTGATTGATGCCCTTGAAGATTCTGATGAAGTTCAAAATGTTTATTCGAACTTTGACATGAGCGCAGAGGTTGCCGCTGCACTAGACGCAGAATAAATGTCAGAAGTCATCCTCGGCATTGACCCAGGCCTAACCCGTTGTGGTTACGGTGTTGTCGCTAAGGAGAAGAGCAGAGCAGTCAAATTCGTAGCTGTTGGTGTTATTCAGTCACCGTCAACCATGGAACTAAGCGCAAGACTTGCTCTGATTGGTGATGAGATCGCAAAGGTGCTGGACACTCAAAAGCCAGAGCGAGTTGCTATCGAACGTGTGTTCAGCCAGAAGAACTTAAACACAGTAATTGGAATCGCGCAGATTTCTGGAATCATCGTTTACCTGTGTCAACAGCGTGGAGTTCCAGTCATTTTCTATACGCCGACTGAAGTGAAGGCTGCTGTGACCGGAAGTGGTAAAGCTGCAAAGGACCAGGTCATGCTTATGGTTCAGAAGATTCTGAAATTAAAGGAACTACCGAAACCAGCTGACGCTGCTGATGCTCTAGCTGTCGCTATTACTTCGGCTTGGCGTGGCGACTTGAATTCTTCATCCAGTGAATCCTCTTCCACAGAGACCAATGCGCAAAAGAAATGGCGTCAGGCGATCGCCTCTTCCAAGAAACAAAAGTAAACCCAAGTTAGTCTTAGCCTGTGATTGCATCTATCAGCGGAAAAGTTACCCATGTTGGGCTTGGAGACCTTATTGTTGACGCTAACGGCGTCGGGTACTCAGTCTTCGTCACAACGAATTTCGCTCTAGAAGTTCGAGTGGGCTCTGATGTTTCACTTAGAACAGCTCACATTGTTCGAGAGGATTCACAGTCTCTCTACGGTTTCGCTAATGCTGAAGAACTCTCAGCGTTCAATCTGTTGTGTTCCGTGTCAGGTGTTGGTCCAAAATCTGCTCTTGCCGTAATGGGGACTCTGGGTGTTGACGGCTTAGCGCAAGCAGTTGCAGGAGCTGATGATTCAATGTTCAGATCAGTTTCAGGAATAGGCCCGAAGACAGCGAAGCTAATTGTTCTTTCTCTAACTGGAAAGCTAAGTCTCTCTGATTCACAGTCGAAGCCATCCTCTACTTCTGAGGCGAATGTGGTTGCCGCTCTTATCGGACTCGGTTATCCAGAACGTGCAGCAAAGAAGGCCGTTGAAGACGCAGCTGAGCCGAACATGACTGAAGCTGAAATACTTCGTGGTGCGCTCTCACAACTAGCTAACGCTAGGAGAGTGTCTAACGATGTCTGATGAAATCATGGACAGCGGTGCAGACGAGAGCGAACTTATCTTCGAAGCGGCTATCAGACCCCAATCACTAAATGAGTTCATTGGGCAGGAGAAGGTTAGAAGCCAAATCCAACTTCTAATTGACGCAGCAAAGATTCAGCAGCGAACTGCCGACCACATCTTGCTAGCTGGACCTCCTGGGCTCGGTAAGACAACACTTGCGATGATCGTCGCTAATGACTCAGACCGACCATTGCGGATGACAAGCGGCCCAGCAATTCAACACGCAGGCGACTTGGCTGCGGTTCTCTCATCTCTAACAGCGGGTGAAGTTCTGTTCATCGACGAGATTCATAGAATGTCTCGATCTGCTGAAGAAATGCTCTACCTTGCAATGGAGGACTTCAGGGTTGATGTGATGGTTGGAAAAGGTGCTGGAGCTACGAGCATCTCTTTAGATCTAGATCCATTTACTCTCATTGGAGCGACCACCAGAAGCGGCCTCCTTCCAAACCCGCTTCGCGATAGATTCGGCTTCACCGCCAACCTAGATTTCTATGCAACAGAAGAGTTAGAGCAGGTTGTTGCGAGAGCTGCAAACCTAATGAAGTTAGAGGTCGATGCGGTCTCTATTGGACTCATCGCCTCTAGATCTCGTGGAACACCTCGTATTGCTAACAGACTCCTTAGAAGAGTGCGTGACTTTGCTCTGGTGCACCACGAGGGCAAGGTGCTTGAAAGTACTGTTGCAGAGGCCCTAGAACTCTACGAGGTTGACCCACTAGGGCTTGATCGCCTGGATAGAGCTGTGCTAACAACGCTCATCCACAAGTTCGAAGGCAAGCCGGTGGGCTTGAGCACACTCAGTGTGGCTATTGGCGAGGATCAGGAGACTATTGAGAGCGTCGTTGAGCCCTTCTTACTTCGAACTGGCCTAATAGCAAGGACAACAAGGGGGAGAGTGGCAACTGCTGCCGGTTACCGTCACCTCGGTCTAACCCCTCCAAAAGGTGAACCCGACTTATTTGACTAGTCTCTCGCCTATAATCGAGTAGTTGTCGCAATTTTCTAGCTGATTGGTCCTAAAAATGGGTATTGAACTACTATTCCTCCTTGCCGCCTTTGTTGCTTTCATCTTGTTCAGCAACCGTCGCCGCAAGAGTGCTGCTCAGCAGCTGGAAAACTCAGTTAAAGTTGGTGCAAAGGCTGTAATGCTTGGAGGAATCACTGGTGTCATCACTGAGATTCGCGAGACCACAGTCGTCGTTGAAACAGTTCCAGGGGTAAAGATCGAGTTCCTGAAGGCAGCAGTTAGAAGTGTTGAGACTCCAAGTTTGGATGCAAAGCCAGAACAGAAGGCTGTGACTGCTAAAACAGCTGCTGCAAAGAAGCCAGCTAGCGCAACTGCTAAGAATGTACCTGCAGCCAAAGCGACAACCACCAAAGCAAAGAGTTCGACAACAAAGTCAGCTAAATAGTTAGTTTGTAGAGAAAAGAAGGCGCATCTTGTCTGAAAGAAACGGAATAACCAAGGCCGCAACCAAGTCATTGGTTTGGTTGCTTATTTTGATGTTTGGAATCGTTGGCATCATCGGCTTGAACAAACTATTCGGAGAGCAGAAAGCTACTTTCATTCCAAACCTAGCGCTGGACCTTAGCGGTGGAACCCAGATCATCCTGACACCTGTGGTTGAGGAAGGTAAGGCAGTTCTTCCTGAGCAAGTTAACCAGGCCGTTTCAATCATTAGACAACGCGTGGACTCTACAGGTGTGAGCGAATCTCAGATCAACACATCTGGAAACAACATCGTCATCTCGATTCCTGGAACTCCTGATGAGAACACCCTAGAACTGGTTCAAAGCTCCGCGAAACTGGAATTCCGTGCAGTCCTAGTTGCTTCTGCTGGAACAAAGACCACCGTTGGTAAAGATGGCTCAAAGCCAATCAAGACCTCAACCGCTAAGCCAACAGATAAGAGCGATTTGAATCAAGTCTCTGCAGCTCTGCAGAAGGCCTACGAAAACCTTGATTGCAACGTCAAGGGTGGTTTCCGTAAGCCAGGTCAAGTAGATCCTGAAGAGAAACCTTTGGTTACCTGTAGCGAAGATCTGAGTGAGAAGTACATCCTCGGTCCTGTTGAACTCAATGGAAGCGACCTTTCAAACGCCGAGGCTGGAACAGTAACAGGAGCGAATGGTGCAGTTACTAACGATTGGGCTGTAAACCTCTCGTTCAACGCAGCTGGCGGAGAGAAGTTTGGAAATGTTACCCAACGTCTGTTCCCGCTCACTGAACCTCGAAACAGATTCGCAGTAACTATTGACGGCTACGTAATCACTGCGCCAACTACTCAGGCTGTTATCACCGGTGGCACAGCGCAGATCACCGGATCATTTGACCAGCCAGGTGCTAAGACTCTCGCTGACAAGCTTAAATACGGTTCTTTGCCAATCTCGTTCACAGTGCAGTCACAAGAGGACATCTCTGCAACTCTAGGAACAGAACAACTTCAGGCAGGTCTTTTAGCCGGTCTTATTGGACTTCTTTTGGTTGTTGGTTACTCGATCTTCCAATACCGCGGTCTTGCTGTTCTAACGTTGGGTTCTCTTACGATCGCAGCAATCCTTACGTACATCATGATCGCTCTTTTGACCTGGCGTCAGGACTACCGTCTTTCACTATCTGGTATTGCTGGTTTGATCGTTGCTATCGGTATTACTGCAGACTCCTTCATTGTCTACTTTGAGCGTGTTCGTGATGAGCTTCGCGAAGGCAAGCCACTCAATGTTGCGGTTGAAGCTGGATGGCAACGTGCCAAGAGAACAATCCTTGTCTCTGACGCAGTAAGCCTTCTAGCGGCTGGAACTCTCTTCGCTCTTACTGTTGGAAACGTAAAGGGATTCGCCTTCACGCTTGGTCTAACCACGCTAATTGACCTTGCCGTCGTTTGGCTCTTCACCTATCCAGCGTTTAGGCTCATGGCTCAAACTAAGTTCTTCTCAAGTGGACACAAGCTGTCAGGACTTGAAATCAAGGAGAGCTCAGGTTTCGGTTATACGGGCAGAGGGCAATTTAGAGTTGGCCCACAGGTTTCTGCAGGAAAGGCTGCGAAGTCTTCTAAGGAAGCAGAGCGCCGTCAAACAATTGCAGAACGTAAGGCTTCGTCTACACAAGAGGAGACAAATTAATGTCTAAATTTAATGACTTCGGAAATCAGCTTTACAGCGGTGAAAAGTCCATCGATTTCATCGGCAGAAGAAAGTACTTCTATCTAATTGCTGCCGTGATGCTCGTGCTTGCGATCCTTATCCCTGCAGCTCGTGGAGGTTTCAACTTCGGTATCGAGTTCAGAGGTGGCTCTGAATACCGAGTACCGGCAGCAAGCACTGTTTCGGAATCTAAGGCAGAGGAAGCTGTCCATTCAGTTATGCCTGGTATCGAAGTTTATGTCGCACGACTTGGTAACGACACTCTGAGAGTGCAAACTCAGACATTGAGTGATGCAGAGTTCAAGGATGTCCGGGTTGCGTTGGCAAAAGAATTTGACGTCAAGTTTGACCAGGTTAATGCCTCATTCATCGGTCCTAACTGGGGAGCTGACATCACCAACAAAGCAATCTCAGGTTTGGTGACCTTCGTTATTCTTGCCGCCATTCTTATGGCTCTCTACTTCAGAACACTAAAGATGAGCGCTGCGGCATTGTTAGCTCTACTTCACGATCTGGTGATTACTGCTGGAATCTATGGATCCCTTGGTTTCGAAGTTACTCCGGCAGCAGTTATTGGTTTCCTAACCATCCTTGGTTATTCCCTTTACGACACCGTCGTTGTGTTCGACAAGATCCGAGAGAATACGCTTGAAGTTGAGTTCAGCGAGACTGCAACTTTTGCTGAGCGAGTAAACCTTGCGATCAACCAGACCCTTGTGCGTTCGATTAACACTTCTGTCGTCGCCGTTCTCCCGGTTGCTGCGATTTTGTTCATCGGTGCATTTGTGCTTGGCGCAGGAACTATGCGAGACATCTCTCTAGCCTTGTTTATCGGGATTGTCGTTGGTACTTATTCAACGATCTTCATCGCAGCACCTTTCTACTCACACCTTCGTGAGGGAGAAGCCAAGTATGCAAAGGCCGCCAAAAAGGTCTTCGCAAAGCGCGCTTAGATAGACAGAGCAAGCCAGATGAAAACTTTCTCGACTGGCAGCAGGTGAATCATGTCTGACACTTCTTCAGGTGGCGCATTAGCAGCGCTTAGAAGCAGACTGCCTCGAATCTTTACGAGACCTGTCGAAGGCACTGGTATCGCTGACGTTATCAGGTCAGCGAAAGTTTCTCACCCGAAGCTCGATTTCTCCGTGGTTGAGCGCGCTTACCAGGTTGCTGAGAGGGCTCATCAGGGTCAGACTCGTAAAAGTGGCGATCCATACATAACTCACCCTGTTGCCGTTGCTCAATTGCTTGCTGATCTGGGTATCGGGCCAGCCGGCCTTGCAGCCGCTCTTCTTCACGACACAGTCGAGGATACCGACTACTCATTGACGCAGTTGAAGAATGACTTTGGCGATGAGATTGCAATGCTTGTGGATGGCGTCACAAAGCTCGACAAAGTGAAGTTCGGTGAGAATGCACAGGCTGAGACAGTTCGCAAGATGGTTGTGGCAATGTCTAAAGACATTCGCGTGTTGGTAATCAAGCTTGCAGACCGTCTTCACAATGCTAGAACCTGGGGATTTGTTCCTGAGGAGAAGGCAAGATACAAAGCTCAAGAGACCTTAGAGATTTATGCCCCGCTAGCGCACAGACTTGGTATCTCAACTTTCAAGTGGGAACTAGAAGACATTTCTTTCTCTGTGCTTTACCCAAAGGTTTACGACGAGATTGTTAACCTCGTTAGGCAGCGTTCGCCTAAACGTGAGGAGTTTATCCAGGGCGTCATCGGCGCAATCGACGCAGACCTCAAAGACAACAAGATCAAGGGGAGTGTTGCAGGAAGGCCTAAGCAGTATTACTCGATCTACCAAAAGATGGTTGTTCGCGGCCGCGAATTCGATGATATCTATGACCTAGTGGGTATTCGAGTGATTGTTCCAGAGGTTCGTGACTGCTACGCAATCCTTGGAGCAATTCACGCACGCTGGAATCCAGTGCCGGGTCGATTCAAAGATTACATTGCTATGCCTAAGTTCAACCTTTATCAGTCACTGCACACGACGGTCATTGGGCCAAACGGGCGTCCGGTTGAAATCCAGATTAGAACCCAAGAGATGCACAACCGGGCTGAGTATGGTGTTGCTGCGCACTGGAAGTATAAGGAAATTGGTAGCGATGGAAAGATCAGCTCCGAGGACGATCTCGTTTGGCTCAAGCACCTCTCCGACTGGCAGCATGAGACAGCCGATCCTAGTGAATTCCTGGACGCACTTAGATTCGAAATTGGGGCGAAGGAAGTTTATGCTTTCACGCCTAAGGGTCGAGTGATTGGTCTTTCAACTGGAGCAACCCCAGTTGACTTCGCCTATGCTGTCCACACAGAAATTGGTCACAAGACCATGGGTGCGAAGGTAAATGGTCGATTGGTTCCATTGGAGACTCAACTTCATTCTGGAGATGTGGTCGAAATTTTGACCTCTAAGTCACAGGATGCATCTCCAAGCCAAGACTGGTTGCAATTTGTTCAAAGTCAACGAGCAAAATCAAAAATTAAGGCATGGTTCACTGCAGAGCGAAAAGATGATGCAGTTGAGCGCGGAAAAGATCTTCTCGCCAAGGCTTTGCGTAAACAGAACCTACCAATTCAAAGAGCTCTGGCAACTGACAGCCTTCTAAAAATCACTAGCGATCTTCGTTATGCAGAGCCATCTGATCTGTATGCGGCTATCGGTGATAACCATCTTTCAGCACAATCAGTTGTGGAAAAGATGGCTGCTGCATTGTCCGCGGATGAAGACGCTGAGGAACCTGTATTTGAACTTCCGAATAAGCCTGCAACCAGAACAAGAACAGGGGACTCTGGTATTCTTGTGCGAGGCGATGCTGATGTAATGGTGAAACTAGCTCGTTGCTGCACTCCGGTACCAGGTGATGACATTCTAGGTTTCGTTACCCGGGCAAATGGGGTGTCTGTTCACAGAAGTGACTGTAAGAATGCTGATGACCTAAGAGAACAATCAGAAAGACTGATCGATGTTAGCTGGGACATCTCCGCGAAAGCCTTGTTCTTGGTTCAAATTCAAATCGAAGCGTTGGACCGCGGTGGATTGTTGAGCGATGTGACCAGAGTGCTAAGCGAGCACCATGTGAACATTCTCTCCGCATCTGTTTCAACGAGAGCGGATAGAGTGGCGCTGAGCAGGTTTGTCTTTGAGATGAGTAATCCTGCTGCGCTGGATTCTCTTCTGAATGCTGTTAGAAGAATCGATAACGTCTACGACGTATACCGAGTTAGCAACACCTAGCTGTTAGCTATAACTACTTCCAACCAAGCCTTCTTGGTGTCTAACGCTTCCTGTGCCTTGCTTATCTTGCCTGCATCACCAGTTGCCTTAGCGGCTTCTAGTTCAACTTCAAGTTTTGCGATACCAGCCTCTAGCTGAGTACGTACAGAGTTAGTTCTGTCAATAGTTGCAGGGTCGCTCTTGCGCCAAAGTTCATCTTCAACACGCTTGATCTTGGCTTCAACAGCCTTCAGTCTGTCTTCAGTTGCACGCATCTGATCGCGTGGAACTTTGCCTGCTTTCTCCCAACGAGCGTTGATTGACTTCATTGCGGCCTTTGCAGCCTCAAGATTTCCCTCAACGTTGATTGCCTCTGCTTCGGTTAGCAGGGCAAGCTTTGCTTCTAGGTTTGCACTGAATGCCACATCGTCTGCAGCAAGCTTCTCGCTGCGAGCAGTGTAGATTGCATCTCCAGCAGCTTTGAATCTTGCCCAGTGTGCATCGTCTGTCTTTAGTTTGGTCTTAGGAAGTGCTTTCCAAGCAGTTAGTAGATCCCTGTACTCTGCTGAACCTTCGGCACCCTTAGCAACAAGCGCCTCAGCTTTGATTACCAGGTCAAGTTTCGCTTGCTTACCAGCTTTAGCTGCCTGGTCAGCAGCAGCAAAGTATGAACGCTTGTGCGCATCAAATGAATTTCTAGCCTTTGAGAATCTCTGCCAAAGTTCATCAGCCTTAGCTTTAGGAATCTTGACCGAAGATTTCTGGTTCTCTTGCCAAGCGGTAAAGAGTTCAGTCATCT
>Ga0214917_10002934_pt1 | contig 20269 bp, 18 predicted proteins | sample LL_1208_BB_MetaG_FD_177983 | JGI IMG/M metagenome (GOLD analysis project Ga0214917, IMG submission 177983) | Freshwater microbial communities from Lake Lanier, Atlanta, Georgia, United States - LL_1208_BB | ecosystem: Environmental > Aquatic > Freshwater > Lake | place: USA: Georgia | collected...
ACCTTTGTTGTTTCAAACGCAGCTGATGGTGCGCCTCTGGCTAACACCACAGTCAAGTTTGTAATCAACAAGGACTACTCTGGTTCAATCGCAAAGGTATCTTCTGGTGCTGCTAGCTCAACTGGCGCACAGGTAATTGTGACCGGAGTGACTAACGCAAGTGGTCAGGTAACCTTCTCAATCGCAAACACTGACGTGGCTGCTGACGCTGCTGACAACCCGGGCACTAACCTGTCTGGAAACTATGCAGGTAAGAAGTTGTTGAGCCAGGTAACTGCTTGGGTAACCAACCAGAACACTGACTCAATTGACCTAGTTGACTTGATTTACTTCAAGCCTGCAGATGCAGTGGTTGTTCCTCAGATCACTACAAGAGTGACTGGAATTGACGCAACTAACGCAGCTGTTGGAAGCACCGAAGGTTGGGCTCAGTACTACGCAGCCGGTCTTCGTTTCTTCGAGCGTGGTGTAACAGTTGGCACAAACACAACAGTTTCTTACACAGTTACTGCTGACGGTGCGCCATACGCAAACAAGACTGTTCACTTGCTACTAGGTAAGGCTTACTCAGGTTCCAATGCGCAGGTTAGCGTCAATGGCGTTGCTTACACAGGACAAGAGAAGTCAATCGATCTAGTAACCGATGCAAATGGTGTAGTGACCTTCACCGTTGTTAACACAAACGTGACAGCAGATGCAGATCCATTCCAGGCAAACAACCTTCTTCACCCAGCAGGGGGCAAGCACTTGTTCGTTCAGCTAGCTCTTGTTGGTGAGAAAGGTAACCAGGATGTCCTAGACATTCTTGACCTGAACTACTACCAGGACGAGTATGCAACTCCGCCTGTAAATTACAACGTACGTCTAGCAGACTGGAATGCCACAAACTCATTTGATGGCACCCGCGTCTGGGGCGACAGTGGTCTTGGTAGCTGGTTCCCAGCTGGCACTGGCTACTTCGCTCACTACGTTGCTGCAGGTTCAACTTTCAACCTGAAGTACAGTGTGAAAACCGCCGCAGGAGTTAACGCTCCGAACGGAACAGTTGTAAACCTGAGATTGGGTACTGCTTGGTCAAGCTCTAACGCTAAGTTCACTGTGAACGGTGTTGAAGTTGATGGTCTAACCAAGTGGGGTGCTAACGGTCAGCTCGACCAGGCAACCACTACTGCAACAGTTCAGAACGGTTTCATCACTCTTTCAGTCAAGTCAAATGATCTAGAAGAAGATGCAACTCCAAACCCAGGAAGTGCTACAGCTAACCCAGACCCTCTGAACCCGCTATTCATGCAGATTCAGCTAAAGGTCGCTGGTAACGCAAACACCACCCAGGACTGGATCAACATTGTTGTGACTCAAAAAGCTGCTGCTCCTACCATTAGTTCAGTTTCTGCAACTTCTGGTAAGAACGGTCAGGCTATTGACATCGTTGGAACTAACTTCGGCGATGCATTGAGCGCAACTACCGTCTCTCTATACACACCAGCAACCAGCAAGACCGCAGCAGTTACCACTCCTGTTCGCGTAATCGCTGTTAGCGCTGATGGAACTAGATTGACTGTTGCATCTCCTAACAAGACCCAAAAGGGTAACTTCAAGGTAAGCCACGCTGGTGGAACTGCAACCGCTGCAACTGCAGTGAGTGCAAGCGCATCAGTCACTTCAAAGCCAGCGATTACATTCGCAGCTTCTGTTGTGAAGGAAGTTGGTCAGACCTTGACCCTGAGCGGAACAAACATTGCGTCATCAACATCAATCAAGTTCGGTACTGTAAGTGCTGCATTCACTGTTGTGAACGCATCTACCGTCTCAGTAATCGTTCCTGAGGGAGCTGTTTCAGGTTCAAAGATCAGCGCAACAAACGCTGGTGGAACCACAACAACTACCAAGCTCGTCTTCCAGGCTGCAGTTATCACAACTGCAACTACAAGCGGCCGTGTTGGTAACACAGTTACAGTCACAGGTAAGAACCTTGTTGCTACCGCGATTTCATTCGCAGGTAACAAGACAGCAAAGGCAGTTGTCAACAATGGAACCACGTTGACATTCGTAGTCCCTGCTGGTGCTCTTACCGGTCCAATCAAGATCACTACTGGAGCTGGCGAGATTTACACCAGCTCATTCACAGTAGTTCCACCTGCACCAACCGTTGCCTCATTCACACCAGCTACTGGTAAGAAGGGTGTTGCAGTTGTAACCGTGAAGGGTACTAACCTTCTAGGCGCAACCGTAACCGTTGGTTCAGTGGCAGTTACACTATCTGCTGGTGCAACAGCAACCTCATTCAAGTTCGTTATTCCTGCAGGTGCAAGCACCGGCAAGATCAACGTAACCACTGCTGGAGGAACTGCTAGCTCAACAGCAAACCTGACAGTTACTAACTAGTCAGTAAACGAAAATCTGCCCCGTCCATTAACTTGGACGGGGCAGATTTCTTTTTAACTAAATGTTTATTACTCTTGGGACTCGTCTAGGTCTTCGTCCTCAAACTCAGTTGCAAGAGGGATTGCCAGGAGATCTGCTGAAGCGCTTAGCTCCAGACCTTCAACATCCTTTAGGGTCTTCTGAACTGCTCTAGTTCTTCTACCTGCTTCGCTAACGGTGTTCTGGGCAGTTTCTAACTGCTTGGCTAGCTTGTCCATGACACCTGCGTACTTGGTGAACTCAGTCTTAGCAGCCCCTAGAACCTTCCAGACATCAGAAGCACTCTTCTCGATTGCCAAGGTCTTGAAGCCCATCTGAAGGCTGTTTAGAAGAGACATTAGGGTGGTTGGACCAGTCACTAAGACACGGTAGTTGTTTTGGAGATCGCTCGTAAGCCCTGGTCTACGAACTACCTCAGCGAAGAGGCCTTCGGTAGGCAAATACATAATTGCAAAGTCGGTGCTAACAGGGACATGAAGGTACTTGTCCGAGATTAGCTTTGCTTGGGTGCGAATGGCCTTCTCTACGGCCTTTGTAGCGTTGGCTACATCGTCAGCAGAGCCTGACTCCTGAGCAGTCTGCAGGCGGTCGTAGTCCTCCTGAGGGAACTTTGAGTCGATTGGTAGGTAGACGTACTCACCCTCTGAACGGCCAGGAAGCTTGACCGCAAACTCAACCACATCGTTTGAGTTCGGGTTGATCTTGACGTTCTTTGCATACTGGTTAGGAGCTAGGACATCCTCGAGTTGACGCTCTAGCTGGACTTCACCCCAGCCACCACGGTTCTTGACGTTAGAGAGCACCTTTTGGAGGCTACCGACATCGGTGGCTAGGTTCTTCATCTCGCCTAGGCCGCGCTGGACAGCCTCTAGGTTGTCGCTGACAAGCTTGAAGGACTCACCCAGACGCTTCTCTAGAGTGCCCTGAAGCTTCTCGTCAACGGTCTCACGCATCTTCTCGAGCTTCTCTTCGTTGCCTTTGCGCATCTTCTCAAGCTCAGCCTGAAGGGTCACCTGGATGTCCTGGAGCTTCTTGGAGTTTGAGTCAGTCAACTCAGAGATCTTGGATTCGAGGGTCTTAAGTGATTCGCTGAGGGATTTCTGTAGCTCTAAGCGGCTCTGGGTCGCTTCCTCGCGGTTAGCCTTGGCAGAGTTCTCGGCACTCTCGGTAATCGATGCTAAGCGCTTCTCGATAATCTCGTGGTTAGCCGAAATTGAAGAGCGAAGCTCTTCTCGGTGTGTAATGAGGTCCTTAGAGATGTCAACAGGTGCGCTGTTGCTCTTTCTGGTTAGGACTAATACAGCTAGTCCGACTAAGGCTAGCAGGTTGATAATGCCTAAAAGTGTTGTGGTTTCCATACGTCTCCATGCTCAAATGTGCGCAAATACACACAGCAACACTAAGCCTAGGAGGTGACAATTTATTCCGAGGGTTCGCCTCGGGCTTACAAACTTCTAGTTGTTAGTTGGAGTTGAACCGTAACCGTTGGCACTGTAGTAGCGGAAGTAGTCGATGCTGAAGGTTGCCTTGTTGAAGTTATTGGCAATGCCACCACCGTAGCTTCCACCCATCGCTAGGTTGAAGATCACATACATCTTAGGGTCCACGCCCTGAGCACTTGGACCGAATGGCCAGTTGGTAAGGCCGGTGTCACCCTTCTTCACATTGAAGACCTGACGGTCGTCGATGTACATAGTGACTTCTGTTGGTGTCCAAAGCATTCCGTAGTTGTGGTAGGCCTGGGATAGTCCAACGTTGCTGTTTAGAGCACCCATCTTGTAGTCGTGGTTACCGTTGACATCCTTGTAGTGAGCAGCTGAGGTGCTTACTGTTGGGTTGTTTCCAGCGAATTCCATAATGTCTAGCTCGCCACAGCTTGGCCATGAAACAGTGTTGATGTTTGAGCCCAGGGTCCAGAATGCAGGCCAGGTTCCTCCGCCAGCGGGCATCTTCAGACGCGCCTCGAAGTATCCGTAGGTAAAGTGCTTCTTACCGTAGCTCGTGAACTTACCGCTCGTCCAAGTCTTATTAGATGTACAGGTTGCATCACCAGCAGAGGTTGAAGCTGTGATCAGCATCGAACCATTACCGTCCTGCTTGTTTGCACAGGCAGCATAAGCCTGAGCCTCGTTGTTGCCCCAACCACAACCGGCAGGGTTATTACAGCCATCGCCCAGATCTGGTGTCCAGTTGGCGCTGTTTGGCGCTGCACCTGCAGCACCGTTGAACTCATCAGACCAGATTAGAGTCTTTTCAATTGGGGGTGATGTGTTACCGCCACCGGTTGGGGCTCCTCCTGCAGGGATGCTGTATTCGAGGTTTGTGATGTCAATGGTGTCAACGCCTAGGTCGGAGACCCATGCCGCTACCTGAACGAAGAGACCGCTTCTAGCTGTCGTGTCTAAGCCTGTGATGTCCCAGTTAACAACACCTTGCGCATCGGTAGTTCCAGTAAGAAGAAGCTGGTCAAGTGGGCTCCTATCGACTCCGGTGGTGCTCTGGGTTCCCACCTGAACCTTCGCGTTTGATCCACCGTGACGCTTACCAACGCTTAGGTAAACAGTCTTGTTAGGGGTTGGTCTGCCCAAGCCATCGGTAACTGTGTAGCTAAGACGAGTTGTTGACTTAACCTCGACCTGAGCAATCTGGAAACGCAAACCTGCGCGGTACCAACCGTTGTTTACCCAAGCAGTTGAATCACCAATCATGTTGGTTGAGTTGGTGTCATTGAAGTTCGACTGTCTGATAGTCCAAGGACCTGCGTAAGAAACTGGCGGGGTAACCGGAGGAACAACTGGTGGTGCAACAGTCGAAGTAAGGCCAATCTTTACAGACTTAGAAACTGACTTGGCTGGTAGGTAGTTGGAGTTACCAGGGTTAGATGCTCGAATGGTGCAAGTTCCAACCTTGATTGCTGTGACCTTGTTTCCGCTTAGTGTGCAGTACTTGGTGGTAAGGGAAGTAAGAGTTGTTGTTCCTGAAGTTTCAGTAGCGGTTAGATCCGCAGTTGGGTTAGCCATTGACAGCCAACCAAAATCAGAAAGAGTGACTGTATTAACAGCCTTTGAGATGGTGAAAGATCTAGTCACAGCTCTAGCAGGCTTGTGGGTAACAGCACCTGGGTTGGTAGCGGTAATCTTACAAACACCTGAGGTAAGAATCTTGATTGTTGAGTTGTTCAATACCGAACAGATTGTTGGGGTAACTGAGGTCGCTGTAGTAACTCCAGCACTCTGGGTAATGTTCAAAGCAATGTCAGGGTTACCGTAGGTGACTTTAGTAAGGGCAGGAAAGCTAATGGTAGCGGTAGGCATGGTCACAGCCTGGGCTTGCATGGTTGACCCAAAACCTGCCATCAATGCAACAGTTAGGGCCAATATACGCTTGCGAGAAGTCTTCATTGTTCTAGCCTATGGGTCAAGTTGGCTCTAATGAACCCCTTTGACTGTGTTCAGGTGATTATCAGATAAACGTTATGTCTTCGGCATATAACCTAGAGCCAGAAGGGAAGGTGAAAGTGTCTAAGTCCGGAAGAGTTCCTGCTCGAGCATACTTACTCGCTACTCATTTACCTCAAGCTTTGACGATGGTAGTTCTAGCAACATCTGTATCTCTCGCTCTAGGTTTAACAGGCTGGAACATCCTCCTTGTCATCATCGCAACAGCTTCTGGGCAGGCTTCTGTTGGTTGGGTAAACGATCTGATAGATGCCCAAGTAGATAGGTCTTTAGACAGAAAGACAAAACCAGTCGTTAGGCACTCTCTCAACCCAGAGAAATTGAAACTACCAATTGCCATCGCTTTACTAGTAGCAGTTCCATTTTCATTCGTAGCTGCCGGTTGGGTTGGCGGTTTAGCTCACCTTGGTGCGATTGGAAGTGCTCAACTTTATAACCGTTACCTATCTAGAAAAGTTTGGTCTTGGTTGCCTTACTCAATCTCATTCTCTCTTTTGCCAATCTTCTGCTGGCAAGCTGCATCAAGAAATCTTTGGCCCAGCTGGAACATAGTTCTAATCTCAAGCCTTGTTGGAGTAATTGCGCATCTATTCAACGCTTTGCCTGATCTTGATATCGATAAGCGAGTTGGTTACGGCGGTCTAGTTGTTTATCTAGGTAAGAAGAAATCCTTGGTGTTGCTAGCAACACTTTCTGTTGCGCTAGTTGCGCTCTTGGTTCAACTCTTAGTTGGTTGATTCAGGGTCAAACATAAACTCTCGAACTTCTTGCTTGCAGCGACAGGACTTTGCTATCTTTGCTGCCCAGAAGTGTGCTTCTTCTTCAGTTTCAACTTCGATAATGGAGAATCCACCGATGTGAACATCGCTGTGTTTGATGGGGCCCTGGGTAACCTTTCCATCCTCATCAACTACAACTGTTTCAAAACCTTCAAAGCCACCACCGAAGATCCAAACTCCAGCAGCCTTCGCTTCTCTAACTACTGCATGTGATTCTTCTGCTACCTGAGCAAGCTCTTCTCTTGGGAAGGTCATGTCTCCATCGTTGAATGAGATTAGGTATCTGCGCATTGGGTTCTCCTAGTGTCTTATGAAAGTTCTTAACCGAGCAATGCAAGGGTTAGGGCAAGAAAGATCCCAACAAAGATTGCCGGGGTCAGATACTTGGCAACGTGTAACCACGGGGAGAGAGTCAAGATGGCTCTAGAGGCAGAGCTTGTGCTTCCCAATGCTTTTAGGTCATTAGCAATTGCTTGAGCCTCATGTGCTGCTGAGAACTCGACTAGAGCACCCAAGATTCCTGAGGCTAGGAGAATTCCTAGGACTCCCCAGACCGTGGCGCACCCTGCATCTCTAATGGCTGGGATCTGGATGGCTGTAGTGATTAGGAGGAAAGTAGGGGCAAACTGGGCAATTATCAACTGGTTTCGGCTTTTGTTCCAAAGCTCAATGAGGTCTTTTTCGGTCATCTTGGGGCTCCTAATACTTGTTCCTAATAGTTACAAAGTCTCACAGTATTTATAGTCAAACGAGACTATATTTACAAAATGACACTACATGTGAAAAAAGGTGCGGACTGGAATTCAGTTTACGCAAGTGCAAGATCTATTGCCCCTGAAGCCTTCGATGCCGATCGAATAAAGAACCTGGTAATGGGCGACTGGTCATCAGTTGGCACACCATCTGATCACGTAAACCCAGTCGATCAGATGCCTATCCAGGGCCCACCTAAAGTTGATCACCAAACAGCGGTTGATGCTGTTGCTTCTGCTGCCAAGCAGCACAAAGCGTGGGGTCTTGTAAGCCTTGATGAACGTAAAGCAAAGGTAAGCGCTGCACTAGATGGTTTGCGTGAAGCAAGAGACACCATTGCTCTATTGCTAGCTTGGGAAATCGGTAAGCCTTGGAAGTTAGCCTGTGCTGACGTTGACCGTTGTATTGACGGTGTTGAGTGGTATCTAACTCAAATCGATCGACAGATGGTTGGTCGTTCTCAACTAAGTGGTCCTATCTCAAACATTGCTTCTTGGAACTACCCACTGAGCGTTTTGGTACACGCTGAACTTGTCCAAGCACTAGCCGGAAACGCAGTCATTGCTAAGACTCCTTCACAAGGTGGTTTCCACTCGCTAACTCTGGCTCACGCAATCATGGCTAAAGCAGGACTACCAGTAACACTCTTGAGCGGTGTTGGAGCAGAACTTAGTGACGCTCTAGTTTCTTCTCCAGAACTTGGAGCATTTGCATTCGTTGGTGGCAGATCAAACGGTAGAGCAACTCTTGAAAGACTTGCTAACTTCGACAAGCGTCACATCCTTGAACAAGAAGGACTAAACGCTTGGGGTGTTTGGGATTTCAGTGATTGGGATAACCTGGCTCCTCACCTTCGCAAAGGTTTTGAATATGCAAAGCAGCGCTGTACTGCTTACCCAAGATATGTTGTGCAGAGGAGATTGCTACCTGATTTCCTTGAAATGTATATGCCTATCCTCAAGGGTCTTAGATTTGGTCACCCACTAGCTGTTGAGAGTGACGATGACGAACTTCCAGATCTTGAATTCGGTCCGGTAATTCACAAGACAAAGGCAGATGAACTTCGTGATCAATACAACGAAGCAATTAACACCGGAGGTATTCCAATCTACGATGGTGATCTAGCCCACGGTAGATTCCTACCCGGTCAAGACATATCTGCATATGTAGCCCCGGCAACTGTTCTAGAACCACCTAGAGCTTGGTCGCTACATCACTCAGAACCATTTGGTCCTATCGACTCAATTGTCTTAGTTGATACCGAAGCAGAGTTCCTAGCTGCTATGAACGTTTCTAACGGAAACCTAGTTTCATCTGTCGCTACCGATGACATGGACTTTGCTAAGCGTGTTAGAGAAGAAGTGTCTGCATTCAAGTTCGGAATCAACAAGCCAAGATCTAGAGGAGACCGAGAAGAAGTATTCGGTGGCCTTGGTGCTTCTTGGCGAGGAGCTTTCGTTGGTGGAGACCTTCTAGTAGATGCTGTCACAGAAGGTGAGAGACCTATCTTTGGAAACTTCAAGGGTGGCTCTAGATACCCTGAGGGTCTAGACCTTTAGAGATGCGATCCCGCAAACTAAACAGAGCAGTGTTACTGCTGCTCTCAGCTCTATTTCTAGCTAGCGGTGTTCTGCATCTAGTAAACCCTGATGCTTTTCTTTGGCTAATGCCGCCTTGGCTACCTGAGCACAACTTCCTAATCCTGCTCAGTGGAGTCTTTGAGCTTGTCTGTGCTGTTGGCCTGATAGCCAAACAGAGGTGGGCTGGTTACCTAAGCGCTCTAGTATTACTAGCCATATGGCCAGCCAACATTTGGTATGCCTTTGACGTTCTAGATCAGGAAAACACTGGGTTAATAGCAGCAGCCTGGCTAAGGCTTCCATTGCAGATTCCTTTTATCTACGCAGCCATAAAGTTTGCGAGAAACTGAGTCTAATTTCAGAAATATAGAGTATTTATGCTCTAGAGCATTTATACTCTAAATATGGGAAGACAGCCAAAGCAAGATAAAGATCAACTAGAGAACCTGGTTGAGCAATTTAGAACCAAGCGCGAGCTCTCTAGGCAAGAGCTAGCCGATCTGGTGGGGGTCCATTACCAAACCATGAGCTACATCGAGCGCGGGGAGTATGCCCCGACTCTTGCTCTGGCCCTGAGATTGGCTGCAGCCTTGGATTGCAAAGTCGAACAACTCTTCAAACTGAAAGTGAGCATCTAATGAATAGCCCGAAGACAATTCTTGAGAATATGCGCAGATCTAGGGTTGAACGACTTCTGAGCTCCCCCCCTAGTGGCTGGCTTGTCTCGAAAGGTTTTAGAAGATTCCTATGCGTAATCGCCGTAGTTTTCAGCTACCTCTATCTTTTTACTTTGCTAGTCCCAGCGGTAAACATTTCCATGTATGTTTATGGCGACGGTAAAGAACCAATCAACTTAGACGAACTTGACTCTTACAAAAGTTTCTTGCTAGCCCTTTCAGAAACTATTGGTTGGGTGAGTGTGATTTCACCATTGATTCTCATTTCATCATTCTTACTACTTAGAACTTCAATGCGAAGAGTAACCTCGCTTCCTGACGAATATTTAGACGAACTAGAAATTGCTAATCGAGACTGGGCTTTCAAAACCGGTTACCTAGTAATTAGAAGAATCGGTTTGTCAGTTGCTGCAGCATTCTTTATCTTGAAGATTTTGGCATTCAACCCTTCAATCAATTTCGATGACGATGGAAACAGGATTAGAGAAGGCCTCGAAGCAAGCCTCTATGCCGTTGAGAGCTATTTGGCGTCCCTAACTGCATATGGTTCATTCAACTTCTATTTCACTGTCATTGCCCTGATGACCTATGTGGCATACACATTCCCACTAATTCTTCTAGCTTGGCGCGAATCTAAATTCCCAGAAGCGATCCCAGTTCTAGAGAAAGTTGTTCCGCTGGGAGCTACAAGGCTTATTGCGAGAAAGTATTTCAGGAGAGCAAGCTTGGTTGGAACCCTTTTCATCGGCTGGGCGTTAATTCAGGTTCTAGGTTTGTATCTGGCACTGCAATTCTCTTTCCCCTATATTTCTGATTTCCTAATCTACAGCGGCGTGCTTTTCTTCTATCTGTTCATCGTCGTGCCGTACGCGATGTTTGTATATGTCTGGGCTTCCATCAAGACAGTTGAAATACTAAAGGCAGCGAAAGCAAATAATTACAACCAGGGTAAAAATGCTGGTTCAGCAATTGGTGCACTGATCTTCTTCGTGATTACTCAGTTACTCGGAATCTCAATTCCGATCCTCTTCTTACAGATTGGAAGATTCTCTGGAGGAGACAACCCGATTTTGATTATCTTCGGTCTTGGACTTGCGATGATCCCAACACAGATCCTTTCCTTCGTCTTCATTAGAAGACTTGGTAAAGAAGAAGAAAAAGCTGACTAAATGACTGGAAAAGCTCAAAAGGGTATTAGAAGGACTGCAATCGTTTTTGCTTTACTTCCGCTGACACCAGTGTTCGTATGGCTAGCGGTGCTTTGGGTAATTCCGGCTCTTAGCGGTGCAGTCAGTTTCTTTGTGGTTTACTCATACTTCTTCTGCTGGCCGATAGCAATTGCTTTGGGGTTAGCGGACCTTGGCATGAGTATCTCAAAACGCGTTTCGAAGATAAATAAATCTTCTAACTCAACTGCGAAGTGATGTATTGAGCAACATCTCTCATGACTCTCTCGTCAACGGAGTGACCAAGACCTGGGTAGGTCTTGGTAATTGCTCTGGTCTTTGTTTGTAGCCAGGTGTTTAGCGTTGCTATCGCTTCTTTGGTAATTCGTTGATCTTCTGCTCCTCTGCAGTAAATAACTTTGGGTTTAGCTTGTTCAAGTTGGCTATCTGTTGGTAAGTCGCCTAGAGCCATAAACCCAGAGAGAATGACAGTCCCCGAGATTCTCTCTGGTCTAGTTCTAAGTAGTTGAGTTGCCATAAGCCCACCTTGAGAGAAGCCGCTGAGGACTAGCTTGGATTCTTGTGGGATGTATTCATCTATCCAAGCCCAAAGAGCTGCAGTTGATTCGGCGAGATCTGTAACGGTTGGCTTTAGTAGGTCTTCGGCCTTGTACCAGGAATAAGCGCCACCTAAATCAATCGGTGCCCTCGGGCTATACCAAGGCAGATCTGGAAGGAACGAGATCAGGTCTGGTAAGTCGTTCTCGTCAGCTCCATAGCCGTGCAGAAATAGCACTGCATGTTCTGCATTGTCTTCGGTGTCACCTGAGCTGAATTTAGTTATCGCCAATGTCATGACTCAAGACTAAAGCCGAGGCTAAACTTACAGTGTTTCAATGTCATCTTGATGAAACCCAAAGGGGATGCAAGTGGTTGGTAGCAAAATGTATACCGAACTCGAAGGTAGTTATTATCAGATTGATATTCTTGGTGCTGGTTTTATCCCCCAGATTAGGCGACTCCTGAAGAATTCTGTTCGTAGAGTCGTTGAGTTTGAGAAGGATTATCTTGGTCAATCCAAGGTTGAATTGCGCCAGGCACACATTGGTGCCAAATCTTCCCAAGTAAAAACAAAAGCAGAGGCAATAGCTAACTGGACGAAGTGGCTGGAAAATAACCCGAGCAAGATCACAGATCTAGATGTTGCGGTTGCCGATCAAAACCTTATAGAAGCCATTTCCAAACAGCCACAAATTGAGCGGCTGACAATTGAAGCACGGAAAATAAGTGATTTGAGTCCTCTTAGGAATATGCCAAACCTCAGCTATCTTCAACTTGAAGAAGTGGGGGTAGATTTGGATTTTAGCCCGCTAGCGAAGATGAAGAATCTGAAGGTGCTGCACGTACACTCTCGCAAAACGCTTCGGTTCGAAACCATGTCTGGTCTAAAACAACTTGATGGTCTCTGGATTGGATCCGGTATAGACCCAGGCTTTGTTGGACACACAATAAAAGTTGAAAACCTTAATTTTCTGCTTCCCCTAAAACAACTAAAGAGATTACGAATCGATGAGGTTCGTCCACTCGATCGAGACTTCAGCGCTTTACTCACTCTCAAGAATCTTGAACAAGCTTGGTATGTGTATTTTCGAGGCCAACATCCTACTCCTGAAGAAATGGCGAAAATGCATCCTGCCTTTGTTGGAGTTTATGAAAACAGGCTTGTTGTCGAGGAGTCATATTCCAAGTCTAGAGCTCTAGAAAAGGGATCTCTTAGGTAGGCTTTTTCCATGACAAATTTGCCTCGCCCTGAAATCGAACCAATGATGGAGCCAGCTCCATCAGTATTGACCACTAAAGACATCGTTGTTGGCGATGGAGAAGAAGCTCCAGCTAACTCTGTATTGAATGTTCACTACCTTGGTGTTGACTACGAGACCGGTGAAGAGTTTGACTCTTCATGGGGTCGAGGAGAGTCCATTGAATTTCCTTTGAACCGCCTAATCAAGGGTTGGCAGGATGGTATTCCTGGCATGAAGGTCGGCGGCAGAAGAATGCTTATCTGCCCACCAGATGTTGCCTATGGTCCTGCAGGTAGTGGACACCAGCTTTCAGGTAGAACACTGGTTTTCGTTATCGACCTACTTGGAGTTAAGTAATACTCTGAGGAAAGATGGCAATTCAAACTCGAGAATCGAGTTTGAATACATCCACTGTTACATTTTCACCCTTGAACTCTTCGGTGAAGGTTCTATCTAGATCGCACTGGAATCCAACAGCTTCGAGTAACTTGATTGAATTGATGTTCCTTCGGTCAGTAACTGCCCATAACTTTGTTGCACTCACTTCGTTGAATAAGTAGTCCATCAGAGCAAGTAGGGACTCTCTCGCGTAGCCATGTCCTTGGAACTGCTTAGCAAGTGTGAATCCAAGTTCAAATTCCACCGCATCTTCTTCTAGACGATAAATCGCCAGATCTCCGATAAGTTCTTCACTTGTTCCAAAATGTATTCCAAGTTGCAGCCAGTCACCCTTTGCAGGTAGCAGGACACCGTTCTGAGATTCAATTAAATCTTTTGCCTGGCTGTGTGAGTATGAGGTATCCCAACTCTGAAATCGGGCTATCTCTGGATCTCGTCGGTATGTTACAAAGCTCTCTAGGTCAGCCATCGCAAGTGGCTGGATACTCAGACGTTCAGTTAACAGTGGGTAGAACACAAAAACTGAAAGCTCTACTTGGTTAGAACCATAGAGAGACCCGTGTTGTAGAACTCACGGTTGCCAACACCATCGCGAACGCTAATCCAGGCGTTGTATATGCCTTCGGGAGCCTTGTCGCCGAACACGTAATCCTGTTCAAAGATTGCGTCTGTTGGTGTGAAACTAATGACTCGAGGCTCAGATCCATTTGCGTGGAGACCGTTTTCATTGCTGAAACCGCCACCTTCTAGCATGAACCACATGTAGACGCCTGCAACTACCGAATCATCAGTTGCCTCAATGCGAACTACAAAGTTCTCACCAGATGCTACAGATACCGGAAGTTCAAGCTTGGTCACGATAGGTCTTAGGTTGTCATTCGATCCGCCGACAACTTCAAACGCAATTATCTGTTCTGCGGTGTGACCCATCATATCGACAGCACCGACACGAAGTTGGTAGTTATCGTTGACTGCATTCGGAGGAACAGTGCAGCTCAGTTTGTATGTTCCAGATCTCTCAGTGCCTGATTGCAATTCGGTTGGGATACGGAAACCACACCACTCGGTGACCCATCCTGGCTTTCCACTAATTGCTCCGTAGACAGCCTGAACTGTTGCCACATCGCTCACATTAACTGTGAAGACAGCAAGTGTGCCAGCTTGGATCTGCCTGACCACCATCGGAAGAGCTCCAAACTTCGGACCTTTGCTGTCTAAACTGCAGGCGTCAAGCCTCACATCTGCTGAATCGGCGTTGCACAGGTCATCACCTGCACCGGTGGTAATGGTGTCTTTGCCTTTGCCACCATCGATGAGGTCAGCTCCGTTACCGGCTGAGATGGTATCTGCTTCAGCTCCACCTTGGAGAAGGTCAATGCCATTGCCTCCGGTGACCTTGTCCTTACCTGCATCACCGGATAATTTATCTTCGCCATCGCCACCCTCGATGGTGTCGTTTCCAGCTTCGCCGTAAATAGTGTCTTTGCCTAAGCCACCAAGAATACGATCGTTACCTGGACCACCGTAAACAGTGTCATTGCCGCCAAGCCCGTTGATAACGTCATTGCCATCTCCAGCACAGATATAGTCATCACCTGGAGTCCCAGTTATTCGATCAGCTGAAGCTGTTCCAGAAATTGTGCACGCAGGAAGGGAGAGGGAATAGCTAGCATTAGGGAAACTAGTTGCAAACAGAGTCACTAGGGCAGCGATGACTAATCTCTTGCGGTTCATTCCGAGTCTCCTTTTTTCAAGCTTTAGGTAAATATAGTGGAGTATTAGCCACTTAACACCGCGGGTTCGTTGAATTCTGGAAACTCTCAGGCTATTGAAATCGCTTTCACGACCAGCGTCGAAGGGACTGTAAAGAGCTACCTATTCAGGTCACGACGAACTACATCTTTTTTAGGCATTGGAGAATAATCGTATGCCTGATGCAAACAACTTCTCTCCAGCACGCCGTGGTCAAAAGAAGAAACCATTGAGGTTCGTTCTAGACTTTGGATTCAACCCCAGCTACTTAGTTTTACTGTTCTAAACTTGTCTCAAAGCAAGTGTCGCATCCAACTATCGATTGTGTGATTGAGAACTCTATGACTAACATCCGAGGAACCCTGATCGGTGTCTATAACGCTGACGGCGGGCTCCGTGGCGAACTTGCTTACGTCTTTGGACACCTAATTGGTGTTAGAAGTTGTAGCCTCTGTGACATCTCGCACTCACCGATTAAGAAGAAGGCTTCCTTCAAAGAACTCGAACAGCACATGTTGACAGAGCACGGAATTGTTGTTCGGATGATCCATCTAAACGAACGCAACGAACGTGAGAAAAAGGCATCCGAAGGCCGTGAGCCTTGCATGCTTCTGGAGTATCCAGACCAGTCAATTTCTATGTTCTTAGACTCAACAGACCTAAAGGCGCTCTCTGGCAAAGTCAGTTCTCTAAAGAAGTTGATTCTTACCAGACTGGACATGTATCTCTAGAAGAAAAGCTGAAACCCCCGCTACTTACTAGTCGCGAGGGTTTCATTCTTGGTAGGCCCCGTCGGGATCGAACCGACGACCCACGGATTAAAAGTCCGTTGCTCTAACCAACTGAGCTAGAGGCCCTAATCTGCTTTTGGCAGAAATACTATTCTAACTTTTTACTGAGCCACTATTTCTCAGTGAAGGCAATAGTTGCCTGAACAGCCCGTTTCCAAGCCGAATAACCAGCCTCTGAATCGTTTTGCTTAGTGAATGACACTTCGATTGGGTTCAGTTCCTTGAGTTCTTCTAGGCTCTTCCAGATACCAACTCCAAGACCGGCAAGGTATGCAGCACCTAAGGCAGTGGAGTCAATGTTGACTGGTCGCTCGATTCTGGCATCCAGTTGATCAGCTTGAATCTGGAGCATTAGGTTGTTCTCTGCAGCTCCGCCATCAACTCTCAGATGCGAGAGTTTTATTCCAGTTGATGCCATTGCTTCAAAGATGTCTCTGACCTGGAAGGCGAGTGCTTCAAGAGTCGCTCTTGCAATATGAGCTTTACTGGTTCCCCTGGTCAGCCCCAGTAGTGCTCCTCTTGCATCTGGTTTCCAGTAAGGAGCACCGAGACCAGTCAGAGCCGGAACAAAGACAACTCCGGCACTATCTGGAACAGAAGTTGCAAGGTCTTCAACTTCCTTTGAATGAGCAAAGAGTTGTAATTCGTCTCTGAGCCATTGGACTGCAGCTCCTGCCACAAAAACAGAACCTTCACTTGCGTATGTTCTAACTCCATTTAGTTGCCAAGCAACTGTGGTGATTAGACCGTTGGTTTGAACAACAGGAGTGTTACCGATGTTCTGCAGAATGAATGCACCGGTTCCGTATGTGCACTTAGCTCCGCCAACCTGGAACTGGGTTTGACCAAAGAGTGCAGCCTGTTGATCCCCAGCTATTCCAGAAATAGGAATAGCTAAGCCAAAGAAAGATTCAGGATCGGTTCTTGCAAGTTCACCGCTGGAATTAACGATGGTTGGTAGTGCCTCCAGTGGAATCTCGAATAGGTCTGCAAGTTCTTTTGACCAGGTGCCAGTGTGAATGTCATACAGCTGAGTTCTAGACGCATTGGAAGCGTCAGTGATGTGAGTTCCATTAGTTGCTCTAGCAATTACGTACGAGTCGATAGTTCCAACAAGAGTTTTGCCTGCAATGACTTCATTCCAGATTTCAGGTTCGTGTTTAGCTATCCAGCGAAGCTTTGCTGCGCTGAAGTATGGGTCGAGGGGAAGACCGGTTAGAGCTCGAACTTTTGAGTATGTTGGGTGATTCTCTAGGTCTATGAGAATCTCTGTTGTTCTGCGGTCCTGCCAAACAATTGCATTTCTAGGGGAGCGGAGAGTTTCTCTATCCCAGAGACCAATGGTTTCTCTTTGGTTAGTAATACCAAGTGCTTTGAAGTCTTTACCGACTTTGTCAATTACCTGTTGAACGGAAGATAGAACTGCTGACCAGATCTCTTCTAGATTGTGTTCAACCCAACCCGGTTGAGGAAAGTGCTGCGGGAACTCTTGATAACCTCTGGCAATGATTTCGCCTTGATCATTAACAGCGATTGCTGTTACCCCTGTGGTTCCTGAGTCAATGGCGAGAATCATTAGTGAGCCATCGGTTCGTAGATAACTTCTTCTGGGGTGCTGTCTTTCCTTGGCCACTCGATTAGGAGCATTGCTGCAAGCATTAGCAAGCCACCAAGGATTACCTGAAGTGAGAGAACCTCTTGACCAACAGCAACAGATGTCAGAGCTGCAAAGACAACTTCCATAGTCAATATGATGGCAACTCTCGAAGCATCCATGATGGATTGAGCCCAGGTTTGAATAAAGAAAGCCAATGCTGTTGCAAAGACAGCGGTGAAGATAATGGCGAACCAAACCTCGCCATCAAGCGGAGCCTGAATACCATCTGGTGCTGCTCCTATCCAACAAATGACTGCAACTGTGGCTAGTTGAATAACGGTCAGTGCATAGACATCTTTACCAGGAGACCATTTACCAAGACCTACGATGTGAGCTGCAAAGCCAAGAGCACAGAGAATGGTCCAGATCTGACCGAAGTCAAAGGAGGCATCTTTGATGGTGATAAAACCTAAGCCCACTGTTGCAAGGATCGCTCCAATAGCGACGATCCCTCTCGGCTTCTTCTTGAAGATTACCCAGACCAGGATTGGGGTCAAAATTACGTATAGTCCAGTCACAAAGCTAGTAATGGCGGCAGTTGAAAGCACAAGGCCAATGGTTTGGGTTACGTATGAGAATCCAAGGATTGCTCCTAGTACGACTCCATAAATAAGAGTCGGGCCTTTGAAGGCTTTTAGAACACTTGGCTTGAAGGCAATCATTAGAAGAGCTGCAATAGTGAATCTAATGGCTAGGAAATCGAAGATTGGAATCTTTTCCATGGCCGGCTTCATCACGACAAATGAAGCACCCCAGGCGATGGTTACCACCAGTAAGGCGGCAACGCCTAGACCATTTCGTTTCACCAAACTAGTCTATTTGCCGCGCTTGATACGAGTGCCGTGGGCAACGTGCTTGACCATGCTTGGGAATACCAGTCCGTGCATAGGGAATACGGTCCACCAGTAGATGTGTCCAAGTAATCCTCTAGGAGCAAAGATTGCTCGTTGGGTAACCTTAGTGCCACCGTCTTTAGTTTCTTCAGCTTTGAATTCCAACCAAGCAAGTCCTGGCATCTTCATTTCTGCTCTTAGACGAAGCAGGTGTGGTCGATCTAAAGCTTCAACTCTCCAGAAATCTAGTGCTTCACCTTCGAGGAGGAAGTATGGATCTCTTCTACCTCTTCTAAGCCCAACACCACCGACTAGGCGATCTTGTAGTCCTCTAAGTTCCCAAGCCCAAGTAGCGGTCGAGTAACCGTTGTCTCCACCGATGGATTCGATTCTCTTCCAAACAGTTTCAATCGGGTCTTTAGTGGTCTCAGTTCTAATGTCTGTGTATAGCGAACCACCAGCCCACTTAGGGTCTGTTGGAAGCGGTTCGCTAGGAGAACCTGGCAGTGAAGCATTGCTCCAACGAGTTTCTACGTTTGCATCTTTGATCCTGGTTAGAGCTAGTGAAACAGCACGCTTAAAAGTGGTTAGCCCTGCCGGAGGATCTGGAATGTATTCTTTGATGCTCTCATCTTTTGCAACAACTTCATTTCTAAGGCTGTCGATGAGTCTTCTTGCCAAGGTAATTGGAACTGGTGTGACTAGCCCTACCCAACCACTTGAGAGTCTTGGGGTTAGTACTGGCAAAGGAAGGATGTGACGTTTACGAAGACCAGCTGCCTCGGCATACTGAATCATCATTTCCTTATATGTGAATACTTCTGGTCCACCGATATCGAAGTATCGGTTCAGTTCCTGCTTCACACCGGCAGCGCCAACTAGGTATCTCAAGACATCTCTAACTGCAATCGGTTGGATACGAACGTTTACCCACTTAGGAGTGATCATCACTGGAATACGTTCGGTTAGGTAGCGAAGCATCTCAAAAGAGGCAGAGCCTGAACCGATTACTACACCGGCTCTAAGTTCAATTGTTGGAACTCCTGAAGCTCTAAGAATCTCACCAGTTTCTGCTCTGGAGGATAGGTGCGGTGATAGCTCTGCCTTCTCCTCAGCCATTCCACCTAGGTAAATTATTCGGCTAACTCCTGCTTCTTTGGCACATTCTCCAAAGGTTCTTGCCCAGTCCTTTTCCAATTGCACGAAATCATCAGCAACCATGAGTGCGTGAAGAAGATAGTAAGCGACATCGACACCGGCAACGGCCTTAGCCAGAGCAGATCTATCGTTTGCATCACCTTCAACAATCTCAACCTTAGAGAACCATGGGTAACTGGTGAGGCGTTCGGCATGCCTAGCAAACACACGAACTCGGTAACCGTGCTGAAGTAGTTCTCGAACTAAGCGACCACCGATGTATCCGGTAGCACCAGTTACTAAGCAGAGCGCTGGTAGACCATCTTTGCTTAAAGCTAGAGGTAAACCCTGAGTCACTTCATCTCGCATTTAGGCCACCTGAGACTTAATACCGTCGACGGTAAATCTGTAGATTGGTTTCTTTTCACCTGCGGTAACAAGGAAGTCCAACTTGTTTTCAAATGGTGCTACTGGGCAAGTTGCGAAATCGGTGTATGAGCAAGGGAAGTTACCTGCAAAGTTGAAATCTAAGATATATGAACCATCTGCTTGTGCATACGCTGTAACAGATCGTCCTGTTCCATAGGTAATAGCGCCACTGGTTGCATCTTTGAAATAGATGGTGACATCTTCTGTTCCTGCTTTATCAAAAGCAGTTAGCTTGTATTTCTTACCTTCGAACTCAAAGCTAAGTGCACCAGGTGAAACATAAGCATGTGTCATACCTTCAACAACTGAACCAACTACTACTTCACTTGGAACTGAAGACTTCTCTAGTTGTGCGTGAATACGGAACTTCTCGTCGTAGTCAAAAGTCAGAACTGATTCGAAGCTCTTAAGCATTTGAGAATTTGGATCTCTGGGGCGGACAACAAGCTGACCTGCTCTAGAAGCAAGTTCAACTTTGATTCCATCAAAATCAAATGTCATCTCAGATCTAGGTTCAATAGCCCAGGCGTGGTCTCCTGTGTTTGATTCTTTGACGTGAACGGTGTCACCGTCAGCCCACCAGGAACCTGAAAGACCGGTTATCTCCTGTGGCTCATTGGTCAGCCAGACAA
>Ga0214917_10002935_pt1 | contig 20262 bp, 14 predicted proteins | sample LL_1208_BB_MetaG_FD_177983 | JGI IMG/M metagenome (GOLD analysis project Ga0214917, IMG submission 177983) | Freshwater microbial communities from Lake Lanier, Atlanta, Georgia, United States - LL_1208_BB | ecosystem: Environmental > Aquatic > Freshwater > Lake | place: USA: Georgia | collected...
CGAAAACTTGGCCTATATAAAAGAACAACTCGCCGTTTTCCGCAATAAACTAAAACCAAACAACGAAGCGGAAGAAATCGAACGAATGAGAGCAGGTCTCGAAGACGACAAATACATGCACATAAGGAGAGGACGAATTATGAATCCACCACAACGTTCAGGACGAGGGGTGATGTCCGCGCCAAACCGACCACCACGCCGTAGAACCTAGTTTAGATCAACTTGAAATCTTCTGTATTACATTACGCAAAAATTTAATTTTTTCCGCACATGAATCCTATGAAACGCCTTCGAACAGGGTCGCGACACTTATCGGAAAGGACAAAAGAACCGCGAACGTCCAAACAAGTTAGCATCAATATTGGAAATGGTTGCGGGATTCTTGTGGAATACTTCCTGCACATTGCGCATGTAACGGGTATTCATGATGACTTCCAAGTCATGTCGGAGGCATGGACCATCACTGTGCGTGTACTCAAGGGTTCGGGGGCGTTGGCGGACTTGTGCGGTGACCCCCCGTCGTCGCTGAAACAGGAACCTGCGCTTCCGAGAAAGTACAAGGCTGTGGTTGTGGCCGCATGCGCGCTCGCAGTAGATGTTTGCGGGGATTTCGAGGCTTCGTTCGCACATTCAGCAGTGGCATGGGGGACATTTTTCATAGAACAGATTCAAGACTCAACGAAGAATAGAACCCCTGAGTCCGATTGCTTGCAACTCATGCGTATGAAAATGATCACGGGCCGTGCACTACGATGGGATATCGGGTTTGACAACCCAGCTACTCTTTTTTGTCGTACACTGTTTTGTCTTCGCGACAATACAGAATGCACAGTTTGCCGTGACCTGTCGGCTAAGCTCTCTCGTCTGCAGACATCAACACTGCAAGGGATATCTTTTCTCCTCTCTACGAGGGGTGATTCGTCCGCAGTGATAGCACTCGTGGCTGTGTTGTTCTTGCACAGTCCACAAAGAGTGAATCAGATACCGACACCGCTCCGAAATGAGATGTATCTGGTACCTACATGTCTCAGTAGGTTACTCACACAAGAGATCACTCTCCAAATTCTCAACGATTCTGCAGCGTATGTCCACCGTAACTGGGACTATGTTCAGAACCTCATATCTGAAACTTTCAATCCAAGGAATACAAGTGCGAGAACGCTCTCCATGATCGAGAATGAGTATTTCCGAGATTCATCTGGTGACGTTGTTTCACCCAGTCTTAATTAACTAAGAGCGTCACTCTTGTGGCGGTAGCATATTTCCCTCCGGACATGTACAGTATCTAAAACCCATCATCTGTCCCTTAACTAAAAATCACTATTACCAGTATCACTTGCGCAAAAGTCCAGGCAATAGAATGCGTCGATCGGCTTGCAGTGGTCGTTTCTTCTACCACTGGCGATGGTGTAGAAGAATTCTGTATTATATGGGTCTCTTGAACAACCCCATCGACAGATAGAGGTTTACAAATCTGCACTGTCAGAAGCTCTGCATCGAAGGCTATCACAAAATGACGAAAAAACGCTTCACCAAGTATCACTGGCATTACATCGCCATCACTCGATAGAACCCCAATTCGACAGTCCCCATTGTCGCGGTTCCTGACATACATGTCAGGAGTAATTGTGAGTACAGTAGACGGAGAAAATTCTAAATGTATTTCAGGCAGTAGCTGGCGGCTGTCACAAGGAAACTCGCCAGGCCTGAGTCGGTCCTCCTCATCGTACAAAAACGCGATCCCTTTCTCATCCAATTCGTCGCGAAATTTTGCAAAATGTGTCTTGGGTAGAAAGATTGCGGATGAACCTGAGTCAGGCAAAAAAACAACTTTCTCCGGTAATCCGTCTCCGATCCGAACTTTTCCCCAAATGTCCCAATTGGATGAATCGACAACGTCAGCATTGACTATTGGTGATTCACACATGGATGGATTTAAAGCTGAAAAAAACATTTCTACAAATTCATCGTTCTTGGGTCGAAAACCAAACCGAGGATATGTGAGGACGAAATCGGAGACTGGGCTCAGTCCAAGAATCCCTGAATACTCCAAGTTCAGACTAATACTTCCTCTGCTAACAATGCCAAACCGTTGGGGCCATGAATGATCACCAATCGTAAAGTTTCGTAATCCCCAAACATCAATCTCGACGCCTGCACCGTCGGCGTATTCCACTTGTGAATCTGCATACCGGTTCGTGATTATAGACATTTGGTCTGGATTGAATCCTCGGCCCGGAGCTGTATAATTTAGACCACCTAAAATCGCGCTGTTATAGATCCATGTAACAGTACTTCCAGTGTCAAGAATGAGCCGCTCCGATTGATTATTTGGTGAAATGGAAATGTCGCTCAACAGTCCCCAATCTAAATCGACGGGAACTGAAAAGACGAGGCGAAGAGTAATAGTCGTCAGTAGCTTCATCATCTACATGGAATAAGAGGTGGAATTCGCGAGCAAAATTTCGAATCGTTTTCTTTGTCCTTACTAGATATTGTGGACGACGTTATAGCAGAGAAACTATGATAGCTATAAGCAAAAGACCTCCTATGCTGTATGTTGAGGAACCATAATCAGATCCGTATGGATATCCATATGGATCGTTCTGATAATTACCACCATTGTGGGTAGGTATTCTGGGCGGATTAGGGATCACAACGGGATCTATTTTTCTGTTCCTATACATTTTTCTTTGTTTTCGAGTGAAGGTCTCAGTGGGGACTGTTTTTCGGACCAAGGGAGTACCAACATCATCAGCAACACCAGAGCCAGCACCTGGTTCACAAAAACCCATTCTATTATTCTTCCTATCGAAATCAGTCACAAGGTATCTGACCAAGGCTTCTCCAAATGTGATCCAGTCTAGATTGATTTGCTTCTCTTTGATAGAGATTTGGCAGAGCCCCGAAAAGTACTCTGCCGAATAGTACTCTGGTAGAATCGTTATAGTGAAACCGCTTTCCGTTTCTATATGTATTGGGGGCAAATTGTGGACCTTGTTGCATGCAATTTCTGGATAATGATAACCCTTCTCCCAAACAGCACCATGAGCTTCCAGTAAACGTTTTATTGGGCTATAGTATGGTTCAGGTATGGCAATTAAACCACATCCAGAATCGACCAAAAACTTGAATCCAGAAGCAACTGTGTTGTCCCCAAATCTCATTCCTCCTTTCATTAGCCAAAAATCGGTATCAACAACGGGTGTGTACTCCACCACTTCATTGACGCACCATTTTTTGTCAATATTGGAAGAAATGAAAAATTCGACTGAATTCATCTCCTTGTCCATATCGCGAGGAATGAACCCAAATTGAGGATGAGTTTTAGTGAAACGTGAGTCTGGAGTTGCACCAATCAAACCAGAATCTCGTGGATCGTGAATTTGATACTCATCTGGGGGAAGACGTGCAACAGCAAATCGCTGATTCCAAATAAAATTCCCAAGAGTAAAATTTTTACTCGTCCATTTCTCAAGAATTAAACCTTGAAATCCCGCAAAATCTACACGATCACTGTCTGCGGTTACAACTGATTTTGGCGATATCGCACTCTTCCTGTACCCTTTTGGTTTTAAACCAGCAACACTTGCTCGTTTAGCCCGAGGTAGATTTTTCATCAATTTATGATTCAATAAATATGTATGAGTACTACCAGTGTCAAAAAGAAGTGACTGGGGATTAGACTCAGAGTTCTCAACCTCAATATCAAGAAATGTTGCTCCCCCACGAAACGTTACTTTGTGAAACTCAACTGCTGCATCAACAAGGGGAAACAGTGCAATCCAGACAAACATGAAACAACTAGGAGTACATTTAGAAGGAAACTGACACATGAAGAGAATATGCGAAAAATCATTTTTTTTGCAATAAAATTAAATGATAAGAATAATAATCAGGGTGATGCATGCGATAGTAAATTGAGACAGAATCTCTGCAGAAAATGCAATCTCCTCTTTGGCAGAACTCTCTGCTGGTTGTTGAACATCATCAGCAATTGGTTTCGTAGGAATAACGCCGTCTGGTTGTGCGAATGATTTCAGAGGAGGTAGGCGTCTTGGTAGGCGGTAATCGTATCCAACTCCAGGATGAACAGACGATGGAACTCTGGGATGATCAACCTTTGGTAAGTCATGATTGTATCCATCTCCGAGATGAACAGACGATGGAACTCTGGGATGATCGACCTTTGGTAAATGATGATTGTATTCATCTGCGGGATGATGATTTGAAGGAATTCTCGGTGGTTCTTCCAAGACATCCACATCACCCGGCCCCGATGTGTATATCACTCGACGAGTTTGTTGAAATGTTTCTCCAGCAACCGTCCTACGAACCAACGGAGTTCCAACATTACCCCGTGAGCTCATAGGTGGTTCACAGAATCCGATTCTATTGTTTACCTTGTCGAATTCAGTCACCAAATACTTCACAAGCGGATGTCCAACTGTCACCCAATTGATGTTGATTTCTTTTTTTTTAATATTAATCAGACAATAATCATACAGGAGAAACTCCGAATAGAATTCGGGTAAAATGGAAATGGTGAAACCCGATTCTGTTTCAATATGAATTGGGGGAAGCTGGTGGACTTGGTTACATAATATCATACCCAACGTGGAATCGTTCCAAACAACTCCATGAGCTTCCAGTGAACGTTCTATCGGACTATAATATGGTTCAGGGATGGAAATAAGGCCAGTTCCTGAATCGATCAAAAACTTGAAATCGATCGCGACCCTAGTATCTCCAAATCGCAAACCTCCATTTAAAAGCCAATACTCCTCGTCCACCAATGGAGCGTAACCCACGTACTCATTCAAACACCACTTTTTATCAATACCAGAGGATAGAAAAAATTGGGTGAAAGATGTGGCTTTATCAGTATCACGAGCAATGAATCCGAATTTCGGAAATATTTTTGTGAATTCGGAATCAGGACTCGCACCAATTAAACCTGAATCACGAGGATCGTGCTTCTCTTGTCGATCTAATGGAAGGTGGGCAACAGCGAATTTTTGTAACCAGGAATAAGATCCTAGGGTAAATTTTTTACTCGTCCATTTCTCGAGGATCAAACCTTCAAATCCCGCAAAATCAACAACGTGAGCATCTGCTGGCACCAGCGATCCTGGTGATATTAAACTCTTCCTATACCCTTTGGGTTTCAAACCAGGTACTCCTGGGCGATATGCCCTAGGTACTCCCAACAACATCTTGTGATTCAACAAGTAAGTGTGTGTACTGCCAGTGTCGAAAAGAAGCCGTTGTGGGTTAGATTCTGATTTCTCAACATCAATATCCAAGTACGTAGCACCTCCACGAAACGTTACTTTATGAAACTCAACTGCTGCATCAACAAGGGGAAATAGCGCAATCCAGGCAAACATAAAACAACTAGGGGAGAGAGAGTGATTGGGAGGGTAATAGGGGACCATAAAGGTAATAATAATTATCTTAATTAAAACATCAACATGGTGAGAACAGCGGCCACGATACATAGAGGGGTGCTTGTAGCGGCTACTGATTTATCCAATTCATCTTGGTCGATTTTATCTTCTTCTTCCTCATCATCATCTCCATTAGACGTCGGTGGAGCTATTTGAGGAATCCTGGGGGGTTCCTCAATCTTATAATCCGCGCTATCACCCTTCCCCGGTTTATATATCACAGTTGTTGTACGTGAAAACTTGTCACCTCCATCTGCTCCCGCTGGGCGCACTAGTGGAGTGCCAACCAAGTCACGTTTCGCGGGTTCACAAAATCCGATTCGATTATTCTTCTTGTCAAATTCGGTCACGAGAAACCTTATCAAAGCTTCTCCGAAAGTCATCCATTCGCGGTTGATCTTCTTTTCATCGATATATATTCTACAAGCACCGCTGCTTAACTGAGACGAATAGAAAGCGGGTAAAATCGATATCGTGAAACCGGTTTCTGCTCCAATATGTATCGGAGGAAGGGATGGGACTTTAGTGCATTCAACGGAACCAAATGTCGCATTCTTTTCCCAAACGACGCCGTGAGATTCCAGTGATCGTTTGATAGGACTAAAGTATGGTTCTGGAACCGAAATGACACCAGATCCAGAATCGACCAAAAATTTAAACTTTTTCACAACTATGGTTTCACCAAATCGTAATCCTCCTTTGAATAACCAATAATCTTTATCCACCAATGGGGTGTATCCCACGTACTCGTTGACGCACCATTTTGGTTCAATACTAGAAGACAAGAAGAATTCGGAATAAGGCACTTCCTTGTCGGTGTCGCGAGCAACGAAACCAAATGTGGGGAAACGGATGGTGAATCTGGAACGAGGGCTCGCTCCTATCAAGCCAGTGAATTGGGGATTATGATACTGGCGCTGTTGGATGCTTAAACGCGCAACGGCGAATCGCTGGAACCACGAAATAGATCCAAGGGTAAACTGTTTCCGGGTCCATTTTTCAAGTTTAACACCATTACAATCCGCAAAATGTAAAACATCCTCATCAGCTGCAACAACCGACATCGGCGATATACCACTCAGTCGATACCCCTTAGGTGCAACTCCTTTCAGATCACCGAATCTGAGACGACGAGCTAGCGCCAAATGCTTGTGATTATACAAATATGTATGTTTGCTTCCAGTATCCAAAAGAAGCGATTGGGGATTAGATTCAGACTTCTCAACAACAATGTCCAAAAACGTTCCTCCTCCTCGAAACGTTACCTTATGAAATTCAACTCCTTCAACAAATATGGGGAACCAAAATAACAGCAAGGTGAAAAACATTTTGCAAGATAAATTATCCTAGTGAAAATGGGATAAAAAATTATCAAGAAACGAAAATTATTCATAAATTAATTAAATTATTATAATGAAAAACAACAGAGTGAGGCAAATAATCATATTGATAGAATGAGGCGCCATGAAACTCGATTTTTTAATTTCTTCAAGAAAGTTTTCATATCGGTCATCCAAATTCTCCGCTAATCTTGGCACAATGAAGGGAGGCTCACGGAGACTTTGTTCATCTAGTGGGGGAGGGAGGACACTGGGATGATATTGTGGGGGTTCTTGTGTTTTTGGAAATGGTTGAATATTTTTGTTTGTTTTTGAATGAGGAGGAGGAGGAGGAGGTTTTAATCCTTGTATTAATGGAGGATCGTCGTTTTGTGATACAGACGACGACGGTTCACAAAAACTGACTGTTCCTTGGGTGGAATCAAACTCAACATTGAATGCCCGAAAAAAAGGCAAACCCAAAAGAAACATGTCAAAACTCGATGGAAGCGATTCTAACCTCAATCGACACTGTCGGTCGATGATTTCACAAGAAAACAGACTGCGTGACGGAATCCTGACCGAAACCAAATTACCTGAAATATCTTTCAACGATATCTGTATAGGTGGAATCAGTCCAACGTTGATAAAATTAGCCCATACAATATCGCCCCGAGAGAGGGATTCAACTCGCATGGACGGGATCTTGAGAGATAAAAGGTGATTCCTAAACGTTTGATGCAGCGATTGTGGGAAGAAAATTCCACCAGCTCCAGTATCAACAATAAGATCACGATCAATACCACCTGTGAAATGAAAAGTATTACCAAACTTGACAGAACCAGTTATTGTCCAATGATTTCTATTGAGATGATCAATGCCAATTCGAGTGATAATATTGTCACGGCACAATGATGGTTGTATATTTGATAAAACCATGAATCTATCACTATCTTGATTAGGATCACTTGCAGCCGTTCCTCGAGTTAGAAAACAAAAAACCGGATTCGCTTGGGTGAATCGACTACCATACGAAGCACCTATTAAACCTGTTCCAGTTGCTGGAACCCAGTTTGCGAGCTTTGATGGTGGTATTTCAGCAAGAGCAAATTTTTGAATCCACCTTGTCGATATTCCAACTTTAAAATTACGACGCCATGATTATCTGCAAAATTCACCAGCAATGCATCTATTCATCTTATCGCGAACTGTTAGAGGAATCCATTCAGGATTATTCCCAACTAACTGGGATATATGAAGAGTGAGAAGAAGTAAGTGAAATCATGAGACGAAAAGACACGACATTAAAACCTGGAAAATAAACATCACAGATGAATGTAAATCAATGATTATATAAAGAATTAATTAAATGTCATCACGAAATACATGATTATCACCAGCAGAAAACGTGGTACGCCATATGTTGTGATGGCTGACTTGGGCAGGAGATCGTGGTCATCTTTATCATCAACGAGATCGTCTGGTAGCCGAGGAGCCATAAACGGTTCATCTTTCAGACTTTCGAGGTCAGAGCCAGACACAATAGGTTCATCAGGAGAAGTTAGTGAAAGCTTGGGACTTGGAGAATACTTTGATGATGGCTTCGGAACAGAAATTTTTGATGGTGGTAGTGGTGGTAGTGGTGGCTCCATTTGGACCAATGGTGGGTCATTAGCACAGACTGAGGGTTCACAAAAACTCAATGATTTATCACGAGAATTAAATTCAACATTCAATACCCGGAATAATGGCAAACCCAAGATAAATCCTCCGCTACACGGGCTAACAATCAATCGACACAAATCATCCAAGCATCTAAATAAACTTCTAGGAGGTATTATCAATTTACCAGATCGATTCATTCCCAATGATTCTACAATTACTGGTGGAACCAAATGGATATACTCGGACTCTAATGCGAAAAATCGCTCTCCTTTTATATCATAAAATTTCAACGTAGGAATTCCAAGTGAGAGTATGTAATTTCTGAATTGTTCAAATACTCCACGTGGATAAGTAATAACTCCCGCACCTGTATCGACAAGAAGCCGTTGGGGAGATTTATTAAAAACAAAATCTTCACCAAATTTTAGAATGCCTGAAACGCTCCATTTATTCTTTTCTCCCAAAGGAACTCGTAAAATTGGTGGTCCATCATGGCGGCAACGCGATTTTGGGAGATTTGAAAATACAAAAAATCTTTTGCTGTCTTGGTCCGACAAAGACGATCCGAAAGTTAATATACTGAAAACGGGGTTCTTTTGGACGAAACGACTGATTGGCGATGCACCTATCAGCCCCGTGTCATCAGGATCCCATTCATCGAGTCTTCCTGGTGGAATCGTGGCTATCGCAAATTTTTGATCCCATTCCCTTGATCCCACTCGAAATGTTCGACGAACCCATCCCTGAAAAACGACTCCACTACCATCCACAAAATCAACAAGTGATGCATCTATTGACTTCGCAAAAGATCTTGGGGATATCAGACTCTTATGATACCCGCCTTTAAGTCGTCCATGGATTGCGAAAAGTTTTTTTGAGTCACTGAGATCTATAAGGTATGTATGAGGACTTCCAGTATCAAACAACATCCTCTGTACATTGTGGCGGGCCTTCTCAACTCTAACGTCAATCAAAGATATACCATTTATGATCGTGAGCGGAATATATTCAGGAGTTTTCCCAACTAACTTGGGTATATAGGTCATGAGAAGAATCAAATGAAACCAACAAAACATGGCAGACATTGAAAAAGACCTATCAATATGCACGAAAAGATGTCGCAAGGAAAAAAAGCGGCCCACAATTAATTATATAATAATAATGACGGCGAACAAAGTCAATAAATATATTCTCTGAAAGAAATATTGATGAGAGGATTTTTCCAATTTCGAGGTCTCTTCCTCAACCAACTCCTCCTCTTGCTCGTCATCATCAACAACATTTTGCGATAGTCGCGGAACCACGAATGGTTGATCAATTAGAGATTCCTCAACAACAGTGGATGCTGAATAAAGATGAGTTGCTGGCGATGATTGATGTTGGGGTTGTCGATGTGGACCAGGAGATACTTGTATCAATGGTGGAACAATTTTAGAAAGTGAAGGTTCACAAAAATTTACCGTTTCTCCAATAGAGTCGAATCCAATATTAAATGATCGAAATAATGGCAAATCAATGATAAAAAAATCAGCGGAAATTGGTAGAGGAATTAGAAAAAGTCGACATTTTTTATTATGGATGTAACATGTAACCAAAGTGCGCGAGGGGATCAAGAGAACAACAGACTTGCCAGAGGAATCGAGTAATGACACAGAAACAGGTGGAATCATGTGTACATGTTGGTAATCGACCAATACATCTTGATGAAACCATCCCGGAATTGTTGTAAATTGCATAGAGGGGATTTTGAGGGATACAAGATGATTCATAAAAGATGAATACATGGATTTCGGAAACGCTATTACACCAGCGCCAGAATCAATGATGAGATTTCTTGGTTTGCCTGAGAAATAAAAATTATCACCAAATTTTGCCGTTCTAGTGATTGTCCAATGATGCGGTATTTCTCGACAAACAGGAATCCTTATAAGAAGAGAATCTTCGCGGCAAAGCGATTCGGGTATATCAGAAAACACAAAAAAACGTTTGGTGTCTTGATGTCCCGAATCAGCACCAGATGTTAAAAAAGAGAATATCGGATTCACTTTCGTAAACCTACTCCCAAACGAAGCACCTATGGACCCAGTCTCATGATCGCGCCACATCTGAAGCTCAGATTGTCGTCTCTCTGCTAGCGCAAATTTTTGATTCCAACTTGTTGAACCAATCTTGAATGGACGACGAGCCCATCCTCGAAAAATTAATCCTCGACCACCTCCAAAATCGACTTTGACGCATCTATCGATTTCGCAAAGGATTTGGATGATATAGCCCCGGACCGGTAACCTCCGCGGACGCCCAATTGGGGAAAAAATCTATTTGAACCACTAACGCGTAAAAGGTAAGTATGTGGACTTCCCGTATCAATCAGCATCCTCTGCACAGGTACAGGGCCACCAACAACTTCCACATTCATATACACAACACCATTCTGAATCGTAATCGGGATCATCTCAGGAGGTTTCGCCACCGATCGGGACCAATAACAAATGAGAATGGAAAGGCCAAACCACAGAACAAGAGCCGACATAAAAACCCAAAGAGAATAAACAAGATGCACCAACAGATATCCAAGTGTCGTCTAAGAGGTTATATGTACACCCACATTATGAGAAATATGAGAAAAGTTAGCAGGAATAGCGATACAGCATGGGATGGAAACAGATGCCTATAGCTGAAAGCTCAGAACAGAAAGACGATCGCTTTCAGCAACAGACGTTGTAAAGCCTTTGTAGACAACGCAAACCATTTCGAGCGTCCTCGACCCCCCAGGGCTCTATGAGCTTCCTCAAATAGTTCTACTGACTAAATTTTGAAAACGGGAGTGAGCTATAGCATCAGCGTGGACGCAGCATGGTCATTTCGACCGGGACTTATGTAATGCTGATCCCAACGCACCGCGAACCCTCCAGGAATAATACCAAGCCGTATAGTGGTCGCATCTGATAAGATTGAGTTTTGGCTAGTATATATAACTTTCCGAAATCGATTGTGTTTGTTCCAAATTTTTGCGACTGATTGGCATTAACATATTCTCTTCGTATAAAATGTTGCAGGTATCTCGGCGGCACTAGCATCTCCCTCGTGGAATCGAGTTCCTCTGGTAGTTGGAATGATGGTTGTTCTTATGATCTTTTGTATTAGAGTGAGGAAAGACCCGTAGAGGAATCGTGGAAATGGGGCACACAGTAGTTTCCCGGTAATTACGCGGGTGTCTTCCGTGACATTCAAATTGAAACCGGTTGATTTATGCACGGTATGAAATTCGATAGTTAATTGACGGAACAGCGAAACACTGCATGATCTCTTACCGGTCAAAAGCATTACAAGTACGACCGAACGACACTGAATTGTGGCGGTCCATCTAGTTATTACTATCTTTATAGTAGATCAAGAGTACAATGGACATTTAGATGCATGAAATAATTGATACAACTACCATGAGAGCAAAATTGAATGACAAACTAGAGGAAGAAAGAACGTCAAACGGACCCTCTTCGACTTCATCTGGCACTCGTCTTGGTTGTGTGATTTCCGGCGGGACAGGCCCGCGCATGGGAACATCCTCAATGATTTGACCGTCGAATTTAGAGCCGACCGGTTTGCATATCCCTATACGACGATTAGCTGAGTCGAATTGGGTGAGGAAATTAACGGTAACTGGTCTACCGAGTACAACAGGCAAAGAGTCAGCAATACTGGCGACTAGTAAAATGCATATAGTACCGCCAACCTTCTTGACGTATAATTGGTACGGTATAGTTATCTTGGAACCGTTTGAGGTGGAGATCTCAAACGGAGGAAGTCTTGAGACATCTCTACAATCGACCAATCCAGACAATTTGTCCGGTAAGTATTGGTATCTAATACCTAGGGATTTCACACCTGCTTGAAAAATGTTGAACAGCCGTCGCGGGAATGCAAAAACAGAAGCTCCCGTATCAACAGCCATATTAACATGTGGGAGTGAAACATGACCACCAAAATCAATAGACCCCCTAGTCGTCCAATGATGATCGTCTGACAGTGGCATATATCCAACTTTGCCACCCTCGCATTGAGCGGGGTCTATTGGGCCAAAAAATAGCTTCATCGCGTGGGAGTCAACTGGACGGAAACCAAACTGAGGATGAAGCGTGGCGAAATGAGAACCCGGAGAAGCTCCAATCAGACCCGAATAAAGAGGAGCGCGTTCCTTCTCGTTACCACGAGCGATCCCAAATTTCTGTCCCCATTTGTGGCTTCCGATAGCAAATTCCTTACGAGTCCAGCGATCGCAAATGATCATATTTGAATCAGCATAATGAATTTCGCGGGCATCCGCTTTGCTACTTTTACCCACACGATTGGTCCTGAACCCCCCCAAGGCATCCTCAGGCATTTTCTGTTTTCGATGAATTCGCTTTAGCTCGTCGTTATGATATATCCACGTGTGTCTGCTTCCAGTATCGAGAATTAGTGTTTCCACCGCCGCAAGAGAATCTTTAACGGCGACGCTAACGAGAAAAACACCTTCCACCCTCAAATCGAATTCCTCAACTGGTGCCGCAAGGAGGACATGAAGACTGTAGATGGGGAGGAAACGCAAGTAAGTCCTCATTTTCCGAGACGCCGTGAAATTTTCTAGCTTTGCAGTACATATCACTCCCCTGTGTACAGTGAACTATAATTATAATTTACAGTGCCATCATCAGGCAACTAAGCAGTGTGTATAAAGCCGGGACCAGGCTACTAATGTTATATCTTTTCGATGACCTATGGATTGTCAAATCGCCTCTCCGGGGTGGAGTTCGCGGTTTATCAAGGACACTATGACCACCGGATTTCGGATAACAAATCCCGATTGATTCATTTTTCTGATTGAACTCAGAGATCGAAGTCCTCAATACGGGTAGGCCGAATATGATCGGATGGCCAGAAGATACCTTTGCAACATCAACTACGCATATATTACGCGCCGCATCTTCAATTATATATGTTGATGGGGTCACACGGAAACGATTCACTCCATTCTTATATCCTATGTACCAAGAAGGCATAGACGACATCATGTTGCATGGAATGACTCCGTAAAGTTTCTCGGGATAATACCTGAAAAGTATACCGCGAGCTTCCAGTTCGCGCTCAAAAGCTTTGAATGCACTAGTAGGCAAAGCGATGACTGAGGCCCCAGTGTCCAACATAAATCCCTCATGGAGATCTGTATCTCCGAATGTTACAGGGGTTTGAGAAACCCAATGTCTTTGGTCGTGACGATTCTTGCTTGATAGCGGGAAATACATGACCAGGTTGTTATAACACCATTCAGGATGAATGGAGGAATAAAACATCTCTGATTCTTGTCTGCTAACGGGTTTGAACCCGAAAACCCCCACCTGACGAACGAAATTTGAGTCGCGCGATGCCCCCAAAAAACCAGTATAAATTGGTTTTTTAGCACGCTGCGCAACGGAGTTGGCTATACCGAACGGTTCAATCCATGTTCGTCCGTGAAACGTAAAGTTCCTTTTGATCCACTTATCGCATTCGATTCTGTCATTGTCAGCGTATATAATCAAATTACCACCTTTTGGCGCATCGACCAACGTTCTCAAAGCCGTTGTACCATACCCTCCAACGATGTCACCATGTGCCTCTTCTAGGATTTTATAATTATACAACCAGGTGTATGGACTACCAGTGTCCAGCACAAGCTTCTCGTGATCGGCCTTTGACCCATCTATCTGAACTCGGATCCAGAACACGTTAGAAACAGTCACCCGACCATCCTGGCCCATACAGCAGCGATTGTGGATGAGGCAGACGCAAAAGAAAATCGATAATAAGGTGCTCCTCATGGGACAAAAATGCTGAGAAGATGATTTAAAGAATTTGAGAACAATCAGAGCTCTGAACCCGAAAATTTTCTGATGACAAGTGAAGCAGTTTTGTCTCCACGAGGATTTCGAAGAGGTGATATGAACTTTGGTGACGAATTGGGTTCCGCTTTCGCCGAAATGGGGCTCCAAGACGACCTCCTTGATGAAATCGACCAATTCGACGTTGTTGACTTCATTAATGCGAAATTCCCAGACATGGACTGTCTTGACAGCATGAATGAATATTCTAAATCGTTAAATGAGCGCCTTCAAAGACTCGATGTTGAAATATATAGCGCTATTCGCCTGAATGCGGAGGCGGCGCTTCACGGAATCTCTGAAATCTCGAACCTCAACGAAGCGATCGGCGACCTCGCCACACGAGTGTCGTCCATACGGGATCGTGCAGAGGAAAGTGAGAAGATTGTCAAGACGGTATCTCGCGATATCGTATTTCTCGATACAGCGAAGCGGAATGTGTCTCTAACGATCAACACATTGAAGAAGATGGTTATGATGGTGAATGCATGTGAGCAGTTGGCTGAGTTGGCGGGATCTCGGGAATATGCGCAAACCTCGGCTCTTGTGTGTTCGATTCGAGATCTTGAACTATCATTTGACGACATCAAGCAAATTCCGCGAATCAGTGAGCTTTTGAAACATAAAGATCGGATTCTTAATGATCTTCGGCTCCAACTTATTGAAGATTACGATAATCGGATCTATCTCACTCAATCGGGTTCGTTATCGACGACATCTTCTCGGATCATTCCATCTCGGGAAGATATTGAGAAGATTGATTTTGTCGGAGCAGCGGAAACTGTTGATGCTCTTGGACTTGAAGTCCGTTTGGAGATTATCAACAAGTATTGTCTGGAAGTGATGGATGATTACCGGAAAAACTTCACCTTCCCAACAGGTCCTTTGGCGCCTCTCTCAAACTATGAAAAACGGTTCCATTGGTTGTCGAAAGCCCTCAAAGAGTATACAGACAAACACAGTTCTTTGTTTCCAAACTCTTGGATTATTAATGGTGAAATCTGCATGCTTTTTTGCCACGAGACTCGTCAACATTTCATAGACTTGCTCTCCCATCCTTCATCGGGATCTATGGATTCCACCGATTCCGCCGCCGATCTCATGATAACTGTGTTGGTCAAGTGCATGGAACTTGAGAATGATATGCAACGTCGTTTCGATAAACTTCAAAGATCGTTTCCATCACCACTTAGTCATCCCTTGATATTCAAATCAGTCATTAGTGGATGCTTTGAACCATATTTAGGTCAATGGGTAACTGCCCAAGATACTCAGTTTTCTTCCCTCATTACATCTGTTCAGAAAGCTGGAATCAGTGCAGATGAATTGCTTGGAGAAGTTGGCGGAAAATCTCAACCTCCATCCCCTCGTGGTGACCCCACTTCTCGTCAACCGTCTGTCGATGACTCTGATCCACCCATGGTGTATGTGAGTGCAGTGAACTTGTTTGCACAAATGAGAGCCTCGCTTCAGAGGTGTCGTCAGTTCACCACAGGACCAATAATGGTGGATCTATTCGCCGTGTTTAAAAAGGCAATCGCATTGTATTGCGAGAAAATTTTAAAAACCCGTTTACCTGGAAAACAAGTTGAAACTACCAATGATGGACCCAGTAGTCAAGTTCTTCGCACTGTTTGTGCCGTTATTGGATCATGTGACTACTGTTTGAAAATGACTCCATTTTTGCACAAGAGTTGCATGTCTTTTCTCGACCAGACTCTGGATATTTCCAACGAAATCCAAAGTCTTGCCGATATGCGCGAATACGCACAAGAATCGGGGGTTCTGGTTGTTGTGAGGGAAATAAGAGCTGCTGGAATTGTCCCCATATCTCAACTCGATTGGTGGTCATGTGGATCCGCCGCAAGTGTATCTCCTCACGTATCTAAACTGAGAGGCGTTTTCGACACGGCTAATCAAAGTTTGAAGAAAAATCTCGCAGACAATCATTACAAGGCAATCATCGATTCAGTGACCCACAAAATCATTTCGCAGCTTGCGGAAACGGTGTATGCTGCAAAACCAATCAGTGACACTGGAGCCCAGCAACTGATTGTGGATATAGCGGAGATCAAATCAGTCCTGCTCGATTCTTCACACAAACATCAGCAAACGTATATTGATATGGTACATCGCGGATTCAACAGGTTGGAAGTAAGTTTGAAGGCTCTCAGCTCTCCCGCGAGTGGTGAGAAGCAATCCCTGAGAACAATCCTGTCTTCGTTGGATCCTGAACTGGGTAAATCCACAGCGTCTCTCGACAAGGAAGTCGACCGACTACTCAGTCTTCGCAAACCTCCCGCCCCTACTGTCGCAGCGCTCTTTACCAGAGAAACAGATCTAGGTATTTCTATTGGGAGGAAAGCATCGAGTGAAAACATCGACAACAACCACACAGGCATGGTGACGAAACTCATGAGCGGTAAACTTTTTGGTAGTATGAGGAAATAGCTCCCTAATTTATATAAAGATGCACATGATGGTGTACAGTGGTATCCACGATAGAGAAACGATGTTGTATCTGGAAAAATATATCTCTAATACCTATTCTGGGTGCCAGCAGGCATCCCTGCGGGCATGCCCTTTCCTTTGCCTTTACCGCGACTCATACTGGCTCTATCAGCAATAGAAGCAGCACTCTCACGAACAGCTAGTTCAATCACTTCTTCAGGCACCCGGATCGTCTTCACATTATTGCCTCGGATATAACACGCAGGAACTCGCCAGAATCGATCTCCATCCTTGGAAGTCAAAACCGCGTCTCTCATATGCATGTTCATCCATCCATCACATTCCGCCAACACACCCGAATAGGTCTCGCCTGACTTGAGCTCCACCAAGATTGGGTGATTCGATGCTGAGCGGAGAAGCGATAACGGGAGTACCATATAGGGACGAAAAAAATAACTGGAAAAAGACAATAATGTTGAAGCAAGCCATAGTTGGGCATTGTGTTCACTCACTAGCGTCTAATACATCAAATCTATCATGTTCATTGTCGTCTTCGTTGGAGGTGTCACACGTAAGGGCAGAATCGTTTCGTAGATCTCTCTGTATATTTTCCCACAAACTCGCTTGAGTCGACGAAATCAAACTTACGAATCGCGCGTTCCGTGAAACGTTTTCTCTTGTCCATGCTTCAATCTCACCGTCAGAACCTCTCCATTGTGCATACATTCCCGGGGAAGAAAGTCTGTTGAGATCCACCCACATAATGTGCGGTCGAATTGCAGACGGGGACGAATTTGGGTCTGCAAAAAACAACTGAAGCGTTAACCATGTACGACTCGCAATATAATGCAATTGAGTGTTTCGGAGAAACAAATTGTTCCAGTTGGAATTCTCTTCAAAATCGCATACAGTGATTCCGAGATATTGCGCGCATGCATCTTGGAAGGAACCGATTGGTGGTGATAATATTTTGCGCGAAAAATCCATACATGGACCAACAATGGTTGGTGGTGAAAGAGTTGTCCCAGTTTGACAAACCGTGTTGTCCAGTTCAAATACATCGTCGCCTGCCCATAGTGAAATGAGGGAGTTGAATTTACCCCCAAATTGCCAAAATGGTGTCAACTTGAGTAATTTAGGATCACAGAAAATTCTTTCTAGAAATTTCCGAAATCGTAGACGTTTTGCGACACAGTTTGATGACGAGAGTACCCGGCTCGTCATGATCAGGAATATGCAAGATTCAGTGGCGATTGACAGAACGTTTGGGATGGGTTTTTCCAACACCACATCGCGCCATACTTTGAAGAAAACGTCTACAGCAACAACTGAGCGGGATTCCAGAGACGATAAATGGTCCTCTACGATTGAGAGATCATCGATCTGATCAATGAGGGTAACCGAGGATGAAGTTGATGGGATTGTTGATGGTCGGCCGAGGTCCATTGGAAGCACAAAAGCTCCAGATTTTTTTGGACCGAAAACGTCGATCCATTTCTCCCTTCTCCCACCCTGACATACAGAGATCAGCATTCGTAGGACTGGGTCATCGATAAACTGTCTCTTTTGGAGCAAAGTCACGCGGAGACGCTCATGGGACGTAGCGAGTTCAGCAAGGGTTGGTGGTGGAACATTTGTGTCATCAATCAGATTGTGAAACATCGATTCTACGAGCGAATCTTCTGCTTGAATATGATCATAGATCTCATCAGTGCGCAGCGACGAGTTACGCATCGCTGAGACCAGCCACATGCGTTTCAAATGAGTGTAATAGTATCGCGCATCGTTGTTATACTTTGACGTAGCGGCCAGGTCAAGATTAGCCGCTTTACAGCATTCAACTACTTGATCTCGCAGCTGAGCAATACTAGATTTACCACCAGACGGGCGACGAGGTTGTTGGTGTTCATTAACGAATCGCAGGATTGATGCCATGGCAATTTTTCGAGCAAATGAAGGTTTGTACATCCTCTTTGATGTTGGAGTAAGACGAATCTCGTCTGGAAACACAGAAAGGAACAGTTCAATATCCACAAGATCCCAGATATCGGGAAGGCCAACAGTTATGAGAGAGAAATCACCTAGGGACGATTTTGGGTTGTTTCTCATCTCCATAAGGAACCGATTCACATTGTTTCGAAGAGGAGTCGGAGTAGTACTCACAACCTTGAGCTCTTGATGAATCGCAAACACAACCTCGTCAACTATGCGATAGGCATTTGCAACCGCGGACCAAATACGAGGAGACATTGTGGGCCAAATGCGGAGGATATTTGAACGTTGATAGAGCTCTTCCAACTCAGATCGCGATTGATCAACATCATCAAACTCCGTGTCCATGAGAAGTTTAACCGGAATCAGTAGCAACTTCGAAGCTTTAATGTCAACTCGACACAGTAGTTTCGGAATCATTTCCATCAGATTATTGAAGTACACTCGCTGATCAGTTTTCATATCAGTAAAAACGTCTTCAAGGAGAACCTTTGAATATAGTTCTACGCACGTTATAAGATTTGCAACTAAACGACCAGTCGGATCCTTCGATTCCAAAAGCTTCATATAACTCGCCAAACCATCAAAATCTAATCGGGCGAAATACTCGTTCACAGCGAGGGAGAAATCCTCCACTCCTGCCGACGATTCACTTATCTTCATTTCCATCCTTGATAGGATTTTTTTCGACCATGTCCTCGTTGATTGAAAAGATAAAGAAGAACAGTGCCCCGATCATCCTGGGATGCATGTTGTTCCAGGTGAGCCTCTACCTATATGTTGAAGGTCGAACCCTTTATCGCGAAAAGAAAGGCTTTGAGAAAAGAGCGATGTGGGAGAAGAACACAACGAAGGCTGACGATTTTAAGTGTTACTTCATCATGAAACAATACTATGAACAATGCAGCCACGATTATCTTGATGAGTCGGTCAAGCTTTGTGGGGATTTGGCCGACGGAATCCGTCATTGCCGCAACGAACTTGCCGAAAAGATCCCCCGTGTTACACCAACCATGTTACCTCTTCCATTAGCATTTCAACCTAGATCTAAAACGTAGTTTCGCAAAAACCCTCCACGTGCCGTCTCAACTACTGTATCTTTCACAACCCACTCTCACCTCTATGCCGTGTGAATTATAATCTATTCCCTAATTGAGTGTATGAAGTTGATTAAGGCTACAACGCGAGGATCCTTCTCGGTAAGATCCGGGTTGATTTTTGACACTTGCTCGTGGTCAGTACCGGGTGCGGCTTCTAAAACAAAATTTCCCGGTCGATTACCACAAGCACTACAACTGTCGAGGGGGACAATCATTCCCTTGAGTCCTGCACCGAGATCAGTCTGTGCCGTCTCGCATATCGACAAGGAAGGAATCTTCTCGCTACACTCTATGAAAGAATCATGTAGGGTGAGTACCTGTTTGGATTTCCTTGACAAATCCGCCACAAACGACGACACCAAACTCCCTGTAACAAACGGAGTATAGT
>Ga0214917_10002936_pt1 | contig 20256 bp, 16 predicted proteins | sample LL_1208_BB_MetaG_FD_177983 | JGI IMG/M metagenome (GOLD analysis project Ga0214917, IMG submission 177983) | Freshwater microbial communities from Lake Lanier, Atlanta, Georgia, United States - LL_1208_BB | ecosystem: Environmental > Aquatic > Freshwater > Lake | place: USA: Georgia | collected...
TCTCGGTAGGCTCGTCTCATGATCACTATTCCTGAGACAGATCTTGTCGTCCACGAACTCTGCCTAGGCACCAATGTCTTTGGTTGGAGCGCAGATGAGAGCCAGTCCCACGCAGTCCTTGATGCCTATCGTGCCCACGGCGGAAACTTCGTCGATACCGCGGATATGTATTCAGCATGGAAAGAGGGAAATGTCGGCGGAGAATCGGAAAACATCATCGGCAACTGGATGAAGAGAAACGGCAATCGCGATCAGATGGTCGTTGCAACAAAGGTTGCAAAGCTGCCAACCCGCCCCGGCCTTAGCCCTGCCAACATCATCGCCGCTTGTAACGATTCACTGAAGCGCCTACAGACAGATCACATCGACATTTACTACGCACACCACGATGATCCAACAATCCCACTCGAAGATGTACTCGGTGCCTTTGCACAGCTTATCGCCGAAGGTAAGGTGCGCTACATCGCAGCATCGCAATACACCGGCGCACGTTTACAAGAAGCGCTCGACGTATCAGCTAAGAATAATTTGCCAAGTTATATCGCGCTGCAAGATCAATACAACCTAGTCTCACGCAATCCATTTGAATCAGATCAACAACCAGTCTTGGCGGCCAACGGAATCTCAGCGATTCCGTTCTACGGACTTGCTCGCGGATTCTTATCTGGAAAATACCGCGAAGGTAAGGTTGTCGAATCTGTGCGTGCAGAGGGCGTGAAAGAATTTGCAACCGCTAAGGGTTATGAGATCTTGGCAGTCATGGATGAGATTGCAGCCGCACATAAATCTTCTGTCTCTGCAGTTTCACTCGCCTGGCTACGCAGCAACCCAAATCTAAGTACACCGATTGCGTCAGCTCGTACCGTCGAACAACTTGAAGAGATCGTTCAGGTAATCGATCTTGCCGCAGATGAAGTTGCTGCACTCAACAAGGTCAGCGCTTAATACCCTTTATTTGGTCCATACAACCACGCTGTACCTTCGTGGCGGTTGATCACATAAAAACTGTATTCACGGAGCTCTTCGCGCACTACCCAGCGCTGCGCGTCAATGCCATCGACCATCACAGCGGTTGCCAGCGCATCTGCCAAGCCACCATCTGGGCCGATCACGCTGACAGATTTTGCACCGAGAGCTGCCATGCCATTTCGCGGGTCTCGAATATGTTCGCCGCGCTCGTAATCACCACTTGTTGCTACCGCACCATCGCGCACGGCAAAACTCTTCACAATCTGATCGACATCGTCAGGATCACTAATTCCAACTGGCCAATCCCGAATAACTCCATCTTCATGTAGGTCGCCGCCGCGCAGAACAAGATCGCCAGCTGCATTAATCAAGATGTGTACCGCGCCATCTGCAACCAACATATCTGCTGCGCAATGTGCCGCCCACCCTTTAACAATTCCTGATGGATCAAAACCGCCGATAGCCGCCCACGGATCAAATGCGCCGAGAGTTAAATCTTTTGCCTCGTTACATAACTGCCAGATATGACGAAGATCTTCGTGACAATCATGCAAATCTATTTCGCCGCGGCGCAGACGCGATACTTCTGAAGCTTCTTTATATGTTGAGAAGACATCATCAACGTGATGAAAAAAGAGTGCGACTTTATCAATCGCGGTATTGAGTGAATCCTCATCTAACGCAGGAGCTGCAGCATCAACAACAATGACTGTTCCCCACGTTTGAATGAATCGTTCTACTCTCACAAACCTGCCTTCGTAATTGCTGACTTAAGAGAGGCCCAAAATGCCTCTGCTGTGTAGCTAGCCTGTGAGTTACAACGGTTTGATGTCGCACAAGGAAGCTGAGCAGCACTGTACTGCTTGACCTGCTCAATTGTAATTTTCCCGCCGTTTACAAAGGGAAGCAAGACAGTCAAAGACTGTTGCGACCATGATCGAGGTGATTGTGACGCTGAGACGCTTGCAATCTTTCCATCAGCGAAAGTCGCGCTCACACTCACTGTTCCGTAATTGCGCGCGTTATATGAATCTCCATTAACTGTTCCGCTAAATCCGGCCGCTGCCTTCGTAGGTGTAGGTGTTGGCGTCGCAGTTGCACTCGCCGTTGCACCGGCAGTTGCCGACGCGCTTGGCTTTGCTGTCGCGGTGGCAGTCGCTGTTGCTGTTGCCGTTGAGCTCTTTGTTGGAGTTGCTGTTGGAGTTGCAGTTGGCTTGGCAGTTGCAGTCGCACTCTGTGTTGGAGTTGCCGCAGGTGTTGTTGCTGGCGTTGCTGGCGTTGCTGGCGTTGCCGCAGGCGTACTTGTCCCACCACCCAGATCAACGCCACCGCCCAAACCAACTGCACCAGTTGAGTTACTCAGAGCCGGTGGAGTGATCGATAGGACTGCACCTAAACCGGTGACTGTTCCTGCTGCAATTAAGATCGCTTTTTTCATATCCGTACTATCTCGTCTCTTCCTGAGAGCTTTCTGAGACCGCTCTGAGCCCTGACTGCGACTTTCTCACCTGACTCACATGACTCAAGTGCCTCGCGCAGATCACGTGTTCACAACAGTCTTATGGAACTCAAACTCCTCGTGATGCACGCGATCAGGGCTCATCCCAAGTTCGGCAGCTGCCCCAACAACGGCCCCCACTAAGGCCTTTGGCCCACAGATATAGATATCGCTCTCGCGCACCATAGGAACCACGGATAGCAAATGTGCTGCATCCATCGGATGCTCACGCCGTGATCCCACCATGTAATGAATTCTTGTAAACCCATCTGATTTCGCCGCAATCTGATCAAGCTCAGCCTTCAACGCCAAATCTTCGACATGCGATGCGCGATAGATAAAATCAATATGTACCGAATTCTTAAACTCATCCAACAACGCACGCACCGGCGTCACACCGATACCTCCGCCAATAAGTACTACGCGCTTCTTTTTCGCTTGCCCCGCTCTAAATACACCATAAGGACCCTCAATAAACACGCGAGTACCTGGCTTGATCGTCACCATTGATCGTGAGTGATCACCTAAACCTTTAACGGTAATACGCATATATCGCGCAGTCGGTGCCGCCGAAAGTGAATACGGATGCGCCACAAGGAAGTGTCCCTTAGCTGCAAAACGCCACTCAAAAAATTGTCCGCCCTCTGCGCCAAGTGCATCGAGGTTGCGACCCTTCATAATCACCGAATACACATCGGGGGATTCTTCAACAATACTTTCAACGCGCAGATCATGTCGCAGCGAGCGCACCACTGGCAATGCAAACCTCCACCAGATCACGCAAGCCGCCATCAACACATACAACCCAATCCAATATGCGCGATTAAGTGGATGTGCAATAAACATCTGACCGTTCTGTATCTGGTGCATAAATGCCGATGCCACCGCGCCATATGTCAGCACATGCAAGATCCACCATGTCTCATATGAATATTTCGCACGCGCTTTTTTATACGATGTAATCCCCGCCTGCACCATCAACACAAGTCCAGCGAGCGCCCACCACATCCATGCAAAGTCATTGAGCATGCGCCAAATCTCTCGCGCAAGACTTAACTGATCTTGCCCGGCATATCCCAACGTCACAAGGAAAAAGTGCGCACCAATCAAATACAACGACCACGGCCCCAAATTTCGATGCCAGATAACAAGCTGATCGTGTCCAATACTTTTCTCAACCGCCGGGATTCGCGCAATCAAGAAAATTCCGATCACCGATAAATACGTACCAACCAACGCCGCCAACCGCGAGAGCGTGATGACAACGCCATAAACCGATTCGATATCGCGCATCTGCAAGGTACTCACCTGCATCGCAATCGTGATCCCCAACCCGATCCCAGCGACCCACGCCGCCCACGAAATACCAGCGAGGCTGACCCGCCCGTATGTGACCTTGCTTGAAACCATGGCGTCAGAGTGCCCTACCAACCTGAGAGTTTCCTGATCGAATAATGAGCGCCTTCAGATAATCCATCCCCACGATCGCCTAGATCAGCCCGTAGACTGCCCTTGTGCGCGTATTTGTCACCGGTGGTGCAGGTTTTATCGGCTCCCACCTCACCGATGCTCTGATCGCCCGAGGGGATGACGTCACCATCCTCGATAACCTCACCACAGGCTCTGCCACCAATCTCGCCCACCTCGAAGGCACAATCGAACTCGTCCAAGGCGATATCCGTGATGCCGCCCTGATCGAAAAGCTGATGGCACCTGCCGACCTCGTCCTACACATGGCAGCTGCCCTTGGCGTTAACACCATCTTAGAAAAAACAATCGAATCAGTATCGGTTAACTTCACAGGATCAGAAGTTGTATTAAACGCCGCAACAAAATTAAAGAAGCGCATCATCATCGCAAGCACATCTGAGATCTACGGCAAGAACCCACAACAACCGCTAAACGAAGAATCAGATCGCGTCGTTGGTGCCCCACAGAAAATTCGCTGGACTTACTCTGACGCCAAAGCACTTGAAGAAGCAGTCGCACATTCACTGCACACTACCGAAGGTCTGAAAGTAACCACCGTCCGCCTCTTCAACACTGTCGGTCCGCGCCAGACAGGCCGCTACGGAATGGTTCTCCCACGCTTTGTCCAAGCAGCCCTCAACAACGAACCCGTCACCATCTACGGCGATGGATCTCAATCACGCGTTTTCTGTCACGTTCAAGATGCCGTCAAAGCAATCCTGACACTTGCTGCCACAGACTCCACCATCGGCGATGTCTTTAACGTCGGCGGCGTCGGCGAAACAACAATGAAAGAACTCGCCGAAAAAATCATTGCACGCACAAACTCAACATCAACAATTACCTACACACCCTACGCAGACGCCTACCCTGCCGGCTTTGAAGATATGCAGCGCCGCGTCCCCGACATCACCAAGATCAAAAATACAATCAACTGGTCACCCGCCAACACACTTGATTCCATCATCGATGACGTCGCTAGCTCAATGCGAGGATAAAAATGGCTAAGTATAAAAACACCAAACAGATCGCAAAGTCAGCCAAGAAAGACACTTCAGATTCAAAACTCCATAAATACCTCATCGCAATCCCGCTCATTGCTCTATTCATCAAATTCATCATCATGGGAAATATCCAAGCTGGTGGATGGCTCGGCGCCGACGGTGAGAACTACGTAGCAGGTGTTGATGGACTTATCAAAGATGGCTTCTTCTCTGAAGAGCCAAAACTTTCTTACTGGCCCGCTGGATATCCACTTCTCCTCTGGCCCCTTGCCGCAATTTCTGTCACTAAATTCTTCTACATTGTTAGCTTCTTGCAATCAATTTTCTTCGCATATTCAACTTATTTCTTCACAAATAAACTCCGCACCTCTTCGCTTAAGTACCTAGCTTTCTGGGCATCGATGCTGATTACATTTAACCCAACACTTTCACTCTCTTCATTAGCAATTGGATATGAAGCCCCAATCGCCTCGTGTTTCATGATGATTGCCGGAATCATCTGGGCAAATGCCAACCCAGCTATCGATAAGAAATTCTGGCTCAGCGTTACCTATGTGGGTGGCTGGTTTGCTCTCGCTACCTTTATGCAGCCCCGCTTCCTACTAATTGCCATCGTCGTGGCGATTCTTTGGGCGCTAAAGGTTGCTGGCACCAAAAATCGAATTCGCATCGCTGCTCTTGTAACTGCAATCATGATGGTCGCACCTGGGATTATGATCTTTAGAAACTCGGTTGTGATCGATAAGGCAACTATCTCAACAAACCTTGGTGTGACTATGCGGATCGGTGCAGGCCCTGAAACATCAGGTGGCTATGCTCGCACCGGTCCTGAAGTTCCTTGCGAGCCGAAAGCACCCGCAACAACAGTTACGGATAACGAAGTCGTGATCTGTGTTGTGAAGTGGTATCTCACAAACCCACTTGATACAGCTCGACTTTCATTTAATAAAGCTCTCTTCTTCTGGTCACCTTGGTCTGGTCCAAAAGTTGAAGGAACCATGGCACGAAACCCATGGTTAAAGATTTCACCAGCTCACCAGATCACCATCGGCTCACAAGGTGGCCGTGACTTTATCTATAGCGGCTTCGGGATCGCAGTCTCATACGGCTGGATCATCGGCCAGATGCTCTTCCTCTTTATTGGATACCGATCATTGCGCAAACTGGGTGAGAACGAAAAATTCTTCGCCAATATAGTGATGATCCCTGTTGTCCTATCGTGGCTGATCTCGATCGGAACTATCGGTGACCACCGATTCCGTATCCCAACAATGTCTATGAGTATCTTATTGCAGGTTGTAGCGTTCTTGGCAATCCGTAAAAAACTCAATGAACGCGTGGGCTGATTTAAAGCGACTTCGCGCCTTTTACTTTGCCTGTTGTATCGAATACGTACGGCGCTGACTTCAAAACTGCTGCAGCATCTGTTACTGAATGTAACGTCACAACCACCACAATCTCTGCGCCACCTAGTGGAGTTGATGGCTCACCCATCCAAGAAGAGACAAGATCGTCACTCCATGTGATCGTGGCTCCCGCTTTCTTGAGCTCTTCAATAACAAGCTCTGCAGGCGTCTCGCGCACATCGGCCACATCCGGCTTGTAGGCAACACCCACAACCTGCACAGATTTACCCTTAAGGCTCCCACCATTATCAGCTGCAACACGATCAACGACATAGGCAGCCATCTCAAGGTTTACTTCATTTGCTCGCTCAATAAATGTCGCCGGAACGCCAACGCGTGCCGCCGTATCTGCTAAATATGAAGGGTCAACAGGTATGCAGTGGCCACCCACTCCAGCGCTAGGCATAAATTTCATAAATCCGTATGGCTTAGTTGCTGCCGCATCAAGAGTTTCGTATACAGAAATTCCGAGTGCATGAGCAATCTGCGCAAATTCGTTAACTAGTGCGATATTTACTTGCCTAAATGTGTTCTCAAATAGTTTTGCGGCTTCGGCCACCTCGGGTGAAGACACCTCAACTAGATTGTCGCAGAATGTTGAATAAAAATCGTGAACAGCCTTCGACGCTTCAGGTGTAAGTCCCGCATATAAACGTGGTGTGTTCTTCTGATCCCAGTCTGTGCGGCCTGGGTCAACTCTCTCTGGTGATACCGCGTACATATGCGCAACTGAACCACCCGAATACTTTTCAATCTCAGGTTTTATGAGATTGCGTACAGTGCCAGGGAATGAAGTTGACTCATTAATTATTAGCGCAGGAGTTTTTAGATTCTCGCCAATAGTTCTGCATGCAGCCTCTACAAAAGAAAGATCAGGTTTGCGATCTTTGGTCAAAGGGGTAGGCACTGCAATCACAACAACATCTGAACCTGCAATTTCACTAGCGCTGGTCGTCGCCTTGTACTTGCCAGAACCTACCCACTTTGAGAGATCTGCTGACTCCACTCCTTCGATATGTGATTTCCCTGCGTTAAGCGCATCAACAATGGCTTGGTTTTTATCAAAACCCACAACGTTATGGTGTTCAGCGGCGAAGACTGAAATCGTAAGTCCTACATATCCCTGCCCAATAATTGAAACTTTCACAAATTACCCAAGGACATTCGGATTATTTGGGTCGAGACGCTTCATATTCTCAAGAGCCTGAGCTTTATCTTCTGGGGTGCTCTTGCTAATCGAATAAAGCACCTTCCATGAGTCAAAATTATCTGGATTAAATTCAACCCCGATTTGAGCATATTTATAAGCTAAGTCGTAAAGTTTGCTTCTTTCTAGAAGTTCCACTGCAGTTGAATATTTGTACGAATTTTGCGGATTTAAATATCCGGGGATGAGTGCCTCTTCGACTTTTTGAACATTTTGTGAAGTCAAGGCTGAGCGCCACTTAGCATCTGCGCTGTATGGCGGACAGGCGATCAATAAGCCTACAACTGCACCGATGCCAGCGATAAGAGTAGAACTAAATATTGTCTCTGAAGATTTTGCCTTGACTGTGCGCCTAGCTGATTGCTTTCCTTTACCGCTTTCACTCACTGCTTCATTGTTCTTTGGTCTTGTAGCCACTTCAAATGCAATTAGCGCACCGCCAAAAAGCCATCCCCATATCGCAAGACCAATTTGATTAATTGAGATTATCGACTGAAGTTGATAGCAGGCCCACGCAGTAGTCAAAGTTACAAAGATTGCATCGTATTTACGAGTCCGGCGAGTGACCTTAATAATTGCAATGACCGTAAGTGCCAAAATTGCCAAGTAGCTAATGAATAGTGGCCACCCACCGAAAGCAAATACATCAAAGGGCACGTTGTGCGCTGCATTCGTGGTCGTATTTGGTCCCGGCAATACAAGAGCTTGGGTGTCGCGTGCTCTGCGATACCAGTCTCCATAAGTGTCGAAGCCAACACCAGTTAGCGGATGATCAGAACCCATATTCCAGCCTGCCTGCCAGTACTCACCACGAAGTGATACCGATGTTTTATAAATGTACTTGGTTAGCGGACCGATTTGCAGCGCACCAAGGAGCGCAAATACTCCACCGACAGCGACGATAGCGATGTAGCCAATTTGAGCAAAAAGACTCTCAAATTTGGAACGAACGAGATAGAAACCAACGATGCCAAGACCTGCAGCCACAACAACTCGACCTTGAATCGCGCTTGAATCAATAATTTCATAGACAGTGATCAAAAATACAACAACCACACCGATTCGAATAACAACTGAAGTGCCTTGCTTAAAGCAATACGCAACAAGACTTGCAGCAAAAAGACCAAGGAAGGCACCAATAAAGTTGGGGTTGCCGAATGTTCCAAGGATGTTTCCATAGGGGTTATTCCATGGAATGAAGTCTCCAAAAGCAATAACCCAGAGACAGTAAGCAACATTTGCTAACCCAGCTCCCAGTAAACCCCAAATCAAAATCGTAAAACTTGATTCAGCTCGAAGGATAGAAGCTGCCAAAATTATAAAGATCAACAAGATGTAGGTGACAAATGCGGTGTTTCGACCGTAGACACCGTAAATGTTCTGTACGAGAGGTCCATCGCTATTGATAACAGCATTGAGACCTGTAATGAGTAATAAAGCACTCATAATCATTAGCGTCTTCGAGCTTGCCCACAGATGTCCAAACCCATAGGCCAAGAGCACAGCAAAAGCTCCTACGGCCACGCCACCGAGTGCAAAGAGCTTGGTCACGTTCACGGGATCAGTAACAGTGCCAGTAATTACTATGACTGCCACAAAGGCAGATCCAATTCCTAGCACACGGGCGATTGTTCTCTCTGCCACCTCATTAATCATGCTCAAATCTTAACCTGTAGAAAGCCGAAACCCGGCCCCTCGTGAGAGGAACCGGGTTTCGGTTACTAATAAAGGGGGCTTATTAAGCCTTTACCTTCTTAGCAATCTTTGCAACTACTGCTGCAAGTGACTTGATCTGAGCCTGTAGGTCTGAGATCAACTTGGTTACAGTCTCTGAAAGAGCTGCAACTGCATCAGATGCTTCCTGAGCTGCTGTTGTAGCAGCATCTGCTGCTTCAGCTGCAGCAAGAGCTGCATCTGTTGCTGCGTTTGCTGCATCTGTTGCCTCGTTAGCAGCATCTGTCGCTGCAGATGTTCCTGGAGATGAGACAGCAACTGTTACTGAACCTGCAACTGCTTGGTTAGCTGTTGCGAGGTTAGTACCGGATGTCCACTTGAAAGTAACGTTACCTTCAGTTAGTGGAATGATTCCGGTGCGAGTCCCGATTCCAGCCGCTGATGAAGTACCTGCAACAGTTACTGTTGATGAATCGATTCCGTTGATTGTGAATGGTGCTGCTGTGAATCCAGTTGATGAGAGGATGTTGTTGTAAACACCATCTGCTACACCAAGACCAGCTGCATCAAGAAGCTGCACTGTAATTGTGAACGCTTCACCTGGGGCATATGCTGCCTTGTCGATTGTGACAATCATTGATGCTGGTGTTGTCGAACCGACACGAATTGAGGCTGCAGCTGCATCGACACCTGTCGCTGTCGCTGAAGTCTTAGTTGTGACTATGACGGTTGCTGTACCTGCTGCAACTGGTGTTACAGGGACTAGGTATGACTGAGTTGTTGTTGAGTAAACAGGTGTAACCGCTGTGTACGCTCCAGCAATCTTTGTTGTATCTGAAGATACAAGGCGGACTTCTGTGAGGTTAGAGACAGATACGCCTGCTGAGTCCTTAACAACAATATCAAGCACGCCTGCAACCGCTGAAGTTCCACCGATGACGGTCTTCTTTACAGTAGTTACGATTGTTGCTGGTGCGCCAAAGAATGTAACTGTCTCTTTAGCAAGCTCTACACCAAGAAGTGAGTTAAGGGTAATTGTTGCTACGCCAGATGTTCCATCAGGGAATATCTGTACAACGTCACCGTTCTTCACTGTGAGGATACGAGCTGTTGGGTTTGGAGCATCAACAGTTGCTGAGCCTGATGCAGCAGTTGCTGAGCCCAAGATTCCTGGACCAGTAAGTGTTGCAGTGAATGACTCGTTAGCAGCAAGACCTGCCTTGTTGAGTAGTCCAACCTTAATTGTTGCTGCGGCAACTGTGTTAGCCAATACAGCAGCCTGTGAACGTGTTGATGTAACAACAACATCTGCTGTTGCAGAGTTTGTCTCACCAGCGTTGAGGATTGATGTTGCAGTTGTTGCAACAGTGTCATCTGCAGGTGCTGCTGTAACAGTAATTGTTACTGTCTGTGCAGCTGCTGACTGGAGTGAACCAGCCGTTGAGCCTGAAGCCAATGTTGGTGTCAAACGTACAACGTATGTACCAGCCTTTGTAGGTGCATTTAGGTATACACGAAGCTTAACTACGACTCCGCCTGTTGTGGTTGGAACAACGTTCGCTGGTGTGTCATTGCCGATGAAATCAGCAGCTGCGCCGGTTCCATCTTTAGCCTTGACCACAAGTGAACCTGCTGCAACGTCAGACTTGTACACCTGGGCTGTTGTGGTATCTGAGACATCAAGGCGTGGCTGTGCTACACCCGAAGTCATGTTTGTACCATCAGCGTTCTTAGCAGAGAACAAAGATGCTGTAACTGTTACAGAGTCTGTCGCTACTGAAGCCTGGTATGAAAGTGTTGCGACCACAGACGATGCTGTAGCTGTTTCACCTGTGAGCTGTGATGCTGTTGCTGCTGAGACTGCGAAGTCCACAGCGCTTGCTGTTGCGTTCGAAGGAACGACAGAAAGCACACCAAAGCCCAAAGCTGCAACTGAAACAAGCGCGATGCGCTTGATTGTTGTCTTTGTAGACATTTGTTTCCTTTCGATAGTCGATCCACGGACTATCCGTGGGTCGGCTTGAAGCAAGCGAACTTGCTTCACTCGATTCATCGCACGTGCTGATGAATCAAATTCTCCGCCGTGTATCCGGACGCGGCGAAGAAAACTAGGCAGATGAAATGTCACGTGCTTCATCCTTATGCTTTTCCTGCATTCGACTCGTCAACATAAATTGACTGAGCCAAAATCTGAGTCTTACCTGCATTCAAAAGAAGTCGAGTTGTGATCGACTTCGGTGTTGCAGTGAGGTCATATCCGCGGGTGCCCACGGGAGCGACGTACCCTAAAGGAAGGGTTGAGACTAGGGAAATTCTAACGGTCACAAGGTACTGCCCGTTGGACATACGCTCAAAATCAGCGCTCGTGGCGCCGGTTTCTAGGCTGGCCCAAAAGCCATCCTTGCCGTATGAGGCACCTTCTAGCTTGTAGCTAGTGCCATTTCCATCGACCGTAATGGTCTGCAGAAGCATCACATTCGGTCCACCCGAAGCGGTAATCGCCTGGGTGCTCAATACTGTTCCGGCCTCGGTAGCCACGGGTACATTCTTATTAAGGCGGATCTTGCCGAGTTCGCCATTCTTTCCAGTTACATTCAAAGCTGTTGGAAGTCCTTCAGCATCAAGGCCTGGCCAAGCAAGCTTGGCTCCCTTGATTGAAAGACCAGAGACCATAGTGCTGGCCTTCTTGGCAGGGTATGAAATCGATGGTGAAGGGGCAGCAGATGTTGCCTCCGCTGATGGTTCAACAACTACTGGTGCATCCTGCCCAGCAACTGGACCTGAAAGAACTGATGTTGTTGGAGCAACAACGCCCTCGTTGCCAGTCAGTGAGTTAAATCCTAGGAATGCTGCAAAGACCAAGACCAATGAAAGGGCTGCCTTTGAAGACTTTTGTGCAAGCTCTGCTGCCTTCTTGTAGGTAGTAGACAACATATCGAGAGCGGTGAGACCACGCTCTTCATCGATAACAAGCTCTGAAAGAACGCGACGTAGGGATGTGCGAGCGCGAGAAACAGTGTGGCGCACTGCAGATTCCTTGATACCAAGCTCTGCTGCGATTTCCTCTGTTGAGCGGCCTTCCATCTCCCACATAACAAGTGCAGCACGCTCCGCAGGTGAAAGGAGAGCAAGTGCTTGACGAATAATTGCTGCATCTTCTGCAGCTGAAATAACTTGTGAGTGATCTCCCGATACCTGCCATGCAGCTTCGACCTCAGCCTGGGCATCATCGATGACCACAAGGGTGGGACGACGACCTTCTAGGCGAAATAGATCGATGCAGAGGTTTTCGATGGTGCGGTGTAGATAAGAGAGTGCATGATCATTTGATTCAAGCTCAGGGGCTGCAAGCATGAACTTAATAAGTGCATCCTGTGTGATTTCTTCTGCTTTAGCGGAATCCTTCAATACGCGATTAGCGTGGGCAAGAAGCTCTGAACGGTGCTCTGTGTAGAAAGCACCGAGCTCTGCAACGGTCCACACGCGAGGACCTGCAGAGGCTGCAGTCTTCTTAAATGCCACTTTGGGACTTCCTTCTTAACCGGTTTTGTACTTCAGCGACACCCGTCGGTGCCTCTATAACCTTCTACGAATCCTAGCCTAGATTGTAGCGGAGATAGGACAAAACGGACATTTCACCCAGTAGTGAGCACTTAATTGCCGCGTGGGTGTTCGCGGGCTGTCAAAATGCCGTCAAGCCAATGCGCCGTCTATAGGCTGACGCTGTGACTACTTTGATTCGAATCCTGAAATCCTTCGCTCAGACGATTCTTGAGAAAATCCCCCAAAGAGTTCTCTCAAAAATCGAAGAGCAATCGCAACTTTATCAAGGCAAGGGCTGGGGTGCGGCAACCACTAAAGCTGAGGTAGCAGCGATTGAATTCTTGCTTACACGAAAAGGTATCTCGACTTGCCGGGCTTTCGATGTTGGCGCAAACATTGGCGATTGGACTCAATCCTTCATCCAAGAATTTCCCCAAAACAAAGTGGTTGCATTTGAGCCTGGAAGGCAGGCATTCAAAGCGCTCTCGGGCCGCTTCAAGAATCAGCCAAACATTGAATGTGTAAATTTGGGATTAAGCGACAAAAATGCTGATGTCACTCTCTTTTCAGATGCAGAAGTTAGCGGGCTTTCAAGTCTTCACAAACGACGTTTAGATCACTTTGCGATTACTTTTGATAAGACAGAATTGATTCATGTCGTCACACTCGATTCGTGGATTTCCAGCAGAGAAGAGGGGGGGTGCCCTTGATTCTAAAGTTAGACGTTGAAGGTCATGAACTTTCTGCACTATCTGGCGCAACAGAAACCCTTAAACAAATTGAATTAGTTCAATTCGAATTTGGCGGTGGAAATATCGATTCTCATACCTATTTTCAAGATTTTTGGTACTTCTTCAAGAATCTCGATTTTGATCTCTATCGACTAACTCCTCGCGGACCGGTGGTGGTGAATGAATACACAGAATTGCTCGAAGTATTTCGCCCAACCAATTACTTTGCCGTTCGTAAATAGACAGTTTGGACATCTGTTTATTTCAAGGTATCCTTAATCCATCGACGCACCCCGCATCGATGCACTTCCCCCCAAAGTGAGCCACATAGGCCACTTACTTGCGAGTCTTATCAAGACCCTGGCCCATTCGTGGCCATACCCGAGACGCGCTTGTCGTCTCGATTGGTGTCATTTTTCATGTCTACTCTACAAACACGTTCGACTGCCCCTGGAAAAGCGCGTCGCGCTGCCAAAGGCAAACCACGCCACACAACCGCGCAGAAGGCAGCCCGCAAGAGCGCTGCACCTACCAAGTCACCAGCACGCGGAACAACAAAGCCCGCTACTGCTGTAACCACAAAGCCAAAGTCTGAGCGCCCGACTCGTCGCTACACAGATATTGATCCAGCAACTGTTTCGAAGAAGGAAGCGCGTAACCTCGAGCGTTCAAAACTTCGCGCTTCACGTTTCCAACAGACAATTGCACCAAAGCCAAAGACTGAAAAGTCAGAGCGCACAGAACGTTCGGATAGCACGGATCGTCCAGAACGTAATGAACGCACAGAGCGTCCAACGCGTGATGCTCGCCTAGCAAAGCGCACATCACCAAAGCCACCTTCACGCGCTGAAAGATTTGTAAAAGATCGCGACACTCGTAATACCCGTGAATTCGAACGTCCAGCCGATTCAGATCGCCGTCCAACAACACGGCGCGAAGCTGTCAAGGCAAAAGAAGCCCGCAGCAGCGATGGTCGCCCAAACTTCATCCCCCAAAAGCGCGAGAAGTTCATCCCCGGTTCTAAGCCACGTTCAACACAGAAGCCAGCACGTGATCGCCGCAACGATTCACCAGCATTTGCACGTGATGATCGTCGCGCTTCAAAGACACATTCAAATATCGCAGTAGATTTCGGTGCAGATGATAATTACATCTCAACAAACTTGGCTGATGCTAACCTCATCGATGCAACGCCTCTTACAGAAGTAACAACAACCTTCCGTGATCTTGGTATTGCACCAGCACTTTCAAATGCTCTAAGCATCCAAGGAATCACACACCCATTCCCAATCCAGATCGCAACACTTCCTGATGCTCTCGCTGGTCACGACATTCTTGGTCGCGGACAGACTGGATCAGGCAAAACCCTTGCATTTAGCCTTGCCCTGCTTACAAATATCAGCGGACAACAGGCAAAGCCACACAAGCCTTTAGCACTTGTTCTCACACCAACCCGTGAACTTGCCCAGCAAATCGATGAAGTTCTACGCCCACTAGCTCGCGCTATCGGTCACGAATCAGTAGTTATCGCAGGCGGAATGCCTTATGCAAAACAGATCACTGCGATGCGTAAGGCAACAGCAATCTTGGTTGCTACCCCAGGACGTCTTATCGACCTTCTTGATAAGGGCGAAGTACAACTAGATCAACTTCAGATCACAGTTCTTGATGAAGCAGATCAGATGGCAGATATGGGATTCCTTCCTGTAGTTAAGGAAATCCTTGATCAAGCGATGCTTGATGGACAACGTCTTCTCTTCTCAGCAACTCTTGATCGCGGTGTTGACTCACTAGTGAAGCAATACCTCAAGAATCCAAAGACTCACTCACTACAGAACGATCGCGCATCTGTTTCAACTATGGAGCATTACATCCTCGTGATGAACCCAGGCGATAAAGACGACATCACGGCTCAGATTGCAGCTCGTAACGGCAAAACCATTCTTTTCGTAAAGACACAACGTGGAGCAGATCGTCTCTGTGACAAGCTCGCCCATGCAGGAGTTCCAGTTGGAGCACTTCACGGAGGTAAGTCACAAGCAGTTCGAACACGCACACTCGCTCTCTTTAAAGATTCAGCAAATGCTGCTCTTGTTGCAACAGATGTTGCAGCACGCGGTATCCATGTTGATGGAATCTCACTTGTTGTACACGTTGACGTTCCACAAGATCACAAGGATTATCTCCACCGCTCAGGCCGCACAGCTCGTGCCGGCGAATCAGGTGCTGTTGTAACACTCACAACATCAAAGCAACAGAAGTCAGTCTCAGAACTTACTTCACGTGCTGGCGTCACACCAAAATCTGTTTCAGTAACTTCACTCAGCACTGACTTGATGCGAATTACCGGGGCACAAGAGCCTTCAGGTGTTCCTTACGTTGCTCCGATCGTTGAGAACAAGGGACCTAACCGTGGAACCCGTAAGCCTCGTCCAAATTCATCGCAAAGACGAAAAAGACCTAGATAAAAACTGCTGGTTGTAAAGCGTTGAGAAGCAACGTTAATCATCTAAGCATGGCAGCTTAGATATAAGGCCTTAAAATTCATGTCAATTTTTTGGTGAGAGCAGTAACCAGGTCATGGCTCTAGCGCGTCCTTCAGACATCAGTAACCATTTATCGTCGTCGTGTAGACCACTGGATACCGCCGACAGGTTGGGATTTCTAGATTCTTGCATGATTTCTCGAATATGAAAATGTTGTAGTGCATTCTCTTTCAACTTCAGGAAACTCTTTTTGAACTCGTCTGAAAAATCATGTATCTCAATAAGAATCGTAGATTCAGATAGCGCTTCCAGAATTTCTGGAGTAAACAACTCAAATTCTCCACCTTCGATATCGCATAGAAGAAATAGTTTCTTCGGATCATTGTTTATCAATATTTCAAGGAGTGAATCGGTTGTCGCTTCTCCAAGAATTTCAACTTTATCTAGAACGTTATTCTCCAACGCATTCATTGCTATCGAAGCTCTTCCATCACCTGAAATTTCGAAACAAATCGATTTCGTATAAAGACTTGAGAAAACCGCACCTACGGCAAAATATCCGTCAGCCGCACCTATATCAACAAAAATTTCTTTATTAATCGCTGCTCTCTCAATTTCAATCAACACTTCGTATTCATATGTTCCAAGCAGCATGGCTGCTTTATCGTGGCTTCCCCACCGCATATTCGATAGCTTTAAATTCTTGAAACTTCCATGTTGAACTTCATGATTTACAGAAGAAGAAATTCTTCTAGAGAGAACTTGGCGTCTCACGGCTGTAATTCGGTGAAACAGATTTTCTGGCAAGTAACTGATGATTTTATCTAAAGTGAGATTTTTGCCGATCTTGATGCTTTCGGTGATCCCATGTTTCCTTAACTTGTTGATTATATTCAAGTTAAAGCCCTAGCAGCTTCGCTTGATGATCAAAGTCAGGAACTCTTTTTCTGACGTCCTCAAAAGTTCCTTCAGCAATTATTTTACCTGCATCTAAGTAGAGCACCTTGTCTGCATCTCGAACGGTGGAAAGCCGATGAGCAATCATTAGCACGCTTGTACTAAATTTAATCGAGTTGATGGCTTCGGTGACTTCGTATTCTGCTTGTCCATCGAGCGAACTTGTCGCTTCGTCAAGAATCAATAACTTTGGTCTCGATAGGACTGCGCGGGCGATACCTATCCTCTGTTTTTGCCCACCGCTTAGCTTGAGTCCGTCAGTACCAATTTTGGTTTCTAATCCATTTGGAGTCTGCTCAATAAAATTACCAAGGGTTGCAATATTCACTGCCCATTCAACGTCTTCGTCTAGGACTTCAGCCATATCGAATCCAAGACAGATGTTCTCCCTAATTGAGCCATCAACGATGCTCACCTCTTGTGGGACGTAGGCAATCGCTCCCGGCCATTTCTGGAACGCTTCCGAAGGTGGCACACCCGAGATTGAAACCTTCCCAGATTTGGTTTCAAGCACTCCGAGAATTAGATCAACTAGTGTGGTTTTGCCAGATCCAGACTTGCCTACGATGACTGTGAGGCGATTGATTGGAATCCTTAGATTCAGTTCTTCTATAAACGGGTCACTTATTTTATCAAATGTAAAAGTTACGTTTTCAAGATTTATATCGGCAGTAAAACTACCGTGGCTTTTTGAAAATCCGGAGGTCTTCTCTGAATTTAAGCTCGGTGCTTGGTCAAGTTCCTGTGCCAAATCTAGGGTGACTCGACAAACTTCTAAATTTCCTTTCACTAGCAAGAAACTTTGTTGGACTCGTAGAATTGCAGGCGCTAATCTTGTTCCAGCTGCTAAAAATATTGACAGTGTCGCAACCGCTCTTGATGAATCGCTCACAGTAAATTGGTATGCACCAAGTAATAGTGCAGCAAAAATGACGGATGTCTCGATAACGTACTTGCTGATATATGGGAGAAAAGCCAATTCGGCTGAAGTCCTTGTGTAAGTATTTCTGGATTTTTGAACCTTTTCCACTATATGACCACGACGATTTTGAACTAAAAGCTCTCTATAGGTATTGATTGATTGTAAAATTAGTTCATTGCTTCGGATCGTATGCTCATAATTCAACTTGCTTAATGAAGAAACTTTCTTATGTGATAACAGGTACATAAAGATTCCAACCAGCCCAAAAAACAGTATCGAGATAATGGCGGTTCCTGGATCAGCTACGAGGACACCCGTGAGCACTACGGCCAAAAGAGCGAGATCAGAGAGTATTAGGACTGATGTTCCAATTATTCCAAGATAGATAATTGACACACCGCTTGTGAGTCCATATAGAGTTTCCTGATTAGTTCTCAGGTTAATTTTTGAAATCGATTGGTTGAGAAGTTTTGAAAGTAATTCAGTAGTTAGATTTGCACTTCGAATCGATAAAAAGCGAAACATTTTTTTCGTTACAGTTATGGAAATCAAAGTTCGTGCCACAAGTACGACGCAGGCCAGCAACCCAAGGATTGTGACCTGTCTTTGCAAAGTGGAGTTACTCAGATTCATGAAATCTAGAACTCTTGAAACTCGGTCGCCGGGGGCTTGGCTTGACACACCTCGGATTGTTAATGCACCAATCATTCCAATGAGGGCCACCCCGAGTAAGTCGAGAAAACTTAACAACACCTGGCCAAGAGTGACGATTGCTACTTTGGATTTATCTCGCGCAGACAAAAGCCTCCATGCGCGAATAAGGAGCTGATGAGCGTTTGTATCCCTAAAGCGATTCACTCCACGATTCTACTTTTCTCAGGTCCAGAAGAGTTAATCTGCCGACTCATAATAAGGGATTCTAAGCCAATCTGGAGGGATCAGTTCGACTGGCTCGGAAAGACCGATAAACCATGGTTCGGGGGCTACGACCAAAGCCCCGTGAATTCTTGCGAGGTAGGCGGCCCACCAACTGAAACTAGAATTGGCAATAACATATGCGCTGCCGAAACGCATCAAATCGAAAACTTCATTCGTAGAGATTCCAGAATCATCCACTATTTCAATATCAAGATTCTCAAGTCCGTCAGACTGGAGAATCTCAATTGCCCATTCACGATCATCGGTAAAGGCCCACACTTTTCCCTCTGCGCCTCTCAACTGAAGCAGTTTTAAGCCATCACGGTAATACTTACTTGGAAGCACACCAAAATCTGGCTCAAATGCGTAATCTCCACGCCTAATGTGAAGGATCACTGGCTTCTCGCGAGCGATTCTTTCTCGCAGAACTTCAAATGGTTTAGAGCCATTAGTCACATGAAGTGTTTTGAGTGAATCCTTTACGGAAGGCACCTCTGCCCATTTGTAAGTTTGAAAATATCCGATCAAATAAGCACTCAATCGAATTCTTTGGCGTAAGGGCGAATACCCCACACCCGAATTAGCCTTAACAACTAGTGGCCTCCTAGTGAGTATCGTGAAATAAACTGACGCGGCAAAAATGGATAAGAGGCGAAAAGCTTTGAACTTTTCCAATCGCACTGGCTCGGCATTCGAGCGCAAAACATATCCTCCAACTTTTGTTGAAAGTGATCCTCCTTTAATACTCGATGGATTTGCTGCTAGGTGAGAACCAAGCGAGAAAAAATCAGCAACTGGGTGAGCCCCATTTCTTGGGTTACCACTCTCGGTGTCGATCTCTATTTTAGTGTTTTTCCCTAGTGCAAGTGCTGCGGCTATCTGAAAAAGTTGGTTTCCTAATCCACCTGTCAAAAACAAGTAAGTTCTTTTCATGGTCTCACGAGCTTCCAACAAATGCTAAAGAAATTTCGCTTTTCATCAAACTTACTCCAAATTATTAGATTGATAATCTTCTTAACATAGACCGAACTTTTTTTGAAACCTAGATACTTAACCGCAGACAAAGTGTTCTTAAAATATATGGATTTTACCAGCCCTGAAATATTCTGAAATGAATTTATCCTTTGTTCTAACTCTCCAAGGAGACCTAAAAGATCTTTAATGGCATCGGCGTTCGAAGTCAGTTGGTTTCCTAAACCTATAACGTAGTCGTATGTATGTATGGAAAGAAATTTCGCATCTGGGTGATCATGAAGAACATCTAGAAAAAATAGGATGTCTTCTCCCATCCTTAAATCATTGAACTTCACTTTGGTCAAAAACTTTCCAGGAAAGGCTATTCTCCATAAACCCAAATTAAAGACTAAATCGGATGTCGTGTACGTCCGACTCAACGGCTCAAGCACCTCTCCTGAAACAAAATCAAGTTTGCGAAATTGGAATACTTGAATTTGATCGGCAGGACAGGCTA
>Ga0214917_10002937_pt1 | contig 20254 bp, 28 predicted proteins | sample LL_1208_BB_MetaG_FD_177983 | JGI IMG/M metagenome (GOLD analysis project Ga0214917, IMG submission 177983) | Freshwater microbial communities from Lake Lanier, Atlanta, Georgia, United States - LL_1208_BB | ecosystem: Environmental > Aquatic > Freshwater > Lake | place: USA: Georgia | collected...
AGAGGAACCTGTGGTAGAGGAGCCAGTAGTTGAAGAAACACCTGTAGTTGAAGAACCTGTTGTAGAAGAAACACCTGTGGTTGAAGAGCCTGTGGTTGAAGAGCCTGTTGTAGAAGAAACACCTGTGGTAGAAGAAACACCTGTGGTAGAAGAAACACCTGTGGTAGAAGAAACACCTGTGGTAGAGGAACCTGTGGTAGAGGAGCCAGTAGTTGAAGAACCTGTGGTAGAAGAAACACCCGTTGTGGAGGAGCCAATAGTTGAAGAAACACCTGTAGTTGAAGAACCTGTAGTTGAAGAACCTGTTGTAGAGGAACCTGTTGTAGAGGAACCTGTGGTAGAGGAGCCAGTAGTTGAAGAACCTGTGGTAGAAGAAACACCCGTTGTGGAGGAGCCAATAGTTGAAGAAACACCTGTAGTTGAAGAACCTGTGGTAGAGGAGCCAGTAGTTGAAGAACCTGTTGTAGAAGAACCTGTGGTTGAAGAGCCTGTTGTAGAGGAGCCAGTAGTTGAAGAACCTGTTGTAGAAGAAACACCTGTGGTAGAAGAGACACCTGTTGTAGAGGAACCTGTGGTAGAGGAGCCAGTAGTTGAAGAAACACCTGTGGTAGAGGAACCTGTGGTAGAGGAAAACCCTGAAGAAGAGTCAGAACAACCTCAATAATAAAAATATAATTATACTTTTTTTAGATTTAATTTTGTAGGGAACGTATTTTTTCGTATCTTTACAAGAAAATTAACCTAAACTAAGTCAACTTATGGAACTGCTAAAACAAACCTTTCAGTACTATACAATTGAATTAATTAAAAATTATTCTCTTTTAGACTCAAAGGACACAATATCTAATAATAGAAGTTTTCGTAACTTTAGAGACGTTGGTATTAATTTACGAAAAAAGACCGGACCAAATCGAGACTATTACTACTCTGATGTTAACAGGGACATAAAATCGGCGTTTACACTACTTACCAAGAAACCACACGAAACAATCAATGAAAAAAAGTTAATAAAACACTATGGTAATCCCTTTGCGAAAATTGGTGTTAATTTTGTAGAGAGAAGTATAAAAATATTAAACAATAATTTATATGTTAGATATTTTGAATTCTATAAATGGAGAGGGTTTAATAAAAAATATTATAGAAAATATAGATATACTGGTGTTTTTAAAATTAATTTATTAAATGGTAATTTCACTATTTTTGAATCCACTAATCGTGGAAAACAAAATCAAAAATATATTAGAGTAAACAATTTTAAAAAATTGCAGGAATTTATAATTAATAGTAATTTCTTTTCTAAAAAACTACATCCCCAAAACGTTTCAATTATCGATAAACAGGAACAAACGATAAATGATAATGAATTTTTGAAAATAATTTTAAATTATCTTGAATCATGTTCAGAACCCGAATTTGTTTATTCAAAAGATATGTATAATTTAATTATTGACTTTTTTGTAAAAAAGAAAGAGATTAAAATACCAAATGAATACAAATCATTAATCACACAATTATATCCTACAGAAAAATTTTTAAAGAAAAATGATAGAAAACTTGTCCAATCTGTATTGGATAGTTTTGGATTAAAATCAAAATTTTCAATTAAATTTTTACACGAGAACCCAAAAACATCTGTTTCAATGTACTCAAGGTTTGCCAATCTTTTTGGTAAAGATTATCCAAAATATATGTCATCACTGACTCCAATTTTTCCTAAATTTATTGAGACCCCTGAAGAATCGTTATCTATTAAATATAGAAAATTAGAATTTGAATATGATTTAGAAAAGTCAGAAAAAGAAAACCTTGTAAAAATTATTAATGATTATTTGGATTCTAAACTTTCAAATTCGCCGCAAAATTTTCATCAATTAATACGAGACCATCTTGATATGCATAAAAAATTAAGAGAATATCAGATTGGTGTTAAAATAAACGCAATTAATTACGAATCTTTTGTATCGGAACATGAGGAGTTTTCTAAATTAACAACATTAATAAAAAAAGGTTGGACAATTGAATACCAATATGACAATAGAATGGTTAGACATATTGAAAACCCATTTACTGTTGTTTTTGATAATAAAGAAATACTATTCAATCCCATTATCTTAAAAAGAGAAGAAGAATACGTGTTCGAAGGGGATTACATGCACCATTGTGTCGCATCATATAGTACGAAAGAAAATTCATTGATAGTATCATTAAGAATTAATGAAGGTGTGGATAGAATTACTTGTGAATTTGACAAAAAAACAGGTAATTGTTTACAAAGTAGACATTTTTGCAATCAAAACCCACCAAAACATTTTGAAGAATCGTTGGATATTTTAAAATCTAGAGTTAACAAATTTGGAAAACAAAGGTTGTTAAGCCATATTGACATGAAAAAAGTCCCAGTAAAAATAAATGGTATTGAAATTAAAAATACCAATCAAAATACTCCCGTAGTTGACAACTACGTCTTGTTTGAGGATTTATTTTAATGAAAAATATCCATATATTTTAACTATATGGATTCACTGATTTCTTATACACAAAGTAAAAAAACAAACAAAGGGACAAAAATTGAGGCTTGTAATATTGATTTATATCAATTTAACGAAAATATCCATTACCTTGCCACTTTTGTGACTAATAGTGTTACACCACAAAATCACATTATCTTAGAAACAAAATATGCGTTTATTTTAAACCTAAATACAGGAGACATAACAGGGTTATTTGAATTTTCTTCAAAATCAACATCAGAGATTCAACTAATCAAAAAATCTTTTAATAAGAAAAATAAATTTGAAGATATTAAATTTGTAATTAAAAATGGATTTTATAATGGTGGGAGGTCTTTTAAAACTTCTGTAAAATACAAAAAATCAATTCAAATCTTTTTTGATGTTATTTTATCTAAAATAAAACCAAAATTTAAATCCGATTTTTTTGCCAATAAAAATTATTACACAAGTGAACTTGATGATTTACCTCTATTTGAATTATTGGTGGATTTTCATTTAGATAAAAAAAATATAAAACCATATAATTCGGTGTATTTAACTATTTTAAGTGAATACCCGAAAAAAAAATGGTTAGTTAAAAACGAAAATAAATTTCTACCAGCAATTCTTGATGGTTATCAAATTAAATCAAAATACTTAATTGGTGAATTGAATAAAATAACAACACCTGTTAATATAAAAAAATTAAGATTTATTTGTAATCTTTTTGGGGAAGACCATGTTGAATATTTAAAAAAACTTGATTGGGTTTCATTGGTGGCATATGAATTAAGAACACCATTTACCTGTAACAATAAACACATGTACGAACTTAAAAACGTACATGAAAAAAATAACATGTTAAAAGTGATTAATAATTACTTTATTAAAAATAAAAATTTATTAGGGTTGAACATATTAAGTGAAATCCGAACAACATTGTGCGATAGGGATTTCATAGAAAAAAGAGGTGTCGAATTAAAATTTAATTGCAAGAGTTTTGAATCGTTTACTTTGTTAAGTAAAAAGTGGGAATCCATTAAAACATACTATGATAAAGGATACAGGACCAGATATGTTTTTCCGCAAAAATTTATTGATGATATCGAATCAAATATTGTGGTTAATAACGATACTTTTAAAATTAGAATTTTAAAAACAGAAGAAGATTTCATTACCGAAGGTTTTACAATGAAAAATTGTTTATCAAACCATTTTATAAGTGGTAACAGTCACATTTATTTGGTTATGACATCTGCAAAAAAAAGAATTAATTTACAATACAAAAACAAAGAATTTGTAATGAAATTTGGTAAGGCGAATACTACTATCGAAGAATCATTTAACAACCCAATTGATATCTTAATAAAAAAAATAAATTATTATACCGATTTATATTGGTATATCGAAAAGTATGATTTTATAAAGAAATTTTGATTTTTATTTAACTATTTCGTATCTTTACATTACAAAAACCGATTATGGCAACAACAACAGTAAATCCGCATAACCCAAACGAAATGGACGTGTCATTTAACTATGGTTATCTGAACATAAAGTCCTCAACAATTGTAAGGTTGGAAGAATTTTTTACCATTGAAACTGAGGATGGTCCGATTCATTTAAAGGTTGACATTTCTTCAGATTTTAATACTATTGATAAAAAATACCATGAACTTTTTTTCAATGTATTGTCTGCAAAGTATCTTAATAAAGTTTCATTCGGTCAAAATCCTTTTTCTGAATGTAAACCAGTAAAAAGAAAAAAGTGGTACGAATTTTGGAAATCTAAATATTTTACGTAAACCAATATGGAGTCTCTCTATTTTTCCAAGTTGCAAATTTTGACTTCGCTCCAATGTAGTAATTTCTATATGATTCAATTACAGAACTTGTTTTATATTCATTTGGCATTGCCATTGGAGGTGTTGTAAAACCTTTATCAAGGATATTGGGTTTGTTCAAAATACACCATTCAATTATCAATTCAGATTTGTGTTGTTTACCATATCGGTAAGTATACTCCTTACACAATTCCAAACCCAATTCACACAATAAAAGATAATTTGTTAACGATTCCCGAACCCAAATAGAGCACGGGTGATTCTTATGTGATATTTTATATGGGGCCTCAGAACCCGATACCCAATGTGAAGTACATAATAATTGTGCCGTTTCTAATATCATTTTAACCACATGTTTATCACAATGGTATTCGGCACATTTACGGACATCTTCGTCCAAAAAGAATATGTTCATGTTGTAAATATACCTATAATCACTTATATTTGAAAAAAAATTAAGATGAAAATTACACACAATTTATTGAAGTGTGAAGTTGTTAAGGTTAAACCACACATTTTCGCGGTAATCGTTAAGAATGATTACGATAGGGCGATGTTGTTCTGTAGGTATCAGGAATACTACGAATCACCATATTCCGAACTCTATCGTAAGTTCTTTACTTTAGAAGAATTTATGAAAATATATAGCGAAAAAAGGAATACATCATTTTTTTCATATCCAATTGATTGGGTTGGATATAATATTCCTTCCGAAGTGTTAATTGAATCATATAATCTTTTTAAAGATACCGGTAGTTTTTACGATGAAATTATGGGTCAAATTATTGATTTCTGTGAAAGTGAATCAAAAACCAAAAACGGAGATAAACACAAATGGTACATAATTGGTGCGGATAAAATTAATTCTAAAGTTTTAAAACATGAGATTGCTCATGGATATTATTACACAAGTTTAGAGTACAGAGAAAAAATGGATAAACACATTTCAAAAATAAATGAAAAAGATTTTCTTTTTCTAAAAGAGAGTTTAATTTATATCGGATATCGAGATGAAAAAGATATAATTTATGACGAAATACAGGCATATATGTCGAGTTATAAACCATCCTCATGGAAAGATGGTGTTTATAAAAAATATAAAAAGAATTTTCTCCAAACATTTTTAGAACAAATATCAATATAAATTTATTTTAATTTTTTGATATTTATAGATAAAACATATAATTATGAAACCAACGAAAGAACAAATTTTTGGAATGATAAGACATGGTCTAACATTTATTGGAGGTGTTTTGGTTATGAATGGATTAATAAACGAAGGGATGTCACAGGAACTAATTGGTGGTCTAATGACATTTATTGGAACATTGTGGTCGGTTTTTGATAAAAACAAGTAATTTTTGAATGAAAAAACTTACTATTGAGGAAGAAATCACAAGATTCCACGAAATCACTTTTGGTAACAAATCAACATTAAACGAAAACTTATTAGATAAGGTTCGTAATTTGTTTAATAAAAATAAAGTTGATGACCCAAAAAAGGCGGATTTTGTGACAGATGATGTTGCCAATTTTTTCAAAACAATAGAAGACGCGTCCAATACAGATGGTTTAAAACAAGGAGAAAAAGGTGGCATGAGTTTCCAAAAGGAAGTTGAAGCCATGCAAATTGGTTTAAAATTATTAGACCCATCAGTTCTTCCTAAATACGGAATCGATGGTTTATTTGGTCCAGAAACCGCCGCTGCGGTCAAAAGTTTTGTTGAAAAAAATATGGGTGAAAAGAAACCCATAAATGAGGTTCAATTATCCTCACCTATTGGTGACACTAGTGTAAATTCTCCGTATGGACCAAGATGGGGAAGACAACATCATGGTGTTGATTTAAAGGCCAATTCGGGCACACCAATTAAATCACCCTTAGATGGTGAAGTTATTGATGCTGAAATTAGAGCAGATGCTTGTGGTGGGACCATTTACATACAACACGCAGACGGATTAAAAAGTCGATATTGTCATTGCAAACAAATTAATGTAAAAAAAGGACAAGTAGTTAAAAAGGGTGAAATTATTGGTTTAACAGGTGGCGACAAAGGTGACCCAGGTAGCGGTCGTTCTGATGGTGCACACTTACATTTCGAACTATATAAAAACGGAACAACCGTTGACCCCATGCAGTATTTGGGTTCAGAGGTTGGGCAATTTACGGGAACAGGTAGTAATGTGTACTACAACGCGTCTCCTGAAATGTTAAAAAAATTATTGGAACTTTTAAAATCAAGAGGGGTAAAACCTGAAGAATTAAAACAATTGGTTGACAGTTCAACAAAGGGTATGTCAGGTGGTGGTATAAAAATATCTTTAGAAGGGAATTGGGTTGATATAACTAAACAACTGCTAATGAAATATGAAGGGTTTACACCTACAGCAAAGTGGGATGTAAACGCTTATAGACTTGGTTTTGGTACCGATAAAATATTGAGAGACGGAAAAATTGAAATAGTAAATCAGAACTCAACAGTGACACGAGATGAGGCGCTTGCAACATTGGATTATGAAATTAAAAATACTTATGCCCCAATTATTGCACAACAACTTGGTAGTGAAAATTGGGAAAAATTAAATGACAAACAAAAGGCTTCTTTAGTGAGTTTGGGGTATAACGCCGGTCCTTACTTTGTAAACGCAAGAGACTACGGAAAAAGAATTAAAAACGCAATATCAAATAATGACATGAATGCTGCTTCTGTTGCGATAGCAAGTGGTCCGACTAGTGGTGCTGGTTCTGGAAAATTTTACCCCCAATTAGCCAAAAGAAGAGAAGAAGAATCACAGATATTTTTAGCTTGATTTTTAATATTGTTTTTTTATTTTATTTAAAAAACAATATATTATGAAGGACATATGTGTTATTTGCGGGAAAGAATCCCCTTACAGTTTAAACGACCACGTTGATTATAGAATAGGATACATTGATGGCGGAGGACAGGGTTGTTTTCAACCAAATGTTTGTAAAAAAACAATTTCAATTGATGAGGAATTAATCAAGGACACCCCAAATGATTTTGATTTGGGTAAAAAAGTTAGAGATTTGTTTTTTAAAACAAATAATTAAAATTAATAGAAATCTAAGATATTTATAATAAAATATTATTCATGGATAAATTAGTTGAGAAATACTTAAAAAGAATTGTAATTGAATCAATGTTAAATGACATTGATGAGTTGGCATATGTTGCTAAAGATAAACAAAGTCAAATTGATAAAGAAACAGGTGAAAAAAGACCAAAAAAATTCAGACCAAAGTATGATGATGGCTCACCATTTCCCGAAGAAGATAGAAAAAAAAATATACCTGATTACGTTATTGCAAATCCAAATTTAGAGAAAGATGGTGAATTTATTATAGTACCATTACTTTGTGGTGAACTTGAGACATTTGAAGAACAAAACAAAGAGTGGTTAAAAAGTATTGGTGTAAAACATGGTGATTTAAAAGTTCAAACAGTTAGATGTTATAGAAGTCGTAGGAGCGAATACCCACATGTGGCACTTGAAAAACTTTTTCCTTCAAAACAAGTATATGATAAATCAAATAGAGAAGCAGAAAAAGTCATACAAGAAAAAATTAAAAGAACCTTTAATTCAATAGTTGGTAATGAACTTGATAGCCCCGAATTCCAAAAAGTATTAGTTAGAAGAAGTATTCCCGCATTGAATATGAAAGATAATTCTTTATATGGTAAAGCGCAAACAAAAAAAACCAATATAAGCCAATATGATACATACAGCAATGAAAAAATTGAATTCAACTTTCATGGTTATAATGTATACAATACAGTAAGAGATTTTTTAAACGCGGTAATGACTCGTATACGAACACCAGAAGGGGGGGATATAGAAATTCCCGACACCCTATTCATGACAAGACAAACTAATAGGAATTATTCAAGATATAATGCAGATAGAAAAATGGAGAAAAAGTATATAGGTAAAACACCTGTACAAGGAAAAGACTCCAGAGATTATTTTGAGGATAATTTAGATGCAACTATTAGATTAGATTTTGAAATAAATGGCGAATTAATGGATAATAGTTATTTATGGAACGTTCGATTAAAAACGGTAGTTGGAAAAAAACTTGAAACTGAACAAAGATTAAAAGGTGGTTATTTGGATAACAAACTAATTCAATCAGCAGGAACGTTTCAATTGGAACCAGGTGTTGAATTTAATCAACAAACTACAGTGATGGACAATAAAGACATTAAAAATGGGTTAATTGCGGTTTTAAATGATTTAAAATCACAAATAGAAAATATTAATCCAAAAGAAATGTTAAAGTATGCCACAGTTAGAAGAAATGAAATAGCATAAATTAAAGAATAAAAAATCATGAAAAAAAATATAATAAAACTTTCAATAAAAGATATCGAAAATATCGTAAAAAGAACAATTAACGAGTCAAACGCGACTGAAGATGATATGACGGGTATGGACACACCTGAAGTTGACTCTTCTTCGGATAAAAACGTGATGATTGGTAAAGGTGATGATGGTAAAATTTATGTTTACGATGTAACCAATAATAAGATATTGGCTTCAAAATAATCACTTATCTTTTTTACAATTTGTTTTTAGTTTTTGTATCAGTTTAATTAATTTTTCGTCTTTTTGAGGTTGAATCACTATTTCTTGTGATTGACTTTTTAATGAACCACCATATAAAGTGTCTTTGTAAATTTCACTTACTCTATAAAGAGTCGTGTTTTTAGGTTTTTTTACGTAATTTTCAATTTCGTTAATTATCGCTAATATTTCATTTTCCCTTTGTAAAATTTTATTTGTACATTCTTTTTGATTTTTTATCACAGTTTCATTTAAATCATTTACATTTTGACTTAATTCATTTATTAATTTTCTTTGTGATTCCACTTTTATTGTTAATTCCTCATTATTATATGTTACCAATTCAACGACTTTTGGTCCGATTGAGATAATTATTATAGAAGATAAAAGAATGACCAGTGCAATAATCCTTTGTGTTTGAGTGAATTTTGATAAAATATCAGATATATATTTAAACATAATAATAAATATTACATACTAAAAAATGGCAAAAAAAGGTTTAGAAGCTAAACTAATAACTATTTTCAATCCCGAAAATGGTGAAGAATTTGAAGTATTTGTTACTTACGAATCTTTAAATGAAAATATGTTAGATGAAGAAGAAGAACTATATAATTACAACTATAGTTTTGACATAAAAAATTACGTTTCATCTAATAACGATGACATACCAGATTGGTTAACTGAAGAGATGGTTTATGAGTCATTAAGTGAAGCGATTGACGAATCAAATTATGAACAAATGTTTAACACCGAAGATGACGATTACAATGATTATGATGAAACAATCCAAGACGATGATTTCTCCGATTCAGATGGGGATGAGGATGATTGGTAAATTATTGTAATTAATTTTTATTTTTAATATTTTTTTCGTATATTTGTTTTGTAAGAAATAAGTATGAAAATTAACATATCAAACGCAACATTTTCTTCCATCGTAGGTATTGGTCAAAAAGTAAAAAGGGCAGCAAAAGAAACGGGTAAAGAATATTTGGAATTAAATAGAGGTGTTAACTCTGTTGTTGAAATTGACTTATCTAAAGTAATGGATAGTGTTAATTTCAATTCGAAAGAATTTCAAGTTTACGCACCTAATTTAGGTATCGAATCATTTAGGGGGTCAATTATAAATGAGTACTTCCCATCAATGAATATTGATGATGAATCATTAAACTATATCTCAGTAACCCCTGGTGGTATGCCTGCGCTTGATTTAGTTATTCAAATATTGAATGTTGAAAATGTAATATTTCCCAAATTTTATTGGGGGTCTTACTCAAAAATGGCAACAATTAGAAAACGTTCATTCTCTTTTTATGAATCAATTGAATCATTGGACGCAAGTAAACTCAACGAGTCTTCATGTGTTTTTATTTGTGACCCAAATAACCCAACGGGTATAAAAGTACCCGATTCGGTGTTATTAAATAAAATAGAAGAATTAACAAAAAATGGAGTTATTGTTGTTTTTGATTCGCCATATCGAAAATTATTTTTTGATAATGACTCATTTTTTGACACCATATCTAAATTTGATAATTTAATTATTACCGAGTCATTTTCTAAATGGATTGGTTTATCTGGTCTTAGATTAGGTTTTATTTTCTGTAAAAACAAAGATTTTAATTCTGAACTGAATATACGTTTACTTTATGAATTTAATGGTGTATCATCACCATCACAAATGATTGTAGAAAGAGTCATATCAACACCAAAAGGTAGAGAAGCACATACCGACTTTAGAAAAATAACAGTTGAGAATATTCAAAAAAATATTCAATTACTAAAAGATTATGAGTTATTACCTGAAAACGTTTATGGCTCAAAATTGCCAATTGGAATTTTTGCTGTTATAAATAAATCAGAAGATTTTTTATTTCAAAACAAAATTGGTGCTGTTGGTATGGATAAATTTGTGTACCACGATAAAGATTACTGGTCATCGTATTCTAGAATATGTGTATCGGTTAAACATGAACTATTTAATAAATTTTTTTAAAAACAAACAAAATGCAAACACTATTATTTAACACAACAAAAAAAGAAGTGAAATTATTCTCAGATAATCCACATACATCTACGATGGTATTTATGTTTACCGACATTCCGACTGTCAGAATGTGTGATGGTTACTACGAGGTAATGAAAAGAGACGAACTTAGTGATAAAAATATACCCGTACTAAGAGTCCCCATACACGCTACAAACATGTTAATTGAAAAATAAATTTTTTTAAAAATTTATGTCACAATTTATTCCAAGCGAATACCAAAAAGAAATTTTTAATTTTATTTCAAATGACACCAGAAACGCAGTGGTTTCTGCAGTTGCTGGTAGTGGTAAAACAACCACGTTAGTAAATGCTTTAGATAAAATACCTGAAACAAATAGTATCTTATTTTTAGCCTTTAATGTTAGCATTGTTGAAGAATTACAGAAAAAATTGGTGGGTAAAAACAATATTCAAGTTAGTACAGTTCATAAATTCGGATTCGATACTCTAAAAAATAATATTTATTGTGAGCGTAATAATAAAAAATACAGAGATATTTTTAAACAAATATCAAATGAGTATCTTGAAAAAAAGAACCTATACACAACCAACATCCAATTTGATGAATCACATTACCCTTATGTTGAAAAATTAACCCAACTTTTATCGGTAGAAGGTTTAGATAGAAAAAATTTTATTAATGATTGTATTTCTTTGTGTGATTTAGCTCGTTCAAATTATGTTAATTTTGATATTAGAGCAATAGGTGTTGGTGAAATTAATACTTTAGCGGAAAATCATAAAATCAATAATCGGAATGGTGAATCTACAGCCGCATGGTACTTAGGTAAGTTGGGTACTATGTTTACACATACAATTGATTTTATTGATATGATTTTTTTACCAAACATATTAGATGTAAAATGTCAAGAATTTGATTTTGTTTTCATTGACGAATGTCAGGATTTAAATAGTTGTCAGAGATTAATTATGCAGAAAGCAATTAAACCTAATACAGGTAGGTTTATTGCGGTTGGTGACCCAAAACAGGCCATTTATGGATTTACGGGTGCCGATTATCAATCCTATAATAAAATAAAATCAATACCAAACACTGTTGAACTACCACTCTCCTATACCTACAGAGTTGCACCAGAGATTCTAAATTTAGTAAAACATATAAACCCATCAATCACCGCACATATTAAAAATAAGAAAGGAAGAGTTGATAATAATTCATCATATAAAGATATCTTAGATGGTGATATGGTTTTATGTAGGAACACGTTCCCATTGGTTGTTTTGTGTATTAGATTGTTACAGGAAAACAAAAAATCGTACATTATTGGTTCAGATATTAGTTCATCATTAAAAAGTTTAATTTTAAACTTTATAAATAAAAATGAAACCTGTGTCATGGAAGACGTGATTATAGGGTTAATGAAAGAAAGAGAAATGATGATTGAAAAAATAATGTCATCACATAATATTGATAGGTCGGCGGCGTGTGAAGAAAATTCAATTATAACATTTAGTGAGAAGGTAAAAATTATTGAATCATTGTCCGATGGAATTGAAAATCCAAATAAAGTAATTGAAAAAATAGATAACATTTTTTTAAACGACACTAAATCGGGAATTTGTTTAAGTACAATACATAAATCAAAAGGTTTAGAATCCGATAGAGTTTTCATTTTACATTCTGAACTTATGCCATCAAAATATGCGAAGTTAAGTTGGGAATTAGAACAAGAAAAAAATTTAGAGTACGTCGCGTATACTCGGGCAAAAACATTTTTAGGTTTTATTACTGACTTTGATGCCTTTAAAGAACACAAATCAAAAGACTATGACCCAAATAAAATTAGGGTTAGTAAACATGTTGGAAAAATAGATGAGAAACTTTGGTTAAAACTAAAAGTGACTGATATAAGACCATACAATTCAAAATATAATGACACACTTATTTATGATATGGTAGACGATGAAGGAAATGTTTTTTCAAAAATTGATAAAATAGATGGTTCTTTTTTAGATGACGATAATGAGACAGACAGAATCATGGTAAATTCTAAAGTTTCATTTTACGCTAAAGTAAGAAAACATGGTGAATATAGAGGTGTAAAATATACAGGTATAAGTAATTTAACCCATTATTAAGACATGAAATTTCTTGAATTACTCGCAATTTTAATATCTGCTATTTTAGGGTTTTTACCAACATATTTAATTCTTTTTTTTCTAACAAACGACCCGTTCTTGTTAGAATGGAACATATATTTAAAAGTAGTTTTTCTTTTTGTATCGTATGGTTTTTCTGGTATCTTATATGATAAAATTAAAAAAAATACGGACGAAGAATAGAAATAAATTTGATAATTAAACTTTTTTTTCTTATATTTTATAAAAAAAAGTATGATAGTAAAAAGTTTTACCCCCGAATGGAAGTTGTGGATTTGGTCAAATATTGTTGGCGGATTTGACAGAGAATCGATATTCAATATATTATTGAATAATGGATTCGATTACTCATTAGTAAAAAATGAGTTAGGTATTGAACCAACAAATTCATTGATTTGGCAACGACAATACACACAAGAAAATTTAAATACACCATATGAAATAGAATTGTACCCATATAATAAATCTTTGTGTGATAATTCTAGGTCGTATCGTATTGAAAACAATCAAATGGAAATTTACCATTTTCCTGAATTGTTAACATATGAAGAGTGCGATGAATTAATTTCTATGACCGATAAAAAATTGGGTACTAATAGAAAAAAACAAAATACGCAATCACCTCAAATCTATAAGTTAGACACCTCCACGGATTTATCTAAAACAATTAATGAAAGATTATCAAAAGTTGTTGGCGTATCGGAAGATTTTGGTGAAGATATTTTTATTCAAAAATTCACACCTGATTTTGAATATCCCGAAACGGTTGATTATATATCACCAAATCAAAAAGATTATTTGTTTGAAACAAAGGGTCAAAGAGTATGGAGTATGCAGATTTGGTTGAATAGTCTCAACGATGGTGGTCATTTAACGTTTAAATCAATTGACAGAAGTGTAAAACCAGTGAAAGGCGAGGCGACGATATGGAAAAACACACATCACGACGGTAGTTTTAACGAAAACGCAAAACACATTCATAATCCTTTTAACGAAGAAAATAAATATGTTTTGTTCAAATATTTCAGAGAAAGGGGAGATGTAACTGTTGAAGTTTTAGAGAACAAAGGACCTTCCGAAATTGAATTCGACATAACTGAAATCAAATAAAATGGGCCATTACAGTTTTCCTAAAGATTTAGAATTTGGGAATGTTGGTGAAGAAATTGTTGCAAAATATTTATCCAAAAATTATGGCGCAAAATTAGTTGGGAAGAGTGATGTAAAAGAAAAAAACCATAAACTTTTTGATTTGTCTTTTGAATTTCCTCATTCTAAAAATGTAACTTATGAAGTGAAATCTGAAGACATTTATATTGTACCGAGAAAAGTGTTACCAAATGGTGCGGTATTTCCTGGTAGAGACACGGGTAATCTTTTTATTGAATATATGTGTTATCAAAACGATAGTGGTATAATGGTTACAAAGGCAGATTGGTGGGCACAAGTATTGGTACATATTGGTGAAATATGGTTCATTAAAGTAAACGAATTAAAATCATTACTAAATGAAAATAATTACCCAAAAACGATTGGTGGGGATTCCAAAGATAGAAATGGTAATATAATAAAAGAAGAAGACAGGGCCCATGGATATCTGCTCCCAAGAAAAGATGTTGAAGAACGTTTTATAATAAAAAAATTTAACATTAACAATTTGTAAATAATATATTGAAAAGATAAATATTTATCCTTATAAAGATTTACACATGGAAAAAACAATAAAACTTTTTATAAAGGAGGCCCCAATTTGGCAAATATTTACATCGATTTTTTTAATAATTAGTATTGTTTTATTTCTTGGTTTGTCATTTTTAAATTTATTTTTTACATTAGGATTTTTAACATTTTCAATTATTAAAATATCAATTTCATTTGGATTATTTTTTGGTACTGCAAGTGTTATCTCCTCAACAATAAAACGAAAGAGTTGTGAATTTTGGAGTGCAGCTGAAACCTTAGAATGTAAAATAGAAGTTGCTAAAGATAAAAAATCAATTGATTCTTTATTTAAAAATGACTTTCAAGATTTAAGAAAAATGTGTCAAGGTAGTCCACATAACGAAGAAATCGTTAAATTATACTCCATAATGAAAACCAAATATAAATACGTAAAATGACATCTGAAGAAACATATGAACACTACGGTTGGATGGCCTTTAAAAATGGTTTTTTTGAGGAATGGAGAACCGAAGTCACCAATCAAATTAGAAAAACATTAAAAGAACATGAATTAACCAAAGAAAGAGCGGAAGTTTCTGAATTGGTTTTTAATAAATTGTTATTAGTTAAATTAACAAATGAATGAAAATAGATTCTTTGTTTTTATCAGATATTCATTTGGGTTCAAAGGGTTCCAATTCAGATTTGGTGCTTCAGGTTTTAAAAAAATATGAACCTGAATATCTTTTTTTGGTGGGGGACATCATTGACGGTTGGTTACTTAAAAGAAAATTTAGATGGAAACAATCAGATACAAACGTTATACGAAAAATACTTTCATATTCAAAAAATGGAACTAAAGTTATTTACATTACGGGGAACCATGATGACTTTTTAAGAGAATATGGTGATTTATCTTTTGGTAACATTGAAATATTGACAGAATATAAATATAAAAATATATTTTTGACTCATGGTGATTTATATGACGGGGTCATAAAATTAAAATGGTTAGGAGTATTGGGTTCCATCGGATATGATTTAGCAATTTCAATTGATAGATTTTTGAAAAGAATAGGTTTTAAACGTTCCTTATCAAAGTTTTTAAAAGATAAAGTAAAAGAGGCTGTAAAATTTATTACCAGTTTTGAAAATGAGTTAGTCAGACAGGCAAAAAAAAGAGAATGTGATATTGTTATTTGTGGTCACATTCACAATCCCGAAGATAAAATAATAAATGGCGTTAGGTACTTAAACTGTGGAGATTGGATTGAAAATAACACATATATTATTTTTGATAACAACGAATTTAAAGTAATTAAACATACCAAAAATGAGTTACATTAATATAAAAGAAAAATTAACAATTGTTATACCTTGTTACAATGAAGAGAAATATATCAGGGGTGCTATTGAGTCAATATATAAACAAATTTATATTGAAGGTACCAGAGTTATTGTAGTTGATAATTATTCGACGGATAGGACCAATTCGATTGTGCATAATTTAACTAGAATGTATGCGGATAAATTAAATATAGAATTAATTAATGGTGGGTCTGTTGCGGTATCTAGAAATTTAGGTAGTGATTTAGTAGAAACTGAATATGTTTTATTCATGGATGCTGATGTTCATTTATTTACAATCACAACTATATCCGAAACATTAAATAACATGGTTGATTATGAGTTGGACTTATTAACTTGTAAGATTAAGTCAACATCCCCCGACATCAAAAGTAAAATAGTTTTTTATTTATTTAACATTATTAACTCGTTAATTAGTTTGTCAACACCCTTTGCTGTTGGAACATATTTTTTAACTCGAACTAGTTTATTTAGAAAACTTGGTAAGTTTGATGAAACATATAAACATAGTGAAGACTACGGGTTAAGTCGAAAATACGACGCATCGAATTTTATGATATCAAAAAATTATGTTGGTCAAGATAATCGTAGATTTAAAAAATTTGGTTACTTAAACATGATAAAGCTAATGATAAATTCATTTAAAAATAGAAATAATCCTCTTTTTTTTAAAAAAGATGTTGGATATTGGTAATTTAGAGTATGATAAAAAAAATATACATTGCGTCGGACCATGCTGGTATGGAGTTGAAAAAAGTACTTATAGATAGAATCGCGAAAAATAAAATAGATGTGGAGGATTTGGGACCCTTTACATACGATTCTGTTGATTACCCCGACTACGCCCACAAAGTTTCTGATAAAGTATCAAAGAATGAAAATACAATAGGTGTGTTACTTTGTGGTAGTGGTAATGGTGTGGCCATGGTATCAAATAAATGGGAAAATATTAGGGCATCTCTTTGTTGGAATAGAGATATTGCAGTTTTGGCTAGGTCACACAACAATTCAAATATTTTATGTGTACCCGCGAGGTTCTTATCTTATGAAGATGCGATTGATATTTTAGATTATTTTATTCACACCCCATTTGAGGGTGGTAGACATGAAAATAGAATAAATAAAATCAATAAACAATGAACATAACTATTCTTCAAACCGATATTAAGTGGAACGATATTAAACATAATCTTAGTAAGATTGAAAGAGATGTGATTGAATTAGAAAATTCTAATTTAGTCATTCTTCCCGAAATGTTTACGACAGGTTTTAACATGAACCCGAGTGAAGTATCCGAAACAATGGAAGGTGAAACCATTCAATGGATGAAAAAAATATCAAACGATAAAAATTTCGCAATTTGTGGTTCGATTATTATTAAAGAAAATGGGAATTTTTATAATAGATTTATATGGGTCGAACCAAATGGTGTAATTAAATATTACGATAAGAGACATTTGTTTTCATATTCTGGTGAAAATATTAACTACACAAAAGGAAATAAAAAATTAATTATCGAATATATGGGGTTTAAATTTTTACCCCTTATTTGTTATGATTTAAGGTTCCCTGTTTTTTCACGAAACAATGAAAAATACGATGTTATGATTTATGTGGCAAATTGGCCAACAAAAAGAGTAGATGATTGGAAAAAATTATTATTAGCCAGAGCAATTGAGAATCAGTCCTATGTTTTCGGTGTAAATAGAATTGGTGAAGATGGAAATGGATTAAGTTACAATGGAGTTTCTCAAATTATTGAACCAAATGGGAATTGTATGGTTACTATTTTGGATGGTGATATCAAACATACTTACACAATTAATAAGGAACTAATTAATGAAGTAAGGTCAGAATTTCCATTTTTAAAAGATAAAGACTATTATCAGATGTATCTTGAATGAACTACCAAACCACTAAAGATTTGTTGGATTTCTTGTTGGTTTTATTTAAATTCGACCAATGAACACTTTTGGTTCAATACCCATCGCCGCTGCCGTCATTAGTCTGGTGTTTCCTGCAATTAAATAATATCTATCACCAAAATTTAATATAAGGGGTCTTTTATATTCCCCCGATTCTATAATCTTTTTTAGTTTGTTCGGGTTCATTTTTCCGTATATATTTGCAATATCTTGTACAGAATCAAAATCACCTTTCTCAATTGTATTGGATTCGGTATTTTCTAATTTATCCCATATTTCTCTGGTTAGGGTCGTTTCTTCCGACTCCATAAAAGACTCAACCACATCCTTAATTGAAATGCCCAAATTTTCTTTTTGATTAAGGTCTATGACAGTTCGTTCAATTTCTTCAATTTCATCTTCAATATTGTATAATATTTCGTCTTTTATACCATATAACGTGTTTTCTTTTATACCCATTATTTCTTTCACTCTGGTAACTTCTTCATGTAGGGTCAAATATTTTTTCATCCAAATTTGGTTTTTACGATAAATATTCGTATATTTTATAATGACGCACATAAAACAAGTCTAAATAACCACACATGAAGATAACTCAATCAATGAAACTCACCAATTGGACTTACAATCAAAAACGAAGTCTGATATCGTTTGCTATTAAATGGTGTAAAAAGAACATTGAATCTTGTAAGAAAACAAAAATACCATTATCCTATGTCGTTAAAAAATACGAAAAAGACAACGTGACTTATGGTGGATATAGTCATGACTATAATAAGATATTAATATACTTTAATAACATAAACAATTTAAAATTATTGTTGTGTACGGTGATTCATGAATATCAACACTCAGTTCAACCAATGATGATAAGATACACATCGTATTCTAAAAAATACGGATATTGGAGAAATCCTTTAGAAATTGAGGCGAGGGAAGCAGAAAAAAAACATTTTAACAATCTTTACAAACACATTAAAAAAATTTATAATGAAAACTAAGTTAAATATTTTTTTTACTTTATTGATACAAGTTTTAATTTTCAGCTTAGCCATCACATTTCTATATTCAATTTACACTCTGGTGTTTTCTTTATTTTAGATATGACACAAATCAATCCCGAATATTACGATTCAGACCCGTTTAATATGATTACTATGAAAAAAAGTAAATTTGGCCCCTTTAAGGACAATCGTCCATTTAGTGTAAAAGCTAAAGACTTTGGACAATCACTTCTATTTTGGAAAGGTAGAAAGAAAGGTATGATTCACACTCGTGATTTGGAGTGGGATGATATTCGTTATATTTTCTTTCCTAAAGATTTTTCTGAAAAGTATGGTTATTTAGGTTCTATACCAAGAGAATATAGTTATAACCAATCTATGGTCCCATTAGTTTTGGCTATGGACTATGAAGCAAAACCTTGGTGGTGTCCTCGTTGGTTTCTTAGATTCCTCCAAGTATTTGGTAACGATAAATCTATTGTGAGGGTTCGTAATAGGACGTTATCTAATTTACATAAGAGATTAACTAAAGGTATCATGTTTGTAGATTATAAAACAAAGTGGAGTTGGTATGATTTAAGAATTTCGGTGTATGCACCTCAATACATTCAGGACCTTGCTGATGCTATTGAAGATTATTACTATCGAAAAGGTTACAAAGAAGATATAACCAAAAAAATCAAAGAAATTGAACCGGATTTCGATAAGTGGATGAGTAATAAGGATTTGGAAAAATATTATGAAGATTTAATTGAAAAATCTGTGACCAATAAAACCAAAAGAATAAACAATGAAGAAGGAGACTAAAACAATAGCACAACAAATCAATTGGGACTTTGAGGTCAACGGTAGTTTGGAAATCTTGGACAAGAATGGTAATAGAATCTACTGGGAGAATTCAGGTGGTTATTGGGCAAAGTGGGGATGCGATTCTCGGGGTAATGAAATATATTTCCAGGATTCAGATGGTGAAATCAGAGACAACCGACCCAAACTCTGTGAAAGTAAAGAAATAGAAATCGAAGGCGTAAAATATAAACTTGTGAAAATATGAAAACAATAGCACAACAAATCAAATGGAACTTTGAGACCAACGGTAACTTGGAAATCAAAGACAAGAATGGTAGTTATATCTACTTTGAGGATTCAGATGGATATTGGGTAAAGAGGGAATACGATTCTAAAGGTA
>Ga0214917_10002938_pt1 | contig 20250 bp, 12 predicted proteins | sample LL_1208_BB_MetaG_FD_177983 | JGI IMG/M metagenome (GOLD analysis project Ga0214917, IMG submission 177983) | Freshwater microbial communities from Lake Lanier, Atlanta, Georgia, United States - LL_1208_BB | ecosystem: Environmental > Aquatic > Freshwater > Lake | place: USA: Georgia | collected...
GGCGACCGTGCTGCCTCCGGCGGGCGTGGTGGACCCGGACCCGGGCAACAACACCTCCACCGTGACCGACCCGATCCGGCTGGTGGGCGACCTGTCGATCTTCAAGACGGACGGACGGACGACGGCGATCCCGGGAACGGCGGAGACGTACACGATCGTGGTGTCGAACCCCGGCCCGAGCGACGTGGCGGGAGCGGCGGTGAACGACCCGCTGCCGGCGACGCTGCTGGGGGCGGGTTGGACGGTGGCGTACAGCGCCGGCTCGAGCGGTCCCGCGGCCGGCGTCGGCTCGCTGACGGGGGTGCTGGTGAACCTGCTCTCGGGCGGGACGGCGACGTTCACGGTGACCGGGACGATCGATCCGACGGCGACCGGAACGCTGGTGAACACGGCGACGGTGACGGCGCCGGCCGGGTTCGACGATCCGAACCCGGAGAACGACACGTCGACCGACGAGACGACCCTGGTGCCGACGACGGATCTGAGCGTGGTGAAGGTGCGGACGAGCGTGGGATCGGTGGTGGCCGGTCTGCCGGTGACGTACTCGATCACGGTGACGAACCTGGGTCCGAGTTCGATCGGGAGTTTCATCGGGACGGACGTGTCGAATCCGGTGCTGCAGTCTCCGGCGTACACGGTGAGCACGGGGACGTTCGATCCGACGACGGGGATCTGGACGGCGTCGCCGGGCGACACGTTCTCGTCGGGCGAGACGGTGGTGTTCACGCTGACGGGGACGGTGCCGGCGGCCGCGACGGGGAGCCAGGTGAACACGGCGACCGTGCTGCCTCCGGCGGGCGTGGTGGACCCGGACCCGGGCAACAACACCTCCACCGTGACCGACCCGATCCTGTCCGGCGCGAGCCTGTCGATCACGAAGACCGACGGCACCGATACCTACAAGTCGGGAGGCACGACGACTTACACCATCGTGCTCAAGAACACCGGGGGCGGCAATGCGACTGGCGTCACGGTCACGGACGTGCTGCCTCCGCAGCTCGACCTCGCCACCACGACCTGGTTTGCCTCCTATCTGGACGCCAGCGGCACGCTGCCCACGACACCGACCACCGGCGACATCCTCGGCACGGTCAGCCTCCTGGCGGGCACGGGCACGGTGACGATCACCATCAACGCCACGATCCTGTCGACGGCGCTGGGCGACATGATCAACACGGTCACCGCCACGCCGCCGCAGGGGGCCGGACAGCCCGTCTCGGCCACCGACATCAACGCCTACGACGGGCCGATCAACCCGACGGCCGACATCCGGGCCCTGGTCATCGGCAGCGACGACGGCTGCAACGGCCCGCCGTTGGTGCGCGTGATCGACCCTGAGACCGGGGCGACGCTGTCGCAATTCCTCGCCTACGAGCCGGGGTTCCGCGGCAGCGTGCGCGTGGCGACGGGCGACGTCACCGGGGATGGCGTGCCCGAGATCGTCGTGGGTCCGGGTCGCAACCGCGTGGGCCAGATTCGCGTCTTCACGCCGACCCCCGTGGGATCGACCAACTACACCGAGCTGACGGCCTACCGCACGTTCCCCTTCGGCGCGGCGTTCCGGGGCGGCGTCGAGGTGAGCGTGGGGGACGTCGACGGCGACGGCGACGGCGACATCATCGCCGGCCAGTCCAACGGCGCCGGTCTCACGCGGGTGTTCCTCGTCGATCCGAACGCGGCGGATCCGGTCGCGAACAGCCCGTACCGGTCGTTCCGGGCGTTCCCGGCCCCGTACCAGGGGGGCGTGATGGTGGCCGCCGGCGACTTCGGGACGTTCGTCGACGGCGTCAAGACCTCCGCGGCGCCGGACGGCATCGCGGAGGTCGCCGTGGGCAGCAACGCCGGCATCGTCGCGCAGGTGAAGGTGTACGACGTGTCGGGCGCGCCCCAGGTCGTCCGCACGATCCAGCCGTTCGGGCCGAAGTTCCGCGGCGGCGTGACGCTGTCGGTCGCCCGCTACAACGGCGACGCGGTGGACGACCTGCTGGTCGGTGCCGGCGTGGGCGGCAACTCGGTCGTCCAGGTCTACGACGGCGGCACGTGGGGCAACCTCGCCAAGCTGACGGTGTTCTCCAGCTTCGCCAAGCCGAACGCCCGCGTGTTCACGGCCGCGCTCGACAGCATCGCGAACCCCGGCACGGTCGAGAACATCTACGGCGTCAAGGGGCTCAACGGCGGCGGCGGCTCGAAGGGGGTGCGGGCCTACAACCGCACCACCATGCAGTCCACCACCCTCCCGGCCTCGACGAGCCTGAGCCCGCCGCTGCGGATCGCGCCGATCATCGTGCGGGTCGCGGGCTGATCGCCGTCCGGCGGTCCCGCACCAAGTGTCCGCGCGGTCGCCGCCGGCCGGGAATCTCGCGTGCCGCGGCCGTGCGAGGGGCCGGCGTCCCGGCGGGCGGCATCCCGAGTGGAATCGCCGCGCCCCCGCTGCGAACGATGGTCGTGCGGACTTGATCCTCAAGCCACAACTTTGACTTTCAGTCTGGTTGGGGCGGGTCGGTTCGGCGGTTCTGCGGGGCAGGCCGGGCGGTGGTCGGATCGCTGACTGCCCGACGGGGACCGCAGAGGCACAGGACGTGAGACGCCGGGAGGTCCGGCGGCTGCAAGAAGGCAGCGACCAGCGTGGGGGGGTCCAGGGATGGACTCCCCCGGCTTGGGTCGCAAGGAGGCGGGCATGCGACGGCCGGGGGACGCGCGGTCCTGGACCGCGTCGAGGAGGCGACGGACACGACGTGGCGGTGACCGGTACGCGGGGCCGGAGCGGCTCGAGCCGCGGAGGCCGTTCTCCGTCACGCCGGTCGCGGCGAACGCGGCCGCCGAAACGATCGTCGACTGGCAGGGGCGTGCGGTCGAAGCCCGCAGCGACCGCTGGGTCTGGCAGGCGGCCGTCGATCGACCCGAGGGCGCCGCCCTGGCCGCGGTGCCCGCCGGCGGCCGGGTCTTCGCCGCTCCGTTCGCGGTCAGCCATCCCGACTGGCAGTCGGTGGCGCTCGGCGGCGGGGCCTTCTCCCTCTCGACCCCGGGCGCGGCCCGGGCCGACGTGCTCGCCTGGGCGGCCGCCACGCCGGCCGTGACACGGCTCGAGCCCGATCTCGTCCTGCGGGCCGCGTCGTGGCCGAACGATCCGCTGCTCTCGTCGCAGTGGCATCTCCGCAACACGGGGCAGTACGCCGGCACGATCGGCGCCGACGTCAACGCGGCCGGCGCCTGGAGCCTGACGACCGGATCGCGGAGCGTGGTGGTGGCCGTGATCGACTCCGGCATCGACATCACGCATCCCGACCTGGCCGCCAACATCTGGTCGAATCCCGGCGATGCTTCCGCCGACGGCCGCGACGACGACGGCAATGGCTACGTGGACGACGTCCACGGCTGGAACTTCGTCGACGACACCAACCAGGTCGCCGACGGCTACGGTCACGGCACGCACGTCGCGGGGATCATCGGCGCCGTCGGCGGCAACGGTGTCGGAGTGGCGGGGGTCTGTTGGCAGGTGTCGCTCCTGCCACTGAAGGTCGAGGACGACCGGGGCGTCGGCTCCACCAGTGCGATCCTCAAGGCGATCCACTACCTGACGATGATGCGGCGCGACCATGGCGTGAACATCGTGGCGGCCAACGCCAGCTGGCAGTCGGCCGCGGGCTATTCGCTGGTCGTCGAGGATGCGATCCGCTCCGCGGCCGCCGCCGGCGTGGTGTTCGTCGCCGCCGCGGGCAACAACGCCTCCGACAACGACCTGGTGCCGCGGTACCCCGCCACGTACGACCTTCCCGGCGTGATCAGCGTCGCGGCGCTCGCGCCGGGCGACACGCTGGCTTCGATGTCGAACTACGGGGTCCGCACGGTCGATCTGGCGGCGCCCGGGTCGCTCATCCAATCGACGTTCCCCGGAGGCACCTACGGCCTCCTCTCCGGCACGTCGATGGCGGCGCCGCAGGTGACCGGCACGGTCGCCCTGCTCGCCGCCGCCAAGCCCGGCATCTCCGTGGCAGACATCCGCGCCGCGATCCTGGGATCGACGACGCCGGTCGCGAGCCTCGCCGGCAAGGTCGTCACCGGCGGCCGGCTCGATGCCGGTGCGGCGCTGGTGGCGGCCGGAGTCGTCGCGCCGCTGCCCGCCCCCGCGCCCGCACCTCCGCCCGTGGCGGTCACGCTGCCGTTCACCGACGGCTTCCAGCAGACCGCCGGACCGGTCTCACGAGCCGCCTGGGTGGAGCAGGCGGGAGGGATCGCCCTCTCGGCCGGCGCGGCGATCTCCACCCGGCCTGGCAACTCGCTGATGACGGTCCGTGGCGTGACGGTGGCGGACGTGCGGCTGCGGGCGACGGTCGTCGTGCAGCCGGTCGTCGGGCAGGCGGTGGGCCTGGTGGCCCGGCATGGCGGCGACGGCGATGCGAACATGCTCCTGGGCCGGATCGTGCGTCGGCCAGCGGGCTTCGTGGCGGAGATCTGGCGGAACGTGGCTGGTGCCTGGCGGCTGCTGGGGGCCCGCATGGCGCCGCGGGGAAGCGGCGTCCTCGGGTTCGACGTCGTCGGGGGCAGGCTGAGCCTGTCGTTCAACCGCATCCCGCTGGTCGTCGTCCGCGACACGGCCATCCTGCGGCCGGGGGGCGTCGGCGTGCGGCTCACCGGGATCGGCGGCCGGCTCGACGACTTCCGCGCCACCTGAGCCTGGCGGACCGCGGTGCCGGCGCGGTGCGACCCCGCCCGGCTCCGCCGGACGGGGTCGCTTCACGGGGCCCTTGGCCGGGAGCACGAACGCCCATCGTGCTACCAGCGGGCCTCCAGGCCGAGGTTGGCGCCGCTCAGGAAGATGCCGTTTCCGGAGTCGAGTCCGGTGCCGGCCGCCGTGGTGTCGGCGAAGCTGAACTGGTTCGGGGCCAGGGCGAGACCGCCGATCCAGACGGTGTTGTAGCCGACGCGGATGCCCCATACGTCGGTCAGCCGGTAGATCGCGGAGACGTTGATGTCGCCGATGAAGCCGACGTCGCTGCCGCTGGCCGAGAGCGGGCCGCGCTGCTGGAAACCGGTGTAGTCGATGAGCGGCTCCTGGATCTGTTTCTGCGCGTTGCCGAGAATGCCCGCCTTCGCCCAGCCTTCCACGGCCCACCGCTCCCAGGTCCAGCGGGCCCGGCTGCCGATCTGGCCGCCGAACATGTTGTTGCGGGTGCGGACGCTGTAGGGGACGGCGGCCTTCGCGTCGTTGGCCAGGCAGCAGTCGGTGATGATGGAGGCCTGCTCCTCCACGCCGACGTAGCGGAAGCCGGCCAGCCAGTCGAGCGTGAGCCAGCTGCCGGTGGGGGGCCGCCAGTCGTGCGACGTGCGGAACACGTTGGCCTCGGCGCTGTTGATCACGGAGTTGTACTTGACGGTGGCGGTCTCGCCGTCGGCGGTGAGCTGGTCGCCGATCGGGCCGGGCATCTGCAGGAAGGTGGGCGGGGCGACCGCCGTGGACCGCACGGCCGACATCCCGTACACGCCGAAGTAGCCGATCTCCCAGCCGCAGGCGTGCGGATTCCGCTCGCCGTAGAAGGCCCGCACGCCGGTCGCCACCGGAAACTGCAGGTCCTGCGCCGAGATCAGCGGCACCCCGCTGCCCACGGTCGTGACGAGCGGCACGTCGGCGGCCTGGTTGTCGCGGCCCCAGAACAGGGCCTCGGCCAGCCCGTAGTTGGTCCAGTGCGGTTCGGCGACGTCGGGCACGTCGCGCCAGGCGACTTCGGTGGCGTCGAACGCCGGCTCCGTGCTCGGGATGGACGTGATCTCCTGGGCGTCCGCCGGCGGCAGTGAACCGGCGCACGACGCGGTCTCGATCAGCACCGCGATGGCCGCGAGCATCCACCAGGGCTGGAGCCAGCGGCAGGACTGGACAGCCGAACCATTCTCCGTGAGCATCGTCATGACTCGAAGTCTCCCAAGTGCGCGTGTCAGCGTTCCGACCCCTGTCCCCCACGGAAGGCATGCAATCCACCCGAAGGTGGGGTATGCAGGGTTCTTCGGCATGCCGCGGCGGGAACGCCAGCCGGCAGGCCGAAGGTCGCTTTCCGCGGCCGGGGTAACATGGAACGCGCAGCCGTGGCCGGAGCGGGGCGGATCGTCTTGCCCAGTCGGCCCAGCCACCTGGCCGTGCGGCCCGAAGTCCCCCCGATGCCCTGCCGTTACGACTACGACGTGATCGTGATCGGTGCCGGCCATGCCGGCGTCGAGGCGGCCTGCGCCGCCGCGCGGCTCGGCGCCCGGACGGCGCTGCTCACGACCAACTGCGACACCGTCGGCCAGATGAGCTGCAATCCCGCCATCGGGGGCGTGGGGAAGGGGCAGCTCGTCCGTGAGATCGACGCCCTCGGAGGCGTCATGGCCCGGGCGATCGACGCCACCGGCATCCAGTTCCGCGTGCTCAATCGCTCGAAGGGCCCGGCGATGCACGGGCCCCGCGCGCAGGCCGACAAGAAGCTCTACCAGATGGAGGTGAAGCGGATCGTCGAGGAGACCGACCGCCTCGATCTCCGGCAGGAGACGGTCGAGGATCTGCTCGTCGAGCGGCCGGCGACCGCCGGCGCGGCGGCCAGGATCGCCGGTGTCCGCGTCCGGGGCGACGCGGAGTACCGCGCCCCGGCCGTCGTGCTCACGACCGGCACCTTCCTCCAGGCGGTCATGCACACAGGCGAGGCGCGGATGCCGGGCGGGCGGGCGGGGGAGGGGACGACCTCGGGCGTCAGCCGGGCGCTGGCCGCGCTCGGCGTCCGGATCGAACGCTTCAAGACGGGCACGCCCTGCCGGCTGTCGGCGCGGTCGATCGACTTCGCCGCGCTCGACCGGCAGCCCGGGGACGAACACCCCCGGCCGTTCTCGTTTCTCACCGCCGCGATCCGGCAGGAGCAGCTGCCCTGCTGGATCACCCGGACCACTCCCGACATCCACGACCTGATCCGCGCCAACCTCCATCGGGCGCCGATGTACACCGGCCAGATCCGGTCGCGGGGGCCCCGCTACTGCCCGAGCATCGAGGACAAGGTGGTGCGGTTCGCCGACCGCGACAGCCACCAGTTGTTCCTGGAGCCCGAGGGCCGCCAGACCCAGGAGGTCTACGTCAACGGCATCTCGACGAGCCTGCCGCGCGACGTGCAGGACAGGATGATCCGCATGGTGCCGGGGCTCGCCCGCGCGCAGATCATCCGCTACGGGTACGCCGTCGAATACGACTACTGCCCTCCCGAGCAGCTGGGCGCGACCCTCGAAAGCAAGCAGGTCGAGGGGCTGTTCTGCGCCGGACAGATCAACGGCACCACCGGCTACGAGGAGGCCGCCGCACAGGGGCTGTTCGCGGGCGCCAACGCGGCCCTGCGGCGGGCCGGCCGCGGGCCGCTGCGGCTCCCCCGCGAGGAGTCCTACGTCGGCGTGCTCGTCGACGATCTCGTGACCCGCGGCGTGGACGAGCCGTACAGGATGTTCACCAGCCGCGCCGAGCACCGGCTCAGCCTGCGGCACGACAACGCCGATCGCCGGCTCACCCCGCTGGCAGCGGCGTTCGGGCTCGTCGAGCCGGAACGGCTCGCGCGGCTGGCGGCGAAGGCGGCCGGGATCGAGGCGGCCCGCGCGGTGCTGGCCGAGGTGCGCGTGGCGGGCGTCTCGCTCCTCGACCGGCTGAAGCGGCCCGAGGTGGACTGGGCGGCGTGCGTCGCGGCCCACCCGCCGCTGGCCGCCGTCCCGCCGGAGGTTGCCGAGCAGGTGGAGAACGACGTCCGCTACGCCGGCTACGTGCAGGTGGAACGCGAGCGGATCGAGCGGCAGCGGTCGGTGGCGTCGCGGCCGATTCCAGCCGGCCTCGACTACGCGAGCGTCCGGCACCTGCGGGCGGAGGCGCGCGAGCAGTTGGAGCGGATCCGGCCGGAGACGCTGGGGCAGGCGGGCCGCGTCCGCGGCATCACCCCGGCCGACCTGACGCTGGTGCTCGTCCATCTCGAGGGGCGTGCCGCCGCGGGCCCGGCCCGGCACGCGCCACCATGAGGATCGTGCACATCACGGCCGGCGCCGGCGGCCGCCTGTGCGGATCGTGCCTGCACGACAACACGCTCGTGCGGAGCCTGCGGGCGCGGGGCGGCGACGCGATCCTCCTGCCGGCCTACGTGCCCACGACCACGGACGAGGAGAACGTCGCCGCCGGGCGGATCGTCATGGGGGGCGTGAACGTCTGGCTCGACCAGCACGTCCCGGCGTTCCGCCACCTGCCCCGTATGTTCGACGCGGTGCTCGGGCCGCTGCTCGACTCGCGCTGGCTGCTCGAATGGCTGTCGAACCGCACCGGCTCGACCCGGGCCGCCGACTTGGGGCCGCTCACGGTCTCGACGCTCGAGGGGGAGCGCGGCCACCAGCGACGGGAGGTGGAAAAGCTCGCCGCGTGGCTCGCGCGGGACGTGCGGCCCGACGTCGTGCATCTCTCCAACGCGCTGCTGCTGGGCATGGCCAGACGCGTCGGGCAGGCGACCGGGGCGCGGATCGTCTGCAGCCTGTCCGGCGAGGACATCTTCGTGGAGCGGATCCCCGCGCCCCACTACGAGCGGGTGCGGGCGCTGCTCCGCGAGCGGGCCGCCGGCGTGGACCGGTTCGTGGCGCTCAACGGGGCCTTCGCCGAGTTCATGGCCGGCTACCTCGACGTGCCGGCCGCGGCCATCACCGTCATTCCCCATGGCCTCGACCGCAGCGGCTTCCCGGCCGTGCCCCCCGATCTCGTCGCCCGGCGGCGGAACCGCGGCGGCCGGCTGGTGGTGGGGTCGCTGGCCCGCGTCTGTCCCGAGAAGGGGCTCGACCAGCTCGTGCGGGCGTTGCCGCTCGTCCTCCGCCATCATGACGTCGAGGTGCACGCCGCCGGGGCCGAGGTCGATGCCGAACGCGGCTACCTGGCCCGCTGCCTGCGGCTGGCGGACGAACTCGGCGTGGCCGACCGGTTCCGCTGGCTCGGCCAGGTCGATCGGTCGGCCAAGCTCGCGCTGCTCGCGTCGATCGACGTGTTCGCGATGCCGACGGTATTCGCCGAGGCGAAGGGCCTGCCGGTCGTCGAGGCGCTGGCCGCCGGCGTGCCGGTGGTCGCGCCGGCGCACGGTGCGTTTCCCGAACTGCTCGACGCCGAACGGGCCGGGCTCCTGCACGCACCGGGCGATCCCGCCAGCCTGGCCGCCGCGATCCTCCGGCTCGGCACCGACGGGGAACTCGCCGTCCGCTGCGGCCGGCATGGCCACGCCCTGGCGCTCGACCGGCACACGGCCGACGGGATGGCCGCCGCGCACGAACGGCTCTACGAGGGAGTGCTCGGCCGGTCGGGGGGCTCGCCGCCCGCCACCTCGGGCCCGTCGTGACGTTCCGGGAAGGCCAGGGAGGCCGCCACGCTCGTGCCGATGAGCCCCACGATCACCAGCAGCGAGACGGCCGGGTGGACGAGGTGCCCCTTCGCGTGGGCGTCCCAGCCGCCCCACGTGGCGAGCGTCTCGCTGTGGCGGGCCGCCTCGACGATCATCTTGCCGCCCACGAACACGAGCACCGCGGAGAGCCCGTAGTTGAGGAAGCGGAACAGGTCCATCACCCCGGCCAGCAGGAAGTAGAGGGCCCGCAGGCCGAGGATCGCGAAGACGTTCGAGGTGAACGCCACGAACCGCATGTAGGCCGCCCCGGGGGTGACGATGCCCAGGATCGCCGGCACGCTGTCGACCGCGAACAGCACGTCGGTGCTTTCCACGATCAGCAGCACGAGAAACAGCGGCGTGGCCATCAGCCTGCCCTGCTCGCGCACGAAGAACCGGTCGCCCTCCGACTGGTTGGTGACCGGGATGATCCGCCGGAACAGCTTGACGAGCATGCTCTCCTCCGGGTGCGACTCCTCCTCGCCGAACGCCAGCTTGATGCCGGTGTACACGAGGAAGGCCCCGAACAGGGGCATGACCCAGTGGAAGCGTTCGACGAGTTCGGCCCCCACGAGCACGAACGACAGCCGCATCAGCACGGCCCCGAGGATGCCCCAGAAGAGCACCCGATACTGGTACTTCAGCGGCACGCGGAAGTAGCCGAAGATCACGGCGAACACGAAGACGTTGTCCATCGACAACGACCACTCGACGAGGTAGCCGGTGAGGAACTCGATCGCCGGCTGGCCGCCGAGCCACCACCAGATCACGCCGTTGAAGCCCAGGGCCAGGGCCGCCCAGAACAGGGTCCAGAACGCGCTCTCCCGCAGCGACGGCTCGTGGGCCTTCTTGTGGAACACCGTCAGGTCGAGCGTGAGGAGCACGGCGACCATGGCGGCGAACGCCAGCCAGTGCCACATCTGGATCGGCGAGGCGAGTTCGGCGGCCGCGACGGGGAGTGCGAGCAGGTGCAACGTGGCCGGTTCCTGGGGACGGGGGGATGGGCTGCGGTGGGGCCGCGGGGGAATCTTAGCAGTCGGCGGTGAAATCGAGCGACCGCGCCGCCCCTCCGGCATCAGTCGTCGTCGGGCGACGCCGGGGGCAGTCCCGCGGCGAAACTGGCCGTCATGGCCGCGAACACGTCGGCGAGACGGTCCCACTCCCGATCCTCCGCCTGGCAGATGAGCAGGTAGATGCCGTCGTCCGTCTCCAGCGTCCGCACCTGGGCGGTGTTGGTGAGGTCGAGGCAGTAGAAGTTGATGTCGAGGCCGACGAGGGAGTGGCCGGCGACTTCCTCCCCGGCCGGTTCGCTGTCCAAGTCCCGGTAGTGGAGCCGCATCTCGGCGAGGACGGCGGCCGTGAGCTCGGCGGGGTCGCCGCCGCTGGCGTGACCGCTGACCGACCAGAAGCCGCCCTCCGGCGAATAGACCGTGACCGCGGCGTAGCGGTCGTCCGCGTCGCCGGTGTCCACGGACCAGTTGTCGGGGTAATCGAAGGCCAGACCGAACCGCTGGAAACGCATGGGCCGCGGGGTCCTGTGGCGGGGCGATGGTGGTGCGGGGAAGCGGCAGGCTGGGGAACGCCGCGGGCCGGAGGAACCCCGGGATTGTAGGCGGTCGGCCCGGCGGCCGGGGAGCGGTCTGGACCGGTGCGAACGGCACCGCTACCGTCCGCCACCTCCCGGCCCGGCGTGGCCGCATCCCGCGGGGTGCGGCCGTGGCACCCGCGGTCCGGATCGGTGTTTCCCGGATCGATGTTCCTCGGCTCGGCATTCATGACGCATTCCCCAGGCACGCTCGCGCCAGACGCGCCGATGTCCCCGGTCAGGGCGGCCTCGGCACGGGTGCTCGACTACGCCGTCCCGGTGGTGATGCTGCTGTCGGTGCTGGTGGTGCTGGCGCCCGTGCCGGCCGCGATCGTGGACCTGCTGCTGGCGGCCAACCTCACGGTCTCGGTGCTCGCCCTGCTGGCGGCGCTCGCGGCCCGCACGCCCCTGGAACTGAGCGTGTTCCCCACCTTCCTGCTCGGGGCCACGCTCGTCCGCCTCGTGCTCAACATCGCCACCACCCGGCTGGTGCTCTCACGGGCGGCCATCGACGGCGCCGCCGCCGCGGGCGAGGTGGTGCAGGCCTTCGGCGAGTTCGTGGCCGCCAACAACGTCGTGGTGGGGGCGGTCATCTTCGCGATCATCGCGATCATCCAGTTCGTGGTGATCACCGCCGGCGCGACCCGGACCAGCGAGGTCGCCGCCCGCTTCGCGCTCGACGGCCTGCCCGGGCGGCAGATGGCGATCGACCAGGAGGTGCAGTCGGGCACGATCACCCGCGAGCAGGCGCGGCAGGCGCGGCTCGATCTGCAGCGGCAGGCCGACTTCTTCGCCAGCATGGACGGCGCCAGCCGTTTCGTCCGCGGCGAGGCGGTGGCGAGCGTGATCATCACGGCGGTCAACCTGCTGGGGGGGCTCGCGATCGGCGTCCTCCAGCACGGCATGCCGGTGCAGAAGGCCATCGGCGTCTACTCGCGGCTGACGATCGGCGACGGCCTCGTGAGCGCCGTGCCGTCGCTGTTCGTGTCGGTGGCCACGGGGCTGCTGATCTCGCGGTCCAGCCAGGCGGTCGACCTGTCGGCGGAACTCGGCCGCCAGTTCATGGCGCGGCCGCACGTGCTCGCGATCACGGCCGCGTTCCTGGGCGTGCTGTCCCTGACCGATCTGCCGTTCCTGCCGCTGGCGGGCATGGCCGTGGCGGTCGCCGCGGCGGCGTGGGTGGTGGGCCGGCGGCCCCGGTCGCAGCCGGGCGAGGGGCAGACCGCGGCCGGGGCGGCCCCACGGGCCCGCGCCGCCGGCATGACGGAGAACCTGCTCGCCGATGAACGGATCGTCCTGGAACTGGGCCGCGGCCTCGTGGGGCTCGCGTCACCGGCGGGCGACGCCGCGCCGGCCGCGTTGGCGGCACGGCTGGCGGCCGTGCGTGCGGCGGTGGCCGCCGACCTGGGTCTGCCCGTCCCCGCGATCGCGGTGCGGGACGACCTGTCGCTCCCCGAGCGGGGCTATCGCGTGACGCTCGCCGGCGACATCGTCGGCGAGGGGGAGATCCCGGTCGGCCGGCAGCTGGTCGTGCCCCCGGTCGGTACGCTGCTCGACGACATCCTGCCCGCCTCCGCCGGCGGGGGCACCGACGCGGAGGAGTGCGATCCGCTCACCGGCCGCCGCGGCGCCTGGTTGGGGCACGCCCAGGCCGAGACGGCGGGCCGTCGCGGTGCGGCGGTGCACGACGCCGCCGACGTGCTGGCCCGCGGCATCGAGGGGGCGGTCCGCCGTCACGGCGACCGGCTGCTGTCGCGGGACGCGGTGGCTCGGCTGATCGAATCGCTGCGGGCCGTCCAGCCGGCGGTCGTCGAGCAGGCGGTGCCGGCCGTTCTCTCGGTCGCCCGCATCCACCGCACGCTGCAGTGTCTGCTCCGCGACGGCGTGCCGATCCGGCCGCTCGCCGAACTGCTGGAAATCATGGCCGACCACGGGGCCGGCACCGCGGATCCTGCCGCGTTGGCGGAGATCGTGCGGCGGTCGCTCGCCCGGACGATCTGCCGCAGGGCCCGCGATCCGCGGGGCCGGCTGATCGTCGTGCGGCTCGAGCAGCCCGCCATCGAGGCGGTCGTCGGCCAGGCGGGCCGTCCGCCGGTCGCGTTGCTCGGCGAGGTGCGGCGTGCGATCCGTCCGGTGCTGGAGCGAGGGGCCCGGGCCGTGATCGTCGTCCCCGCGGAGGTGAGGCCGCGGATGCGCGATGCCTTCGCCCGGGCGCTGCCAGACGTGCAGGTGCTGGCCGACGAGGACGTGGCCGACGAGGAGCGCGTCGAGGTGTTCGCGTGCGTGGGAGGTGGGGCGGCGCTGCGGGCGGCCTGATGCCGCGAGGGATGCCGGTCGGGCGGCCTGCGACGACCGCGCCGTCGCCGCCAAAAAGATTCAACGAAAAAGGATTCAGGATACCGTCGCCGGCGGGTCGATGAAGATGGGTTGCGGTCGCTCTCCGCCGGCAGGACCGGCATCGCGAGCGGCGGATCGACGACGAGGTGACCGCGGGATCGTAGGCAAGGCTCAGGTTCATTCAAGGAGGATGACGTGGCGAACTATGCGTCCCAGCCGTCGGCCGAGGAGATGCTCGAACTCTGGACGGCCTTCAAGGCCGACCAGTCGAACGAAACGCTCCGCAACCGGCTCATCGAGATCTTTCTGCCGCTGGTGCGCTACAACGGCGAACGCATCTGGTCGCGGCTTCCGGATGGCGTGGAGCTGGACGATCTCGTGTCGGCGGGCACGTTCGGCCTCATGGACGCGATCGACGCCTACGACATGAGCCGCGGCGTGAAGTTCGAGACCTACTGCGTGCCGCGGATCCGCGGGGCCATGCTCGACGAACTGCGGACGATGGACTGGGTGCCGCGGCTGGTGCGGTCGAAGGCCAGCAAGCTGAACGAGGCGGTCAAGACGCTCGAGGCGAAGCTCGGTCGGACGCCGGCCGACGCCGAGGTCGCGGCCCACATGGGCCTGTCGCACGAGGAGTTCGAGAAACTGCTCGTCGATGCCAATGCCGTCAGCCTGGTGAGCCTCAACAAGAAGTGGTGCGAGACCGACAGCTCGAAGGACGTTCGCGAGATCGACATCCTCGAGGACAAGAAGGGGGAGGACCCGACGCGGCGGATCCAGAAGTCGGACCTCATGCGGCTCGTCACCAAGGGGCTCAACCGCAACGAGCGACTGATCATCATCCTCTACTATTACGAGGAGCTGACGATGAAGGAGATCGGCGCCACGCTCGAGCTTTCCGAGAGCCGCGTCAGCCAGATGCACTCCGCCATCGTGGAACGACTCCAAAACCAGCTCGATCGCCGCAAGGTCGAGTTCGCCCTCGGCTGAGCGGCGGAGTCGGCCGGCTGGGCAGGATGGGCTGTTTCGCTGCCGGCACAATAGGGAAAACAGGCAGCCAAAAATTTTTCTGAAGTTCTCCTCGGTGGTTGGTCGATGATCAGAAGCTCGGGAAGACCCGAACCGCGGCGACCGCACGGTTGATCCCGTCCGGCCGCTGTCCGACGACTGGTGTCGTCGGGACGCGGAAGCGCGGCAACAATGACGATCGGACCGGAGCGGATCGGTTCCGGACCCGGGAGTCGGGTAGGGTCTGCAACGGATCGGGAAGGAGCAGGCAGTCCAGGTTTCGTGATTCGCCGTCATCCCACGGCGCGAACCTTCCGGCCGGCGACGGCGTAGAAGCGTGCGTGTCGGGGGAGCGGGGATCGCCAACGAGGTCTGCCGGTTCGAGGTCTGCCGGTTTCGGCACAGGAGAGACACGATGAATATCTGGGGTGTCACGTCGACGCAGGGGTCGCAGGGGCTCGCCGCGCTCAAGGGCATCGAGGCCGCACAGGGGCCGCACGCCGCCGAAGCGGCTTCGGCCGCCGCGCAGCAGGGCGTCTCCGAGGTGCATGATTCGGTCACGCTGTCGGTGGATGCGGTCCGCTCGGCGGAGTCGACCGCCGACATCCGCTTCGACCGCGTGCAGGCCATCCGCGCGGCGATCGCCGACGGCTCGTACGACACGCCCGAGAAGCTCGACATCGCCCTCGATCGCCTGCTCGACCGGCTCGGTGGTTGACGGCCCGCGTGACGGCCTGTCCTTCCGGGCGGCGCCGCACCGGCGGCCTGACCGGGTGGCGGCCGTCACGTGACCGGTGCGACGTGTTCCGCAGGACGCACCCGAGCAGGACGAGCTCGAGGACGTGCTCGAGATGGCCGGTCCGGCAACGGGCCGGCCGTCGGCGTTTGATGACTTCCGGCGGTGGGCAGGGTACGATGCAGCCGGTCCCGGCGGCCGGGCGCCACGCCGTCGGGCCGGCCCGTTTCAGCCGCCCTGATCCGCCACTCCGACCAACGAGAGCCCGCATGGCCACCGCCGCCGATTTCCCTCCGGATTTCTCTCCGGGCGAATCGCCGGCCGGAGCGGACCAGGCGGGGGCCTTCTCGCTGGGCAAGGTCGACGTCGCGCTGACGCCGCACGAGCGGTTCGCCGAGTTCCTGCAGGCCCGCGGCAAGCGGATCACGCGGCAGCGGCGGATGATCGTCGACCATGTCAGCGGCCACCACGAGCACTTCGACGCCGAGCAGCTGCTCGCCGACCTCAGGCGGACGCCCGCCGGGGCGAAGGCCAGCCGTCCCACCGTCTACCGCACGCTGACGGAGATGGTGGACGCCGGCCTGCTCCGCAAGATGGTGCTCGGCGGTCGGGCCGTCTACGAGCACGACTACGGCTATCCGCAGCACGATCACCTGCACTGCACGTCGTGCCAGAAGCTGATCGAGTTCTCCAGCGACGAGCTGGCGAGGATCTGCGCGGCCGTCGCCGGGCAGCATCAGTTCCGGCCGCGCGGCCACCGCCTCATCATCTCGGGGCTGTGCGTCGACTGCCGCACGAATCGCAGCAAGTCGCGGCATCAGGACCGCGTGTAGGCCGCGAGGGGGGCTCGACCGCGGCGGCCGTCAGACGCGGAGCGATGATTCCGCGGCCCGGGCCGGACAGGCCGCCAGGGCCTCCCGCACCGGACCGGCGACGAATTCTTCGACCTGGGCAGCCGCGCGACCGGCCAGCCCCGGCACGTCCATCGCCGCGACCAGGTCGATGCCAGCGAACAGCGGGTCGGCGGCGAGCCGGGCCACGAGGTCGTTGTCGTGTCCCTCCCGCATCCGCGCCGTGGTGGCGTGGCTGTGCCGCCGGATCGCCTCGTGCAGTTCCTGCCGGTCGCCTCCGGCGGTGGTGGCCGCCATGAGCAGCCGCTCGCTGGCGAGGAAGGGCAGGTGGTGTTCGAGGTTGCGCCGGATCGCGCCCGGCAGCACGACGAGGCCGCCGGCGATGTTGGCGTAGAGGACCAACTGGGCGTCGGTGGCGAGGAACGCCTGCGGCAGCACCAGCCGCCGGGGCGCGGAGTCGTCGAGCGTGCGTTCGAACCACTGCACCGCCGCGGTCTGGCCGGTCGTCGCGGTGAATCCCATCACGAAGCGGGCGAGGCCGCACATGCGTTCGGCACGCATGGGGTTGCGCTTGTAGGGCATGGCGGACGAGCCGACCTGGTCGGTCTCGAAGGGCTCCTCGAGTTCCGCCCAGGCCGCGGCCAGCCGCAGGTCGTTGCCGGCCTTGTGCGTGGATTCGGCGATGCCGGCGAGCACCGCCACGACCTGCGAGTCGATCTTCCGGGAGTAGGTCTGCCCGGTGACCTCGTAGGAGCGGTCGAAGCCGAGCTTCCGCGAGACGAGCTCGTCGAGCCGCCGCACCTTGGAATGATCGCCCGCGAACAGCTCGAGAAAGCTCGCCTGGGTGCCGGTCGTCCCCTTCACGCCGCGGGCCCGGAGCAGCCGGCGGCGGTGGAGCACCTCCTCCAGATCGAGCAGCAGGTCGTGGATCCACAGGCAGATCCGCTTGCCGATCGTGGTGGGCTGGGCGGGCTGGAGGTGCGTGCGGCCGAGGCAGACCAGGTCGCGGGTCTCCAGGGCCCGCGCCGCGAGCCGCTCGATCACCGTCGCCAACCGGGCCGCGACGAGGTCGAGCGATTCCCGCACGAGAATCAGGTCGGTGTTGTCGGTGACGAACGCGCTGGTCGCGCCGAGGTGGAGGATGGGGCGGGCGAGGGGGCAGGCATCGCCGAAGGTGTGGAGGTGGGCGAACACGTCGTGCCGCATCTTCCGTTCGTATTCCGCCGCCTTGGCGAAGTCGATCGGCTCCAGGTGATCGCGCATCTCGGCGAGCTGCGCGGGGGAGATCGGCAGTCCCAGTTCGGCCTCGGCCTCGGCCAGCGCCAGCCACGCCTGCCGCCAGAGGCGGTAGCGGTGGTTGTCGCTCCACAGCCGCGACATCTCCACGGAGGCGTAGCGGGAGGCGAGCGGGTTGTCCCAGCGGTCGCGGGGATCGGAGGGGGAGGCGGTGTTCACGGACGGGCTCCTCTCGACGTGGGCGGCGGGGGGGAGGGGGCCGCCTGCCGGCTCATCATGCAGAACAGCCGCTCGAGGGCCAGTCGGGCGCGCAGGCCCCGGGAGGCGTCGCCCTTGAGCGACAGATCGAGGGCGAGCAACGCGGCCGGGAGCTCCCGGGCCCGCCGCGGGCCCAGCTGCACCAACGACTCGCGGGCCTGGGCCAGCGCCTTCGGCCAGGCGGCCACGCCCGCCTCCCGCAGGGCGGGCTCGATGCCGGTCGGCCTGCCCCCCGTCGCCGGCAGGGCCAGCAGCCGTGCGGCCGCGGAGAGCCGCCGCAGCACCGCCGCGATCTGGGCGCCGATGCCGATCGGGTTCTCCCCGGCGGCGAGCAACGCGGCCAGGTGGTCGATGGCCTCGCGGGCGTCGCCGCCGGCCGCGGCGTCGATCATGCCCCAGGCGGTCCGCTCCAGCGGGCTGCCGGCGACGTCGTCGATCGCCTCGGGCTGGATGGGCTGCTTCCGCGCCGCGGGGTCGGTGGCGGCGGCGATCCGGGCCACGGCCTGGTCGACCTGGCCGAGGTCGTTTCCCAGCCGCTCGAGCAGCCGCTGGGCCGTGGGGGCCGCGAGCTGGATGCCGTGCCGCGACTGCGCCCACTGCCTCAGCCACGCCGGCAGGTTGGCCCGCGGCGGCACCGCGGTGTCGATCCACAGACCGTGCTTGGCGACCGCCTTGGCCAGTCGGGTGTTGGCCGGCAGGCTCTTGAGCTCCAGGATCACCAGGCCACGGCCGCTGCCGGCCGGCCGCGGGGTGCCGGCGAGCCCCTCGAGCGGTTCCCGGGCCGTCGTCACGAACGCGTCGGCGGCCCGCACGACGGCCGCCCGGGTCGCGCCGGCGAACAGCGGCACGGTGGCCGCCTCGTCGAACACGTCGCGGGGATCGGGCGCCGACTCGCCGGCGAACTCACGCCAGGCCCAGCTGCGGTCGGCCTCGTCGGGGCAGAGGCGGTCGCGGAGCAGGGAGAGCATCTGCCCCGTCACGAACGGCTCGTCTCCGACCAGCGCGACCAGCGACGGCGTGCCGGGCGACCAGTCGTCCGGCCGGAGGAGGATGTCGAGGGCGCTGGCTGCATCGGCCACTGCAGGCTCTCCACGGGGGGCCTTCAGTGTAGCGGCAGGGACCTCGGGGGTTGGACGCCCGCGGCGACTCCGCGAGGCGGCGGCGGGGCCGATGCTCGGGACCTGGCAGACGGGCCGGCGACGGCCTCAGCCGCCGTCCTGGGGCGGCGCCGGCAAGGTCCGCACCCCGCCGAGCCGGCCGACCGCCCGCGACGTGGACACGGTGATGGGCTCGGGGCTCGTCGTGCCGCCGACGTTGCCGGCGGCATCGCTCACCTCGATGCGGATGAACACCCGTGCCGGGGTCGTCCGGTCGGGCTGCCAGCGGTACTCCCCCTGGTTGTCCTGCCCGGTGGCGATGGTCGCCCAGGGACCCTCCGCGTTCGGAGAGAAGAGCAGGCGGGTGGTCTTGGGAGCGGGCAGCTGGTCCCGCGACGTGTAGCGGATGACGACGCCGCCGGGCGCCGTTTCCGACAGCCGCGCGGCGCCGAGGAGTTCCACGTGCGGCGGATCCTCGTCGATGCCGATCCAGCTCTCCGCCGCGTCGCCGGGACGCGGGCCGGTGCCGGTGTCGGGCCCGTCGGGCACGATCTCGAGGCGGAAGCCATACAGACCGGCCGCCGGCAGCGAGACGTTGATCGGACTGCGGCCGTCGTCGTCCACGGCCGTCTTCTGCCAGGAGCCGCCGCCATCGCGGGTGCTCCAGAGCTCGACCCGCAGCCGGGCGGCGTTCGGGCGTTCCGCGGGCATCTCGTAGTCCCAGGCGAATCGCCGCGAGCGGGACAGTTGCAGCGGCCGTCCCCGGTATTCGAGCGCGGCGCCGCCGGCCGGCGGCGGCGTCATGGCGGGCACGCCGCCGGTGACGGATGCGAGCAGGCTGCGGCCGCCCGTGACGTCCGCCGGTGCCGTGGTCCGCGTGACGAGCACGCTCCGGGAGTCGTCGGGGGCATCGGCACCTGGGCCGGTGAGGCCGGGGGCGGCGGCGGTCGTCATCCGCGGCTGCCCGCTCGACCAGGCGGCGGTCTCGGCCGTCCAATCCGAACGCGCCGCGGCACCGGTCGGCAGGGACGGGGCCGACGTGAGCGGCCGTGACAGGGCCACCGACTCCGGAGATTCCTGCTCGGAGAGCGGCAGGCTCGGGGCGCCGATCTCACGGGCCAGCGCCGCCTGGTCGACATGCGGATCGGTGGCCTCCATGGTGAACTGACGCACGGTCTGATTGCCGGCGGCGTCCGAGACGGTGATGCGGGCCGTGAGCGCCTCCACCTTGTCGCCGACCCACCAGATCTGTTCGCCGACGAGGTGGGCCGGAGACTCCCGGGAGAGCACTCCCTCCGCGGCGACGGGCTTCCAGCCCTGGGCGTCCGCCGTGCGGTATTCCAGACGCAGGGACTCCATGCGGATGGAATCGTCGATCGCCGCGTAGCGGCAGATGATCTCGCCGTCGGCGCCCTTCCAGACGCGGGCCGCCAGCCGGGGGCCGGCGGCATCCACGAGCACCCGCACGTCGGGACCCTCGCCACCGCGGGCCCGGCCCTGGCGATCGATCGCCCGCAGACGAAACCAATACTCGCCATCGGTGTCGGCGCGGTAGGTGAAGGTGCCGGCGGAGGGGGCCGTCTCGCCGGCCGGCTCCCACGATCCGCCGAGGTCCTTGGAGACGCTCATCACGACCCGCTGCGGTGCCGCGTCCGCATCCTTGGCGGCGGGCAGCCGGAAAGGGATCGCGAACGTCCGCTGCCTCGATCGCACGAGGTCGGGCAGGCCGGAGCGATCGGCGTCG
>Ga0214917_10002939_pt1 | contig 20249 bp, 24 predicted proteins | sample LL_1208_BB_MetaG_FD_177983 | JGI IMG/M metagenome (GOLD analysis project Ga0214917, IMG submission 177983) | Freshwater microbial communities from Lake Lanier, Atlanta, Georgia, United States - LL_1208_BB | ecosystem: Environmental > Aquatic > Freshwater > Lake | place: USA: Georgia | collected...
ATTCCTATACCACAACAAATTTTTCCTATAAAACCTTTTACTACAGGAATTTATAAACTTCCTATCCCAGAAATTCAATATCCTCAAGAGTGATTTACAGGTTGATTTTGTTTGATTTAAACAAGTTAAAGGGGGTTATACATGATTTCATTTTTATACTCAATGAGTATGAAAATAATTATAATTTAATTTTCCATTTTATAATAATATTATTAATTGCTTGTTCTTGTGATGATGTATAAATACCTGTTTCATAATAAAAATCAAGAACACTTTTAATAAATTGTGTTCTAAAATGAGGATTTCTCTTAGCCCATTCCAATATCTTATAACATTTATTTTCAAAGTCAATCTCTGGTCTATAATTTTTCATTCTCTTTTTTCTATTTTTAAAAAGACACATATGTGTAAATCAATTTTATTTTTTTTTATATAAATATATGAAAAAAAAGTAAAAAGTGTATGTGTAGGTTTTATAAAAACTGTAGACTTACATAATATGATTTTAGAGGTCGTCGTCGAGAATCGAATGGACGACCTCTTATTATCTATGTTATTTCTACCAATGGATTAAATAAAAAATAAATACACAAATACACAGTAAGTATAAAACCAGTCTATATAATTATTATAGTAAAAAAAGTGTGAGTATTTTATTTACCATTAGTGTATTCTATTTTTTATGACATCTACAAAAAAGAGGTTGTAGGTCGCAACGACATATAATAACATCCTTATAATAAGAGACTCCATGTTCTTTTCTTAATTCCTTTCTCTTTTTTATTCTCTCTTTTATTTCAGGATATTCAATTAATCCCAAATTATATTGTATATAAAATGTTAATTTAGGTCTATCTTTAAAGTATTTAGTGTCTAATAAGTTATTCCAATAAGTAATGTCATCCATAACATTAATACAACCATAAGTAATACAATAAATTTCATTATCAGCACCAGTAAAAACACCAGAATACTTTATAAATGATGGTATTACCATACAATCAATATCAATTAAAGTCATCATATCTTTATCATAATCAATCATCATTTTATAAAAGTTGTAGAGACAAAATAAAATTAATCAATTTTATTTTTTAAAATCTTATTTTTTTTACACATTTACACATTTATTCTATATCACTATGAATATCATCTGAATCTGATTCATCAACCTCATCACCAGTAATTCTTGATATATTTTTGAACCATAAACGTCTATGTATTTGAATTCTATTATCTATTTTAAGTATTTCATTATAAAAAGTATTTTTACCCAAACGAATAAAATTATTATCTCTACAGAACATCTCATATTCTCTAAACATACCATCTCTCTTAACATTTTCTTTATTATTTTCTTTAATAATGTAAGAATCTCTGAAAAATGATTTTACAGAATTAGTTTTATCAATTTCATTTGCTGTAGAATACATAACTTGTTTCGACCATTCAATTTTCATTTTATTCTTTATAAATAAATGAGCGTATTTGTAAATTACACTAACAAAATCAATAGTTTTAACATAGTCATCATTCTTTTCAAACTTATTAACAAACTGAAATATTCTTAATCGACCAAGAAAAGCAGTATCATTTGATTGAAAAATATGATTAGTAGGAATTAATATTTTAAAATTCAATGATAGATTAACCTCATCAGGAGCACATGCTTTTCTTGCTGGATGAGTCTTACCATCACCACCAGAAATATCTTTCATCAAAACCTCATTTGGAATTTCACCATGTTTCATTTCAGATAAAAATCCAACTCTTTTACCTTGTAAATTAAATAAATTACTTTGATGGGCTGTCTGAACTCCTTGTTTAAACACATCCGCTGATACTTTGTATAAAAATAATCCAATAGCATCTCTAATTTCATTTGAAACAGTTGTTTTACCTGTATCTGTATCACCAACATACAATGTTATAACTTTACAGTTGTTATAATTAGTAGCAAAATATCCTAATTCCATTAAAAAGCAATCAATATGTTTTTCATCATCCTCATCTCTAACTTTACCTCGTGGAATAATATATTGTGCTATATATTCACGACCAGCATTAATATCAACATCTGGGTTATAATCATTATTAGTAGTAAATGTAAAATAATCCTCTTTTAATCTTTGTCTTACTGTATCAGTTTTGAAATCAATAACTCTATTGTTAGAAATTGGTAATCTATCAGGATGTTGATTGAAATGCTTTTTGATAAATTCAGAATCATGTGGTAATCTACACAAAATCTGTGTTAAAATACAACGTTGACCTTTAGTAGTGTAAATAGATTGTTTTAAAGATGCTACTTTCTTAGCAACAGATTCACATAACTCATTGTCTTTCTTGTAATAAACACCTAAATCAATTAAATATTGTTTAGAATAGTGTGAAATATATCTTAATAATTCATCATTTTTTAATAACTTTTTATACAATTTAACTGAATCATCATAATAATAAATACTATTTATTGTCTCATCGTAGAATAAATTTTTTTCTTTAATCATTTCATTAATAATATATTTTCCAATTACCTCATCAGAAAATAAAGTTATATCAATATATTCTTTTTCAATTTCAGGTTTAAGGTTTTTTTTTTCAAGTAGTTTATCACAAATACCTAAATCCATTTTTTTCTGAGATAAAGTAATTTTGATATCAAGAGTTTCAAAAACATAATCTTGTAAAGATATTAATAATGTTTCAACATCATCACATCCATTAATTAATAATCCATCAAAACAAGGAGCAGAAACATGAATATTATTATTTTGACACCATTGAATCATACATTGACATATTTTATTCTCAATTTCTTGTAGAAAAAGACTCATACAAATACCTTTAGCATTCCTATCACCATTTTTTCGTTGTTTTGCCTTTTTATATAAATCCTTTCTATCATTAGCAATGTTGTCTTGTAAAAGTTTAAACTCCTCACAAATATTATAAATTGGATTTTCTTTATTAAAAAGTTTATTTTCAGAGTTCATAAGAGATAGAATCATCGTTTTAGCAGTATCTCTGTCAATCGACCCATATTCATCACCATATTCCATACATTGTTTTAATAAATCCTCTCTATTATTAATATAATTGTCTAAATTATCACAACGCCAGTTTTTTATACGACAATACCAAGATAAAAACTCACAATGTGCGTTTACAATATCAATATCAATATTATTTTCTCCAGCAATAGTATGTCTTAGAATTTTATTCATCATACAACAAGAAAATCCAGTTGGAATGAGACGACCTCCAGAACTTTTATAAGTAAAAGTATTTCCATGTTTAATTCTACTTTGAATAAGAGATTTAATAGTTAATTTATCTGTAATAATTTTATATCCATTTTTAATATCTTTGAAACGACCTAAATATTCATATGTTGTATCAAAATCAGATATAATCATTCGTAAATAATCAAGATTAACTCTCTCCTCAAAAGTCATAGAATTTTGAATCTCAAACTGATTCATTTTATCTAAAGAATAAATATGATTTAAAGAGATATTTTTATTAATTGTAGCCTCATCACCTACAAAAGAGTTGATATTTTTTCTTTCCATTTTATATATATTTATTTTTAAAAATAAAAATTTTTTAAAAATCAATTTTATTTTTTACACTTTTTACTTTTTTTTACACATTAATCAAACATTTTCTTTCATATCTATTTCAATACAATTAGAGCATTTAGAATGTTTTATATGTGTCAATAATGAAATAATCATACTTAATATAGAAATACCCAACGTCGTATATGACATGATTTCTTCATCAGCCATATTTACTTATAATAAATATTTTTTATTTTGGTCATATGACGATTTTACAAAAGGTTCTTTTATATAACAATTAACATAAGGTTTACAATGTAAAATAATATCACTGCGTTTTGAAATACCATCAGCATGATAAACACCACATGGTTGGTCTATATCTAATGGTAATAATTCAGTATTTAATTTTGGCCTTTTTGTAAAACAATCTTTTCTAATATATGTTAATTCAAAAACATTTGGTATAGGAACTCCATCAATAATTGGAATCCCTCCATAGTTATTTCCATGAATATGAATAAGATAATGAGTTTTAGATAGTATTGAAGGTATTTTCGATTTACAATCATGTATTTCAATAACTAATTGTTTTATTTTAAGTAAATCACTTTCATCAACAACATTAAAGAATAACTCCTCATCACCTTCAATATCCATCTTTAAAAATATATTATTAAATACACAAAAGTAATTTTTCAAATTAGTAGTTGTATCTGTCTCTTTATTAGATATATTTTTTTGTATATGAGTATAATGAGAACATTCCTCATGACAAAAAATATTATTACTATTTGGAATAACTAATTTTTCAATTGTATTATCAAACATACAACATGGAATTTTATATTTTTCAACAAAATCTTTTTCAAATGAATAATCATTACCAATACCACATGATAAGAATGAATCGTATTCACTTATATCACCAATTATATATCCACCATCATTATCTTTACCTAATCTTATTTTTTGAAATGGACTTTCATATACTGTTAGAGGATGATATGTGTAATAATGTTTCATATTTTCAAAAATATCTCTTAATTCATTAATATTTTTCATTCCATGATAAATATATGTTTTATCTCTTGTTTCTGGATGTGTATTAAAAAATTGAATATGAAAGTCAAGTCTATCAAGATAGTGATTTTGAGGCACACGATTCATCCATAATAAAACATTATATATATATTCATCCCAAATACAAATACGATTACTTTCAATACACATCTTAGACCACTTATACATAAATTTTAAATTATTTCTACTAAATAAAATTAAATCATTATGAACGAAAGGACTACACTTTTGAACTCCGTAAGATTCTAATACAGACGTCATAATATAATCTCCTTGACTACCAATATCACATCCAATATTATCAGGGTGAATACATGATATTGGAACATTACCAGAAACCAAATCAATTTTCTCAAATACCAAATCACAATTAGGTGTTATTACTGAATCAATATCTAAATAACAAGCATATTCAGAATATTCATTGATAATAAAATCAGTTAATATATGTGCTTTGTAATTATACATATGTCTACAATTTAGATTTTTACTAAATTTAATTAATTTAACTTTGGAATTATCCTTAAACTTAATTCTAGGAATACTTTCCATTGGATAATCAACTAAATAAATATAAAGAGGGTATTCAGAGTAATATTCAATAGATTCTATTAATATATTTAATAAATCAATGTAATCATCATCTTTTGTAAAGCATACATATGAAAAGTTAGTCATTTATATATAATATATATTTTTTTATATTATATATTAAACATTTCTTTATCCATTTCATTTCTCTTGATAGTTTCATCAATTAAAAAGCGGATTGTTCCATCTATCTTTTTCTCATCTTTTTCTTTTTTTGCTTTTTTGGTAGGAACAACTTTTTTTACACGCTTTTCTAATTCATTTTTTTTTACACTTAATTCGTCGATATTCATTTGAGCGTCATCTCTATCACCAACCCAGTCATCTAATTCATCATTTATTTCTTTCAAAAGTTCATCTACAGTCTTTTTTGGACGTTTTGCCTTTTTTTCATTTAATGATTTTTCAAACTCAATCTTTTTTTCAGCATCACGTTTCTCTTTTCTAATTAAAATATCTTGTAATAAAACAATTGCTAAGTTGATTTCATCAGCATCATCTATATCAACATTTAATTTTAACATTTTTTATAATAATTTTTTTATTTAAATATTATTAATATAATAGAAAATGTCTGAAAAGAAGAAAAACGCATGGATAGAACACGTCCAAAAATACGCCAAAGACAATAATGTTCCTTACAGGATTGCGATAAAAGAATCTAAAGCAACTTATGTTAAAAAATCAACTAATGTAGATTTTCAACCAACACCTGAGGATATGATAGAGCACAATATCGTAGCAGTAATAAAAACCAAAAAAATTAAAAATAAAAAAGAATAATATAATAAATATGAGACCGAGACGTTTATATTATGAACCCGAGACTAAAAAGCCATATTATATAATTAATAAAAAGAAAGTGTATGTAAAAGTCCCTAAAGGAGTTTCAATGAAACAATTACAGAAAGTAAATATTAAAAATATAATAACATTACCAAGAGCACGTAGAGTTAAGCGTCGTAATAAAAGAGTAAAAGCAGAATTTGAAAAAAAATTAGTTCCAGCAAGTATGGTTAAATCTGAAACAACAACAGTTGGAGGTCTACCAACATATTTGTTTGAGGAAAAGAAAACAATACCAGAATTAGCAACTGCTGGTAAAGAAAAGAAAAAACCAGAATTAACATTAGTTCCAAGTTCAACTATATTAAAACCATATGAGCCACCTGAACCAACAATAGCATTACCAAGAATAGACCAAACTCCAAAAAAAACAGAGGAAACAAAACCAAAAGAGGAGGAAAAACCAAAAAAAGAGAAAAAAGAAAAAACAGCAATGTCAGGAAATAATGCTTATGATTATATTAATATGTATGTATCAGAAAATGGATTAAATATTGTTAAATTAATAAGTGATTGGGAGGATGGTAAAAATAAAGAAATATATGCTAATTTTTTAAAATGGCACGAAAATGAAGGTCAAAGTAAAACAATTGGAGGTAAACTTGTAAGTAAAAAATTTCATCCTCCAAGTGATAAAGTATTTATTGATAATCTAAAATCTTTTGTAAAATATCCACCAAGAGGTAAAGGTATGGGTGATGATGATGGCCTTTATAACGACCAAATTGAGACTATTACAAAGAAACGTCTTAAACGATTTGTTCCATGTATTCCTGCTGATAAAACTGAGGATTTAATGAAATACGTTCATAGAGGTGATAAAGAATTTGCTTTTGTAATAAATACAAATCCATCTGAATCTGATGGTTCAGGAAATGATGGATATAGGTCGGGTCATTGGACTTGTGTATATTTTGATAATAGAGATGACTATCCAAGTGCTGAATTCTATGACCCATTGGCTGAGGGTAAACCACCAGTTGCTGTTGTAAAAATAATGCGTAGAATTGCTAAAAAAATCAATCCAGAGAAAATGTTTAAATATAAACAGAATATGATACGTAGACAGTCATACTCAAGTTCATATTGCGGTCAACACTGTATCAAATTTATTGAGGATAGGATGAATGGAGAATCATTTTGTGATGCCTCAGGATATGATGATTACATTAAAAAAAATCAAGGTGCTGATGATTCAATTGATGGAGAAAGAGAATTATCTAAATATATTCCAAAATATAATTCTTATGTTTAATTTTTTATACTCATTAAGTATAAAAATTACTTGCTTATTTATTACTATTAATATTATATAGACTGGTTTTATACTTACTGTGTATTTGTGTATTTATTTCTTTTATAATCCATTAGTATAAATAATATAGTAGTAATAGGTCGTCAATTCAATTCTCGACGACGACTCCTAAATATCTATTATATGAGTAGACAGTTTCTAGAGAACCTACACATACACATTTTACACATTATGCTTTAATTTTTCCAAACTCGCTTGAAACACTATAATACTGAGAACCAGCACCACCAGTCATTCTACCGCATCCACATCCCTTACCAGCAACTCTTGGTTGTTGCGCGTACATTCCATTGTAAGAAATAGTTAGACCAGAACCTCTTTGTCCTAGTCTTTGACCTGCTGGCATAATGGTTAATCTACTATCACCACCACGCATCTTTTTCTTGCGCCCATAACCAAGTGCCTTTAAGCCCTCGGTCGCCGCTTTTCCAGCAATCGCCGCAGTCGCACCAGAGACAGGTGTTCCAAAAACACCTGCCGCCGCAGGTATAATATATTCAAGAACAGGACTAGCGATTTTAGATAAAATTTTATTTTCCTTTAACCAATTATTAGCATCACTAAATGCTCCAGAAAGCCATTCAAAGAAACCTCTACCTTTCATTCGATGACGTTTACCACTACCACTTTGAGACTTATCATATGCTTTTTTAAGTTCAGGTAATGCTTTTAATACTCTTGCTCTTTCTACAGCGCTTGTAATAGTAGATGCTGTCTGTTTAACAGCGTCAACAAGTTTTTGATAATCAGACATTATTTATTAATAAAACTATTTAAAAAAAATGTTTATAAATTTTTTTTTTTTTATTTTTTTTTCTTTTCTTATGACGAGGAAGTAGGATGAAAAGCACACACCATGCCTCCTATGGAATCCTTACAATCCATCGTAAGCCTTATCATACTATTGTTGATTGTTTACTACCGTTTCACTTATTTGGTTATTTTTAAAGCATTTCAAAGCAGTTATTGTTTATGGAATTCATTTTTTTTTTTGTTGAATTAACCTTTTACTACGAGACAGTTTTTTTTACATTTTTGGTATTTTTTTTTATTCGTTCCATTTTATTTTTTATTATTGTCTATAATAAATAATATGCCCTACCTTATCAAGAAAGTAAATTATGGATATAAAGTTTGTAAAAAGACAAAACCATCAGAATGTTATTCAAATAAACCATTAACAAAGAAAATGGCTATGAAACAAAGAACTGCGATTAATTTATCAGAATTAGGATTATCAAAACCAAAAATGATGAAAGGACGAGGTGTTGTATTACTCGGTTCATATAATGGGACTCCAAATGCTCCTATACAAAGAGGTAATGGTATGTTTAATTCTAAATTATCAGCAAGTGTAAGTCCAACAAATATTAACAAAAGAAAAGATACAAAAAAATTAATTGAAATAAACAAAGGTTATAAAAGAGGCTTAGCATTAACAGGTGATGATTCTCCTTTTGTTGAAATAGTGAAAAAAGACTTTAAAAAAAATACTGATGAATTAGTAGATAAAATACCTAAAATGCTTGCGAGAAAAATTGGTAAAGGAAAAAGTAGATGTTAATTATAATACCTATTTTGGTATTACAATTATAATATTCGTGGAATAATTACACGGGTAATACCACGTCGTCTTAATTCATTCATAACTTGTTCTTTAGACATAGCCCTATAATTAGGAACTTTTAATTCTTGTAAATACGATTTTAATAAATCATTTGAGGCATCAGCAAGAGGTTTACTTTTGAATTTAGACATAACAATTGCTTGTGCCGTAGCCTCAATAATAGGTCTAACATTCTTTTTCTCTTGTTCCTTACCTTTTTTAATTCCAGCAACAAAACCACTTTTTACACCTCTTTTATAACAAGATGATACAGACCATTCTCGTTTATTTAAAGGTGCTTTATCAGAACATATTTTTCTCGTAGGCATAACTATTTATTCTATTATCAATTTTTTATTAAAATTTTTTCTAAAAGTCTGGTCTCTTACATCAATATACATGAAAGTGTAATTATCATCTTTGAAACAAAAGTCATAAATATCAAAAAACTTTTCTATATCAATACTTAAATCTAATAGTCTATGAATATGTTCTAACTTATCACGACTAAATGATTTGAATAATAAACAATAATCCAATTGCTTAATTGTTTGAGGCTGTAAGTCATGTATATATTGAGAACTTATGTATACAGATGCTTTAAAATGACGAGATTTTTTACACAAAGCAACTAATCCAGTATTCTTAAGTTCATTTGATATATCATCAAAAACAAAGATATGTTCTGGTGCTATTTTTTTTGGTTTATACTCTTGTTTCTTTTTTTCACTTTTTTCATCTCCAAATTTTAATTTAGGAATAGTAGTAGATTTAGGTTCATCTTTATCCTCAATTAATTTATCCTCAGGATTTGAAAGGTCATTTACAATTTCATCTAATAAATTTGTTTTACCATTCATTATACTATCAAATACATTTACAGTATTACCTCTATCCTCTAGTATTTTAATTAAAGTAATCCAACTTTCATCAACCTTATTAGTAGGACAGAAAATCCAAAAAATAGTTTTTTTATCACTTGTCTTTTGTAATATATGGGCGAGGCAACTTGTTTTACCGCTTTTACGTTTCGCACACAAAAAACTACAATTATAAGGATTTTTAAAGAGTTTTCCACCTTTAACTTTATTTTCATCATTATTTGTTATAGTAATAAGAGGTTTAACAATAATATTATTTAGACTTTGCTCCTTAATCATTTATTTATAATAATAAATTATTTAATATAAATGATAAAATCAACAACATTACATTATATAGTATTACCAATACATTCTGAACCATATTATGCTGGGACTAAAATATCATATGAAATGAAAGAAAGGTCAGAGTTAATTCAAATGTTTGTAGAATCTACTGCTTTTGATATGATAAAAAATAATGAATTAAGAATCGATAAATTATATGTTGAAAATAATCCAAAATGGAAAATTATTAATGATTTAGTGAAAGAACATTTTTACATATATCAATCATCAGAAAATAAATATCCAAATTATCCAACAATTCATGTTCCATCATTTATAGCACATAGAAAAGGAGCAGAGATAAGATATAATTATTTAGGGAACTTAGTTTTAGAAATACCACAAAATGTTTGGGAAAGTCATAATTTAAATAAATATATGTTTCCAAAAAAATAATTAAAATAATATATATAATATAATAAATATGAAACAAACGATTTTTATACCATTGAGTTTTGTCGCTACACCACAAACAACGGCAAATATATCAATACCTTTTACTGTAAAAAAATTTCATGTTAAGGCTTTAGGTTATCAAGCAGGAACTAATGGAACTACAAAATATGTCATGTTAAGAAGTAGTCTTGGATTGAATGCTCCACTTGGAATACTAAATCAAGATTCTACTTATTCAAGTGCTACAGTTAATGATGTTGAAATAGAATTAAAAAATCCTGAGGTTGTTCAAGGAAATTACACATTTACACTTTTTTATATGGATGGAACATTAGCACAAACAACAAATTCTGGTAGTGCTACAGATACAGTTGGTCTTGTTATTGAATTTAATTCACCAGATGAGATTTTGTAATTTTAATACTTAAAATAAGTATAAAAATTAATTATATTTATTACATAACCATAACACCAGAACTCGTCCAAGTACAAACTTTTTGTCCTATAATAGCAGTAATCCAAGTATAAGGAACAGATGCTGATGTATTTGCTTGAATAGACCAAGTAGAACTTTGAGCGCCTACATCCAAACCATCAATTTGAGTCTGGTCTAGTTGCCAAAGTGGTTTTTCACCAAAGAATGAATCACAATGAATCCATTCAGCAAGAACATACTCACCCTGAGACTGAATAGCAGAACCCTCTAGATATTCTCTATTTCCATATTTAAAGTCCTCAGCAAGAGTACAATCGAACCCATTCGGGTATTTGAGTGCGACATTATTCAAAAATGTATTGTATGTAGTCAAATAATCTCTTGCGTGCTCGTTTCTTGTGTGAACTCCACCAGCACCTGATGCGAAAGGAGCAGTAATAACAGCAAGAATACGTTGTCCGTATCCTTTAGTTAATTGTAGTTGGTATGAGTGAGCGGTCGATGCTGATATAGCCTGTCTCGTAACAGTTGGATAAGCAATCGGAAAGGAAACACCGCTTGTCATAACTTTATTAATAACCTGACTTACAATAGCCAGATTTCCCTCATTGGCTAATTGGAGAGCAATATTTGAAATACCAGTTGTTACACTTGAAGCACTTGACGCAACACTAACAGGTCCTAAAAATGGAGCAACGTTTGTAGAACCACTCCAAGCAAAATTATCAGTAGCATTGAAATATATCTGTAAAACCAAGTTCGACGGACTATAACAATTTTTATTGACTGATAAGAAGGTGTGTTTGAAAGCACTAAAAGGAATACTTACATCTAAATAAGAAACAGATGCTACTTTATCATTTACTTGTGCCTGTTGTCTACTGAAATAAGCATTTGGCCCAGTAGGAGATGCTAAACCAAATTGAGCCGAACCAGTTCCAGAGAATGTATAATTAACTAAATCATTACATTTGTAAATATCCTCAAAAGGTTGAATTGATGCGGCAACAGTTCCAGTCGCACACGATTGATTAATAATAGATGATGTTTTAGTAGCAAAATCAGGAAAACTTGTTGATGCTGGAACAACGATAGAGGCATATTTTTCTAAATTAGAAACATCCATTAATACGGCATTACTTGCTGAATCATAAACAACAACTCTCGCCATAGTGGTTAAAGCATTAGCATTAGTCCAGTTATACAAATTTGTAGTAGGAGCAAGTGCTAAAGTAAAATTTAAACGTGATTTACTGGGGTTAAAAACAGATGGTGCTATGATAAATTCAGTCGGGCCAACTGACGCACTTGATGATAAGGTTACACTATTTGCTCCTTGTGGACTAACCTTTCTATAAATTGTAGTAGAATGATTATTTACTACGGGAGAATAATTGAGTTCCTCAGATATATTTTCAGACATATTTATTTCTTATAACACATATTTTTTTTAAATTTTTTAAAAAAATAATAAATTTTTTTATTTTTCATTTTCCGCTATAACTTTATCAGCATCTTTTTGAACGTATTTCAAAGTTCTTGATATATCACTTTGACCCATAGCCTCAGCAGTTGATTCTAATTCTTTTAAATTAATACCACTGAATTTATCACTTAGAAAAATATGACGCAACATACTTGTAGAAATACTTTTACCAAATATTTGATTTAACCAATATGTAATTTTACTTGGAGCAATTGGATTACCAGAATTATTAACAAGTAAATAATCACTCTTATTAAATTTAGACCATTCATTAATAATTTTTTCTAACGATTTTGGAATCTCAATAATTTGTCGTCCCATTCTATTTGCGTTTTTGTAAGTATTAAAAATAAATGATGATGGTTTCTTTTTACTACGATTAAAATTAAACATGTAATTATCAAGACTCTGTGGACTTGAATCGAAATTACGAATCTTAAATGCTGTATAATCTGTAGAACGACGTGGGGCAATAAGAACATACAAAGATAATAAAACATAACTTTGTAATAAATTGAATTGATTTTTATTTAGTTGCGATAATTTGAAAAGTGGAGTTGCTTGTGATTTAAGTTGACTATAAATATCAGCAACCTCCTTTTGACTAATAAGATTTTTCTTTTGTCTTTCACTAAGTTCTTGATTAATTTCTTTCTCGTCAACAGTTTTTCCATCATCAGTCATTTGATTTCTAAATGCTTTCAAAGCAACATCTTTATTCTCATCACCATCTTTCTTATCATCTATAATAATAACAAGACATGCGATTTTACTTTTACGAATGTTAGGAGTCATTGTTTCACGCATCCATTCTAAAAGTTCTTTATGATTATCAACAATATCTTTAGGAGTATCAACATTAATATCTGATTGAGATTTGATTTTTCTATATGAGGCCATATATGTATTGATACTACCATGAGATAATTTAGGACGATTTGTTAAAATAATTTCTTTAATGTTTTCATCTGAATGAGTCATTGTTTTAATATTAAAAAGAAAAAAAATAAATTTTAATAAAAATATAGAAATTAAACAAAAAAATTATTAAAATTAGTAATTATTGGATTGATTTTGATTAAATTAAACCAAATAAAGGTATAAATTAATAAAAAAAACGTTTTTTTTATTAATTTATTGTGTTATTTTGATTAATAAATTTCTTTGATTAATAATCTAATGATTATTAATTAAAATAATTATGAATTTTGATAAAGTTAATTGTTTTGATTATCATTATCATTTTCTGGAGTGTCATTATCACTATCACTCTCACTATCAGGTTCTTCTGTATAAGAATTTTCATTATAAATACGCATCCAACATAAATATACATCCTCTGAAATATTAGTATAATAAGTTATAGAATCATCCAATTTATATTTTTTTTTTATAATTTTATATCCGAGATTTCTTAAAGCATTTCTTAAACAATAATGTGTAATATTTTCAGTAGTATAATTGTTTTTTTCAAAATCAAATACCTCATAACCATTTTCAGTATAAGAACTTTCACATAAAATCATAAGGTCATATATATATTCAAAGTTGTCAGGTGTATTCGGCATCTTGTTTTTTAATTTAATTATTAAATTAAAAATCAATTTTATTTTTCTACCATAAAAGTTTTTTCGAGTATTTACCAACAATACTTTTATCTTTAAAATGTCTTATATTATAAAGACGGCGTCTTTCTTTAGCATAAGACAATCCTTTTTCTTGTATATATGTTGGATAGTCTTTATAGTTTATATCACCAATTGATGCTATGACTTTACCTTTCTTTATTACATCAATTTTCTTATTCTTGTTTGTGCTTGGTTTAATTTCAACACCGAGTTCTTTGGCTTTCTTGTATGAGTAATCTTTAATCTTATACATTCTTTATTGTTGTAAAGAATTTTTTACATAATTAATTATTTGTGTTTGGTCGTATTGCCATCTTTCATAAACAGCAACTGGTATTTCAATAGTTTTATAAAGAACTAAACTTGCTGGTTCATCTTGTATTAATTGAATTGTAATTATAGCGGGTAATCCAAATTTAATTTCTATATTTGTAATAACAAATTTTGTATAATTGGTAGATACGATATATGGATTATCTAATGGTATTTCAGACATTTTATTATATATAAGATTATTTAAATTAACTTAATGTTGTAGACCAAGCACTCCATGTTGTTCCAGATGTTTCATATCTCCTTTTTTGTAATCCATCATTGTTATTAAACACATGTTGAAAAACAATACCGCCAGTAGTATTAGGCCAAGTGATTGTCGTCCTAACAGTGACAAACCCACCTGAGCCAAATGGACTACTTATAATAGCATCTGTTTTAAATTCCCAAATGACAAAACCTCCATTTACGGGTGGATATGCGCTTCTATAATCGTTCGGTGTTGGGTTGAAAGTTCTTGAATCATATGTGTAAACAGTCCAAGGCGGTTCATTATATGATAATTCTTTAGTTGTTGGATTCCAATGTGCTCGTCTCGGGTCTAAAATACTATCAGTTGCTATATTCCTTATTGGTGCTATATAAGTTCTATCTGATGCCGCTGTATTTAAAGCAGTTGTTCCTCCTTGTGCGTTAATTACTATTGTTCTTTGATGCTGATTTGTCTGTCCTGCATATCCGCCTATTGCAACTGCTCCAGTACCTTGATTTGCTGACCCAGCTCTATTGCCTATGGCTAAACATCCATATTGCTGATTTGTTTGCCCTGATAGTGACCCTATGCTAATAGCATCTGCTAATTGAGATGTATTCCCAGCTAGATAACCACATGCGATAGATGTATTACCTTGAGCATTATATCCAGCCTGATAACCAATTGCAATAGCATAACCTGTAAAAGATGGTGATGTTCCTTGATTGATATATCCAGCTTGATAACCACATGCAATAGAATATTGTTTCTGGTCTTGATAACCTGCTTGATAACCAATAGCAATTGATGAAAGGCCTTGATTTGTGAGTCCAGCATTAGTTCCAATAGCAATGGATGAATTACTTTGATTTTGATAACCAGCCGATAAACCAATTGCTACACATTGAAAAGATTGTCCTGTTCCACCTGCTGATGAGCCCATAGCAATTGAATTTACACCCTGATTTGATAAACCTGCTTCAAAACCAATTGCTACTGATTGTTGTCCTTGATTTGTTTGTCCTGCGTTTTGACCTAGAGAAATTGCGTATGTTCCTTGATTTAATTGCCCTAATGTTAATGGCACACCAAATTGATTTCCTATAGAAATTGCTCCAGTTGCTTGATTTTGTGCTCCAGCCTGATAACCAATCCCTATTCCAGATTGAGTTATATATCCAGCATATGTCCCTATCGCTAAACCGTAAACATTTTGTCCTGTAAATCCTGCGTTATTACCAATATGAACTTTGGATGTTGTCTCAGCATCCCATTGGTTTGGTGTTTTATAAGTATTCCAATACGCATAATTAGAATAATTTGTTCCTACAGCACTTATATAACCTGTTGCGCCTGTATATCCTGTAAAACCAGTCCATCCAGTATATCCTGTATACCCTGTAAATCCTGTAAAACCAGTCCATCCAGTCCATCCTGTATATCCTGTATACCCTGTAAATCCTGTAAAACCAGTCCATCCAGTATATCCTGTATATCCTGTATACCCTGTTGTTCCAGTATATCCAGTCCATCCAGTATATCCTGTATACCCTGTAAATCCAGTCCAACCTGTGTATCCTGTATATCCTGTATAACCTGTATATCCTGTTGGAATAGAATTAAATATACTACCATTAAGGTCAATCTCGTCTGCTACTATTTGTGTTAAATTTAAAAGAGCAAGATAATTATTTGTAAAAGCACTCATTTATTATTATATTTTATTTAATATAATAATTTCTTAAAATTTTACTTTACATCTTGGATATGCGAAATTATATATTTCAGGATTAACACCTTCTCCTGATATTTGTCGTTCTGCTACAGCACCTGCTGTTGTTCCTAAATCAACTATTTTCTTTGACAAAGAGGGAAACTTATTAAATAATTCCTCTGTTTTTTGATTAATAAAAGTATTTGTATTCTCATTTGATAATCCATTTGAACTTAATACATTTGAGAGGAATACAGAACAATTATTACTCTTAGCATCATATGAACCATAATTCTGTCCCATTTGTTTTTGTGTATTATCCATCATCTGTTGTATTGTAATATCTCTACTAATTGGAATATCTAAAACCTCACTATTTGATTTTACTGCTTTTGGATTTACACGCATTTTAATTACCTCATTTTTTTCCAATTCATATTTTCCATTAATTAACATAGATAAATGAAATAACTCATCAATACCTATTTCTTTCATTTTTTCTTGTAATTGTCCGAATGATGCTATATTTAAAAGTATTTTTGTTGACATTGATAATGGAGTTCTTATTAGTTTTACACTTGATACTTTCTCTTGTCCTATTTTATTTAATAGATTTCTTACAGGTGGAGGATTCAGAGTTGGGTCTCTTAAAATAAATCCTTTACCTTCAAATCTTAAATCATTAAGTTCGTATAATACTCTATATTTTCCATCCAATTGTTCTGTAATTTGCTGTAACAATTTTTTAGCATCATCAAGTTCTTTACTATCAGTGGCTGGTATTGGAGATTCATCGCTTTCATACATATCTATTTTATTTTGAACTTGATTTTGTAAATTTTCTAATGGTATAACAATTTTTTCTAAAAATTCTTTTGTCCTTTTTTTACGCATATCATTTTCTCTACTTAGTTGTTCTTTATCCAAAGTCTTATATTTTACATCATATATATTTTTTTCTACTACATCTCGCTCATCAGCAAATCTACGTAGTTGATTAAGAGAATTTTCTAAAGTATTTAATGGTAGTTTTGAAAAATCTAACTGACTAATAGCATTTATATTATTATTTATTATTGTTAATCTTTCTTCTAAGTCATTTAATTGATTTGTTTCTCCTGACCCCTCTTGTTGGTCGGTATAAGATTCTATAACATTATTATCTGGTTGTTCTTTTTGTCTATCATTTTCTAACTCTAATTCTCTATATCTTTTTAATACTCTTTCAGCGTATTTTATTTGATTTTGATAATATTTTAATATATTGTTATGATTATACAAATAGGATTTTTCTTCTTCAGTAATAAAACCATCTTCATCTCTATCTAAATCAGTTAAAGTTAAAGTCGTTAAATAATTAAATTCATCATCTTTTAATTCTTCAATTAAGTTTAATATATCAGTATAATCTGATTCTTGAAATTCTGTTAATAAATAATTATCAGTTATTTTATCAAAATGATAATCTGTATAACCTAATGGAATAACCCGAGACATTATATTACTTTTATAATAAATAATATAATTTAATTTTATTTACTTATATAACTTTTTTCTACACATGGGACATTACTAAAAATCCTCAAACATTTTAAAACTTTGACCGTAGGTATTAGCCCATGTTAAATACACATTTTCATTAATCTCTCCTTTTTCTACTTGTTCTTGTAAATTCTCCATACATTCTTGGATATGTTGTTTTAATTTAGGTTCAACTAATTTTAATAATTGTATATTTCCTTTTCTCGCACAATCACTACTCAATACCATTAATTTATAATATTTTATAACTAATTCGTAGTTGACAATATCATCACCATCAGTCAATGGGTCATATGGTTTTGATATTTTTTCTCTTAGCATTTCTACGCATCTTAAATGCTCTCTCAAAGCCTCAATATAGTTAATCATGTCAATCATCTTGTAATGAGTAGTTGAAAAAAAATATAAAAAGCAAAAATAAAAAATCAATTTTTTTTTAGAAACTTTTTAACGTAAGATTTAGAATTTTAATTTTACTTGACGAGACATCTTATCCAATGTTTGTAAATGTGAATTCAAAAATACACTTTCTTTCAATTTTTTATTTTCCTCTTGGAGTTTCAACATATCATCATGTGCTTTCTTTAACTTTTCTCTTTCCTCCTCAAGGTATGGATTTATTTTTACTGGAGTTGGTTTCACTGGAACTATTGGCGCTGATTCCAATTCATTTATTGTCTCAATTGTAAATTCAATATTATCCTCATCACTATCATCTGATTCGACATAAGGTGTTTTTACAACTGGATTTGAGGCTTTTCTCTCCTCAATAATTTCTTTATATTTTCTAAATCGTTCTCTACCTATCTCAGCACGTCTATCAACAGTTCCTTTTTTTGTAATACGTTCTCCTTTTTCGTTATATCTCTTTACAAGTGTTTTAACTTTTTTAACATCATTTGTAGCAGTTTTGACTGGTTTACCCTTCTTTACACAGTCAGATTTCATTTCTTGTTCGAATAAGGTTGTATCGATAGTTTTGTTTGAGCGAGATTTGGTTTTTTGTTTATTATCAATCTTAATTTCTTCTTTTTCGTCCTCATTTTTATCACTTTTTTTGATATTCTTAATAACTTCTTCTTTAGTTTCTGATTCTGACATTAATTTATTATATAAAATAATAATAAAAAAAAAATTAAAAAAAAAAATTTATAAATATAAACAATGAGTTTATATGATAGTTCTAATTCAACTCCTGTTGTAATCTCATTTAGTAGTAAAGATAGAGTTGCTGGAACAAATTCTAGTTTTATTTCCAATCCTATAGATTTGGGGATTAACCAGTTTGATAGTGTTTGTTTAGTTTCTTGTTCTATTCCCAAGTCATTTTACAATATGCCGTCTGGATATAATACTTTTAGACTTACTGAGGGTGCTCGTGGCTCTACTACAATTACAGTTCCTATTGGAAATTATACTAAAAATAATCTTATTACAACACTTGCTACATTATTGACTGCTGGTTCTGTTGCTATTAATCCAGTTGGTTCTTTTACATATACATGTTCTTATTCAGCAAATACAGGTGCTGATACATTTAAATTGACATTTGGTGTTACAGGTAATGGTTCAACTACTCCAATATTTACATTTACAACCAGTTTATCTCCTTTTAGACAATTAGGATTTAATGATGGTAGTGTAAATACATTTGCTTTATCTGGTGGTAATTATATTCTTGTTTCAACAAATGCTATTAATTTACAATATGTTTTGAGAGCATTCATAAAAAGTAATATTTGTAGAAACGCACAAGATGGTATATTAGAGGAAATCTTAAATATTGGTTCTTTTCCAACTTTATCTGTTGCTTTTTATCAACAAATTAATTTTGATATGAATACAAGAGAGTTTAATACAGATAATATTAATTCTTGGCAATTTACACTTGTTGATGGATACGACCAAATCATTGACTTAAATGGTATTCCTTGGGCTTTCTCACTAGTTTTTTATCAACGTAATAATACTCATGAATTACATAAAAATGACTTACAAATTAAAAATGAGGAACGTTTATTTGCTATTGAATCAGCACAACGTAATTTACAAAAACAATTATCTCAACCTCAAGTTCAATCTCAAACTACTACTGAAAATGTTAATTTACCACCATCAGTATCTGGAGAAATTAGTTCTGCTCCTATTCCTATACCACAACAAATTTTTCCTATAAAACCTTTTACTACAGGAATTTATAAACTTCCTATCCCAGAAATTCAATATCCTCAAGAGTGATTTACAGGTTGATTTTGTTTGATTTAAACAAGTCAAAGGGGGTTATACATGATTTCATTTTTATACTC
>Ga0214917_10002940_pt1 | contig 20242 bp, 16 predicted proteins | sample LL_1208_BB_MetaG_FD_177983 | JGI IMG/M metagenome (GOLD analysis project Ga0214917, IMG submission 177983) | Freshwater microbial communities from Lake Lanier, Atlanta, Georgia, United States - LL_1208_BB | ecosystem: Environmental > Aquatic > Freshwater > Lake | place: USA: Georgia | collected...
AGGCGGGCTCGCCCCACACCACGGATGCAGTGCTGTAAGGCAGGGGCTGGCCATGGAGGTCCACGCTTTTGCCATTGCTCTCCATTTCCAGCTGCTGCAAATAGGCGGGCAAGCGGCGCAGACCATAGGCATAGGGCGCCACACAGCGGCTGCCCATGCCATGAAAGTTTCGGTACCACACATCCAGCAAGGCCAACTGCACGGGCAAATTGCGCTCTAGCGGTGTACTGACAAAGTGCTGGTCCATAGCGTGGGCGCCCGCCAGCATGTCCAGAAAATGTTGGGCTCCAATAGCTATAGCGACCGAGAGTCCGATAGATGACCAGAGCGAATAGCGCCCGCCCACCCAACCCCAAAAACCAAAGCAGGTGCTGATGCCAAAGTCTGCCGCGGCTTGGGTGTTGGCGCTTAAGGCTACAAAATGCCGCGCCACATCGGTACCGCCTTCAGCCAAAAACCACGCTTTGGCTGCGCGAGCGTTGGTCATGGTTTCCAAGGTGGTGAACGATTTGGACGCCACCAAAAACAAAGTGCTTTGCGGGCGCACTTGGCGCAAAACAGACATCAACTCCTGCGGGTCCAGGCTAGAGACAAAATGAAAGCGTTTGGTCTGGAATTTGTGATCAGCAGGATCGTCGCCGCACCTAAAGGCTTCCAACGCTTGAATGGCCAGCTGCGGGCCTAAATCTGAGCCGCCAATACCTATGTTGACTACATCGGTGATATGTGCATCTTGCCGAATATTCTCTGCAAATGCCAGCATGGCTTTACGTGTACAGAGCACGTCTTGCAAGGTGGCTTGCAAGTTTGAAGATCCTTTGAGAGCCAAGTCAGGCTGCGCTACTTGTGCTCGCATCTCTTGCGTGTACTTTTGTGGTGCATCGCGGGTGCGCCCATCGGGCCAACGGAGCAGGTAATGCAGGGCTGCGCGATGTTCAGTGGTGTTGATCTGTTGCCCTTCAAACATGGCGTCTCGCACGGCTTCCACGCCGCGTTCGTATGCCAGTTTGCTCATGGCGGCAATGATGCTGGTGTCTAAAAGATTGCGCGACAAATCAGCCACCACCTCAGGGGCTGAAATACACAGGTGCTCGGTGCGAGCTGGACCAAGTGAAAATTGGCCCCGAACATCCAGCTGGCTTGCATACTCCTTATATAAGTGCTGAAGCGCCTGCATTGCAGGGGCAGTGAGGAGGCTAGAACAAGACATCCACTAATTATGTGTAAGACTGAATCAGCGCTTCAAGCTTGCGCGTGTCTGCAGCAAACGCTCGTATGCCTTCGGCCAGTTTTTCGGTGGCCATGGCGTCTTCGTTAAGTGCCCATCTAAATGAGGCTTCGTCATACGCCACGGGCTTTAAATCCATGGATGTTGCAGCTTCCACACTCAAGGCAGGAAATGGGCTTGGAATGTGTATGACCGCCTCAGACTGCATGTCTAATTCAGCCAACCGCTGTAGCAATTCTGGTGAAATGGTCAGAAAGTCGCACCCCGACAAGGCCAATATTTGCCCTAGGTTACGAAAGCTCGCACCCATGATTTCGGTGGGGATGTCAAAGTGCTTGAAGTGGTTGTAAATGGCATGCACCGACTTAACTCCTGGGTCGTTCATGCCTGAATTGGCCGCCTCATCCCACGCGGCGCCAGCGGCTTTTTTGTGCCAGTCGTAAATACGCCCTACAAAAGGAGAAATGAGCTGTACTTTGGCTTGGGCGCAAGACACCGCTTGGGCAAACGAAAAAACCAAGGTCAGGTTGGTGCATATGCCTTCTTGCTCCAATTGTTTAGCGGCTTGTATGCCTTCCCAAGTGGCTGCAATTTTGATGAGTACCCTTTCTGCGGGCACTCCCTCGGCCTTAAACATAGCTGCCAATTGGCGCGCACGCTGCGCTGTAGCCTCAGCATCAAAGTTTAAACGGGGATCAACTTCTGCCGACACACGGCCTGGAATGTGCTGCAACAGCATACAGCCCACTCGCACCAGAAGACGGTCCACCATTTCAGCAATATCCTTGGTGGCTGAAAATGCGTTTTGCTTATTTTGTATAACTGCCTGAGCCCCATCATCAGGCAATAGAAATTGATTCTCATGTTTAGAAATCGCCTTAAGTACTAAAGACGGGTTGGTGGTCACGTCTTGCGGCTTAAGGGTTCGCAACTGATCCAAGTCAGCTGTATCAGCCACCAAGCAAGTGTGTAACTTTAAATGATTCAAGATACTCATATCTAGCGACGTTATGTGAGTTGAGTACCAAACAAATAAGTCATGTTGACTCTTCTACCTAAGTAGGAGTCTTCAAACTTTATTTCATCAGTTTCATGAAATAAAGTTGAATCAAAAAGAACTGCGCGATTGGCCTTGTATGGCACAGTCACGCTCTTTGAATTATGTCGCCCCAAATATTCATATATTTTTTCAGAGTTGATGTTGTAGTCAAAGTAATCCCAATCTCTAGGTGCAGGCTCCGAATACACAATCAACCCACCGTTTTGTTTATTCAGATGATATTCATCAGGCGTGATCCAAAAATTCAAATTGATTCTCGCAAAATCAGCATGAATATTAATGCCTTTACCCAAAATGCTATCATACTTAAAGGCCCAAAGCTGTTCCAACCGATCATTTTGAATCACATCAGAGAGATGGATTTTTAATTCTTCAGAAATTTTTAAATGTACCTTGCTTACAAAGCCCTTATCGACAAAAGCACCTAAATATGCATGCTGATAAGTTTTATGCCAAACCTTAGACTCATAACAAAACTTACGAAGATAGTCCAAAGCTTCGGGGCTTAAAAAATCATCAATCACAACCAGTGATGGCGAGCTGTTTTTATATTGATTTGCAATCAATTTCCAATCTAATCTTGAATTAACACAAGGCCCTACATCTAAATATTGATTAGAAATAAAAAAGCTTCTGCCATATTCATGAATCAGTTTTAACTCAGAATCAGATATTTTTAACTCATAACCAGAATCAGCATTTTTCAATTGATCCAAAACATGGTCCGTAAATGAAATAAAAGAATGAATGTTTTCAACACAACCATTGGCAATCAAATATTTAGCTTGGGAATTATCGTGCTTAATTTTACAAACTGATGCATTTAAGTTTTCAAATTTATAATGATACTTTAAATAAACATACAGACACTGATTTGAGCTCTTAATACTTTTTTCAAAATCTTGATCGCTTTTAGCCCGACTCACCTCAGTTGCCGTCAGGTCCAATAAAGACTCATAACTTTCTGGATCAAGTGAAATAGCCTTTTGGTGTGCATTGTACGCTTCTAGCTCAAAACCCAGCATCCTCAGTGCATTACCATACACGGACCAAGCTTTAGAGTTCAAATTATCAATCTTAATAATTTCGTCTGCCATTCTGGCCGCCAAGGGTAATTCGCCTACATCTAAATAGAATTTAGCCCAATTATATTTAACAAATAAATTATCAGGGGCAAGTTCTGATGCATATACATATACCTGCTCAGCTTCGACCAGCTTGCCAGCAGAGAGCAAAATTTTTGCACAATTCAAAGCCTCATCTACAGTATTGATTTTTTTCAACCTGAATTTAACCAACTGCAAACACAGTTCACAAGCACTTGGAGAATACCCTGCTGAAACAAGCAAATCAATACACTTCAATGCATTATCATAGTCATTTATCATCACCGCCATTTCTAAGTATATCAATAGGAATTCAATATTAAGCTGTTTATTTTTTAATAAATCTTCAGCAATATTTTTAGCAGACTCATAATTTCCAGTAGTTACGTAATGCCTAAAAAGGGAAACCAGTGTATCCATAACTTCAAGTTTCATTTTGAAAATTAAATATTTAATTGATGAGACTGGTTTTAACAAAAAAAAACCGGGGCGAACCCCGGCTTTTTATACTGTAATAAGATCAGAACTGGTGACGAACACCAAAAGCTGTCTTGATAGTTTCGCCTGTTGAAGAATTGTCAGTATTTGTGTCCGTATTTTCATAACGGGCATACAAGCTTGTACGTTTAGACAAACGATAATCAGCACCAAAACCAATCAATTTCTTATTCAAGTTTTTAGTAGTACTTGACATACCAATTGTTGTATTAGAGAATAATGGGAGTTGGCTGGTTGTGGATACCATATTGGCCAGCAAGTCCACATTTTCATTAAATGCAAACTTGTAAGCAACGTTCCAAGACTGGGAGTCTTCAGTTGCATCGCTAGCTTTTACACTGGACAAACCAACGTAGTAAGTGGATTTACCAACCGTGTAATTACCACCTAAAAACTGGTAATCCACACTTTGGTTTGCTGCTAGTGCGCCAGAAGACAATGTTGTAGTTGATAATACGGAGTTACCTGCTACAGTGTTAATACCCACTTTGTAGGTATTGACAGCACCAGCTACTTTCAAAGCGCCAGCATCATAGTTCACCAACAAGCCTTGGAAAGACCCTGAGTTAGCTGCAAAGGCAGATGTACTAGTTTGGTTGTCATTACCAAACGACATTTCAACCATGGCAGACAAACCATTCATATTAGGAGTTTCGTACTGAACGGTGTTGTTCATTCGAATCACTCGCAATGATGTGCCGCCTCCATTAGCAACGCCAGCAAAGCCGCTGAGGCCATAGCCGCCTGCGTAACCTAGACGGCTGTAAGTGCCCGAGTAGCCACTAGACAAACCTGTACCAAAAGGTTGTGATACACCTTGCGCACGGAACACTGCTGCGTTAGGAACGCCAGCACGCACGGTACCAAAACCGCCAGCCAAAGACACAAACTGCTCGCTGCTAAAGGGTGTGCCTGACCAAACGTGACCATCAGCATAAGGCGCGGTTTGTGCAGAACCGTTTAGTGAAGATGCGGAATTAGCTGCAATCGTGGTTTCCAGCTTGAAGCCTGCTTTAAGACCACCACCCAGGTCCTCGGTACCCGAGAAAGCCAAAGTTTGTGTTGAGGTATTGCTTCCAGCTATTGCTGTGGTGTTATTAGCGGTGGTTTGCCCGCTTGAATTAGCCAAACCGATGTCAATGTTGCCTGTGATAGCAACTTGAGCAAATGCACCAGTAACTGCAGTAGCAGCCAAGGCAACAAGGGTTTTTTTCATCATAAATGACTCCAAAGGTTAAACATTGGGGCCTTGGGTTTCCCCAAAGACCAACCTCCTTGAATAGGAAGCTATATGTATTTCATCAGAGCCATCCCTGATTGGCAAAGAATATGCTTTTTTTAGGGGGCTTTGTGATGTAATTCGTTGTTGATCTGCAACACCAAATGACTTTATGAAAGCTAACGATCAAATTATGTCAAAAAACAGCTACCTCGATCGAATTCTCATTGCCTTTGATCAGGGCTTGCGCGCACTTTACGTCTCACCTACATCTGCTAGAACTTGCCCTTTAACAGTGCGCAAATTAAACACAAAACCTCTGTCACCTCAAGACAAAACCACATCAGGCGCTTTTATGAGGGTCAACCACGTAGGGGAGGTTTGTGCCCAAGCCCTATACAGCGCCCAAGCCCTGTCAAGCCAATCACCTCGTTTAAGGGGTTTTTTTGAGCGAGCCCGCAAGGAAGAGATTGACCATCTAGCCTGGACACGCCAGCGACTTTATGAGCTAGGCGACCGCCCCTCTTTACTCAATCCGCTTTGGTATGCAGGTGCATTTTCCTTAGGAATGGCCGCTGGATGCTTTGGTGATGAGGTAAGCCTAGGGTTTGTCATGGAAACCGAGAACCAAGTGGAATCTCACCTGCGCAACCACCTTGAACGACTGCCCTCTTCGGATTTGCAATCTCAAGCCATCGTCGCTCAAATGGCCCACGACGAGGCCGAACATGGGTATGAAGCTGCGCAACTTGGTGGCGCAGAGCTGCCTCTACCAATCAAAGGGCTCATGAAAGCCGCAGCAAAGTTCATGACCACAGTTGCGCACCATGTATGAACAGGTAAATTTCAGCTGATAACACGAATATTTCGTCAATTAAGCGCTAAGCACCTCATAACTTGTGGTGATTGTTGCTGTTTTCCCCAACATGATGCTGGCTGAACAGTATTTTTCATGACTCAAGGCAATGGCTCGCTCCACTATAGATCCCGGAATGTTGCAGCCCGTGACTGTGAAGTGCATATGTATTTGAGTGAAGACTTTAGGATCGGTTTCAGCGCGTTCGCTAGTCAGCTTGACTGAGCAGCTTCGCACATCGTGGCGACCGCGCTTTAATATCAGCACCACATCGTAGGCAGTACACCCGCCAGTTCCCGCTAACACAGTTTCCATGGGACGAGGCGCCAGGTTTTGGCCACCGTTCTCTGGGCGAGCGGCATCCGGGGCGCCATCCATCATGAAGGTATGACCGCTGCCGGTCTCCGCCATAAAACCCATATTCGAATGAGATCCACAGGCCCCCGTCCAACTGACAATGCATTGCATTTAGAGATCCTCTCTACCAAAGTTTATTAGAGACCTACCCAACAAGGGCAAGCCAAATCTATGACACCTAAACTGGAATCAAAATATTGCTTACCAGTTCCGCCGGAGAATCCCGACAACAGTGGCCTTGTAGCTTTGGCAAGCTGGAGCTTTTCGTTTAAAGCACTAAAACAATAATATTCTGCCGCTGCCACTGCATCATCTGAATTTAAATATGCTGGAATCAGAACATTTTTGCAAAATTCTTTTGATGCGTAAAAAAATCTCATATCAGCCCACGGCTTAGATAGATCTCCATCATATACATGTCGCCAAAATATATTTTTAATACACCCACTCTCAATCATTTGACGAATCGAGTCAAAATTTCTACAATAAATTTTTCCGGTGCATTTATATAAAAAATCGCTACTCTTTATTAACTGGGAATTATTAAGTGCAAATTGAATCAACAGCCCTTCTGCATACCCCTTACCTTTTGCAACCACAACTTCACTGTTTTGATTGTAAGAAATTTGCTCTAATTGAACATTCATTTGCCTTAGCAAACTTAAGTCGTCACCTTGAATCAATTCTCCGCCCGTTGCATCAGCAATTACAATTTTTTGCACCCCTTGTGCCGCCCAAAAAAATACTGCGGCTTTCGCCGTTAACAATCTTGCAGCCACATTCGTCATTGCCATGTGAGGAACTCCTCTTGGAGGGGAGTTGGCTGTTGTTATTAGTACAATTGGCTCCATTAATCAATTAACCTTTTTTTAACAAAGCTCGAACTTAAATCCGTATAAATATAAAGTGGGCTTGAGTGCAAAATATCGCTTATTAGAACTATCAGTTTGATTATTTATTATACATGATATCAATTTTGGCAGTATAGGTGGTTATATAATGTAGAAACAGAAAATTTTTTCATGTCATGCTAAACGATAAATATCTTCAAAAAATTCTTAATGCGAAAGTCTACGACGTTGCTATTGTTTCAGCATTAATGCCTGCCATAGAGCTTAGCCGAAAACTAAAAGTTAACGTGCTGCTCAAACGCGAAGACGAGCAACCCGTGTTCAGCTTCAAGCTGCGCGGTGCCTACAACAAAATGGCGCATCTCTCTCCGGCACAACTTAAAAAAGGCGTCATTTGCGCCTCTGCTGGCAACCATGCGCAGGGTGTCGCGATGGGGGCGCAAAAACTCGGGTGCCGTGCCGTGGTGGTGATGCCCACCACCACGCCACAAGTCAAGGTAGATGCAGTCAAGGCCTTGGGAGCAGAAGTGCTGCTGCATGGCGACAGCTACTCGGACGCTTACACGCATGCGCTTGCGCTAGAAAAAAAGCGCGCACTGACCTTTGTGCACCCCTTTGACGACCCTGATGTCATAGCAGGCCAAGGCACCATTGCCATGGAAATGCTGCGACAAACACGCCACCTCGACGCCGTGTTTGTCGCAGTGGGCGGCGGCGGGCTGATTGCGGGGGTAGCCAGTTACATCAAAGCGGTGCGGCCGGACATCAAGGTCATTGGCGTGCAAATGACCGACTCCAATGCCATGGCGCAGTCCATTGCGGCGGGCAAGCGCATCATGCTCAAAAACGTGGGTTTGTTTTCTGATGGCACCGCGGTCAAGCAAGTGGGGGTTGAAGCCTTCAGGTTGGCACGCGCGTTGGTGGATGAATGGGTAGAAGTAGATACCGACGAAGTCTGCGCGGCCATTAAAGACATTTTTATTGACACGCGAAGCATTGTGGAACCCGCTGGCGCCATGGGGGTGGCCGCCATCAAGCAGTACGTGGCCCGCCACAAAACCAAGGGGCAGACCTACGCCAGTATTTTGTGTGGTGCCAACATGAACTTTGACCGCTTGCGCTTTGTGGCCGAACGCGCTGGTGTAGGCGAAGAACGCGAGGCACTGCTGGCGGTGACGATTCCCGAAGAACGCGGTAGCTTTAGAAGGTTTTGTGAACTGATTGGCGAACTGCCCGCCCCTGCGCGCAGCGTGACCGAATTCAGCTACAGAATGTCTGATGAAAGCCAAGCCCATGTGTTTGTAGGCACCACCACCACAGGCCGTGGTGAAAGCGGGAACATTTGCAAACACTTTAAGAGCCATGGGTTTGAGGCCTTAGACCTCACCCATGACGACCTGGCGCAAGAACACATTCGCCACATGGTGGGTGGACGTTCATCATTGGCAAAAGACGAACGCTTGCTGAGCTTTATCTTCCCTGAACGTCCCGGCGCTCTAATGAAGTTTTTAAGTTTGATGCAACCCAGCTGGAATATCAGCCTGTTTCATTACCGCAACCAAGGGGCAGACTACGGCAAGATTTTGGTGGGCTTGCAGGTACCCAAAGCAGAGCACCTGGATTTTAAAAAGTTTTTATCTGAACTTGGATATTCTTTTATTGAAGAGACGGATAACCCTGTATTTGAATTGTTTCTGGGCAGAAAACGTTGAATATAAACATTACCCCCCTCCTAACTCAGGCTTACCAAGCATTTCAAAATGGACAAGTGGATATTGCAGAGAGTTTGGCTACAAAAGTAATTGGCACACAACCCGGGAATTTCGATGCGCTATATTTATCCGGAGTTATTCATGGATTAAAGGGTCAGCACGATGCTGCAGCTAAAGCCTTAAAAAAGGCCGTTAGTTTGGTACCGCAAAATCCATTTGCACACTACAACTTAGCCAAGGCCTTAATGGAACAAGGAAGGATTAGAGATGCAGCCGACCACCTCAAAAAATCCATCAAATTAGAACCCAATAACCCTGAATCGGAACTTAATTTGGGTTTGTGTTTTATGATGCAAAATTTATTTAATGAAGCGCTACCCCACCTTAATCAGGCAACCAAGTTAAAACCAAACTTTATTGAGGCTATGGTTAATCAGGCCATTTGCTTAATAGAACTTAACGATATAGAAATGGCATTAGAAATTGCTATCGCTACAACCAATATATCTCCTACCAATGATGCATGTTGGTCTGCATTGGGTGCGGTTCATTTTAAAAAAAACAACATAGTCGATGCCATTTATTGCTACCAAAAAGCAATTGCATTAGATTCTCACAACTTCAAACATCAAGTAAATTTAGCTAAATGCCATGATAATAATGGTGACACGGATAAAGTTATCGCAGCTTTTAATTCGGCACTTTTCCTTAACCCCAAAAACATTGACTGTCTTAACAGCTTAGCTACTATTTATATTAGACAGGAGAAGTTTGCCGATGCACTTCCGCTACTTAATAAAGCTCTTGAGTTGGAGCCAGACAACAGCGATGTTCATCTTAACTTAGGTATTCTTCATTTTTTGAAGTTAGATTTAGAGCGTGGCTGGAAAGAATATGAGTTTCGAGATAAAAATAAATATCTACATGGCGGGCCTTTTCAATCAAGCAAGCGCCAATGGAGCCCTAAAGATACGCATGATCGCCTTTTGATTTGGGGCGAGCAAGGCATTGGAGATCAAATTATCTATGGATCCATGCTGGATGATGTTTCTAAAATTGTCAGCCGACTCCGCGTTGGGGTAGATGATCGACTCATTAATTTATTAAAAAGATCGCACCCTACCCTTGATATGATTTCTATCAAGGAGAGGCCTGCAAATTCAACCTTTGACTCTTATCTGCCCATGGCAAGTCTTGGGCAATACTTTAGAAATCATGTTACAGATTTTCCCACACCAAAAGCTTTTTTAAAAGCCGACGATGATAAAGTTACCGCTTTCAAATCTCAGATGCCTAAAGGCAAATTAATTTGTGGCATCTCATGGAAAAGTAAAAATAATTCAGTCGCTGAATCGAAAAGTATACTGACAAGGGAGTTGTTGCCGCTGTTTAAGTTAAATGGAGCTCATTTTTTTAACTTACAGTATTTACCCGAGCAAGAAGATCTGGAGTTATTTTTTCATCATCAAGCACCCGTTCAGGCCTTTAACGATTTAGATATTTTTAATGACTTAGATGGCTTAGCTGCCGCTATTATGGCCTGCGATGTTGTGGTCACAGTCAGCAACTCCACCGCTCACCTTTCAGGCGCCTTGGGCAAGGAAACTTTGTTACTTTTATCCCGCGCGGTTGGCAAATTTTGGTATTGGAATGAATACCAAGGTCGCAACCTGTGGTATCCCAACATCAAGGTTTTTCAGCAAAAAATTGAGGGTGACTGGTCCCATCCATTAGCAGAACTGCAAAAATATTTGGAGCAAAAAATTGCCTGAATTGATTCGTCTATGTACCGGGTTTGACCAACGGGAAGCAGTAGCTTTTCACACCTTTTGCCAAAGTGTGATGGAAAAAAGCTCTTCCCCCGTTCAATTTATGCCCTTGGCTATCAATACGCTTAAAGACTATCAAGAAACCCATTCAGATGGCTCTAACGCGTTTACCTATTCGCGCTTTTTAACTCCCTACTTGCATAATTTTGAGGGTTGGGTCATTTTTGCAGATGGCGACATGGTTTGCCTTGCTGACATTACCGAACTTTGGAATCTACGAGACCCAAGTAAAGCCGTACAGGTGGTTCAGCACGACTACGCCACCAGGCAGACGGTGAAGTATTTTGACCAACCCAACTTCAATTACCCCAGAAAAAATTGGTCCAGTGTTATTTTGTGGAACTGTTCTCACCCTGCGCACCGGGTTTTGACACCCAGTTTTGTATCTGGCTCATCAGGGGCTTTTTTGCACCGCTTCAGATGGTTGACTGATGACCAAATTGGAGCCCTACCCATGGAGTGGAACTGGTTAGCTATTGAATATGAGCCCAACCCCAATGCCAAGTTGGTTCATTACACCTTGGGTACGCCTTGTTTTAAAAAATATGCTCAAACTTCTATGTCTGAACACTGGTGGACCACTTACCAGCACCTCAAGCAGGGTTTGGAGGTTGAGGAGGTTGTGCCTGCCACAAAGCCAATAGCAGATCAGAAAGCTAAACCTTAAGCTGACGCCCCAGCCGCTTGTAAACCCCCAGCGCATTGTGGGTGTAAATCTTGGCCTTATCGGCATCACTTAGCACCTTAGAGGCCTCTAAGTAAACCTTGGTGTCGTCAAACGCGCGGCCCGTGTTGGGGTCTGTGGCGCGCACTGCGCCAAAAGTTTCAGAAGCAAACAGCACGTTGTCGGCGGGGATGACGTTTAAAAGCAAATCGATGCCGGGCTGATGGTACACGCACGTGTCGAAGTACAAGTTTTTAAACATGCGCTGGTTTAAGTCTCCCAGCCCCATGTCTATAGCCATGCCTCTGTAGCGCCCCCAATGGAAGGGAGCTGCTCCGCCGCCGTGGGGGATGATGAACTTGAGGGTGGGAAAGTCTTTAAAAAGGTCAGACGTCATGAACTGCACAAAGGCTGTGGTGTCGCCATTGATGTAGTGCGTGGCCACCGCATTGAAATGCGGGTTGCAAGAGCCGCTGACGTGGATCATGACGGGCACATCTAGGGCCACCAACTGCTCGTACAGGGGGTACCACCAGTCTTTGTCCCACAAGGGTGGGTCGGACCAGTTGCCGCCGCTGGGGTCTGGATTGAGGTTGACGCCCACAAAGCCCAGCTCGTTGATGCAACGGTGGAGCTCATCGATCACAGCCTTGCCTGGCTTTTGTCCAGCCACTTGAGGCAGCTGGCACACACCCACAAAATGTTCAGGAAACATTTGGCACACGCGGTGCACCAGGTTGTTGCAGTACACCGCCCAAGTGACGTTGGAGACCTCGTCTCCAAAATGGTGGTCCATGCCCATGGCGCGGGGTGAAAAAATGGTCAGGTCCACCCCACGCTCTTTCATGCCTTTGAGCTGGTTGTCGGCGATGGCGCTGCGAATTTCGTCGTCGGTGATGTGCGGGGGCGGCTCATCCAATGGCTTGCCCGTAGTTTGAAGGGCGTGCACTTGGCGCTTGCGAAATTCCATCACCCGTGGCGGTGTGGTGGTGAAGTGGCCGTGGCAGTCGATGATCATGCGGCCTCCCCAGTGATCACAGCCACCACTTCAATTTGAATCAACATGCCCGCTGGCAATGGAGTGCACACCGTGTGGCGCGCGGGACGGTCGTGCGGGTCGGGAAAGCACTGCTGCCATTCGTGATTGAGCGCCTCGCGGTAAGCGTTGTCGGCCACGTAGGCTTTGACATACGCTACATCTTGCAAGGCCGCGCCACCGTTGGCAAGCAAGGTGCGCAAATTGGCAAACACAAAGCGCGCCTGACTTGCCGCATCGGGCGGCAATGTGTTGGTGGCGGGGTCTTTGCCCATGATGCCGGAGGAAAACAACATATTGCCGACCCTGGCGCCCATAGGTATGGGAGCGTTGTGGGTAACGCCTTCAACTTCTATGGAGCGGGGTCGACGGCTAGGGTTTAGTGCTGGTGGGTTCATGAGTGTTTTTTGATGGCGGTTGATTTCATTGAGAGTTAAACGTGAGCGGTTTTGGGTTAATTTTGGATTTATGCAGGCCAAACCTTACACATCCATGGTGGAGGCTGCAAAAAACTCTTCAAGCGCCACACGGCGGTCAGTTAGGCCCTGTTCATGCACGTATTGGGCTACGGTTTCGAGCACAGGACGTGAAGCCTTGATTCCATAAGCCTTAGGGTCGGCTTTTAAGCCCTGTTGGGCTGTAGCATGGATTAAGCCCGTTTCGCAATACGCACGCAGGGTTTCGGCGGTTTCATGCTCCACCTCTTGCTTGGCAGCCATAAAGGCGTGGTACAGGTTCAGAGCCAGCCAGGGGTGTTGCTCATAAAGCTCACGCCGCATGACCACCGTGTGGTTGATGGGAAAGAGCCCCGTTTTTTGAAAGTACCGCTGGGTTTCGGTCAACTTGTCTGCAAACAAGGGACGCACCAAGCTCGTTTGGCTCAAGTCGGTGGTGCTGCGGTCCACCAAATTGCGCTCGTTGAGGTAGAGCAAAGTGGCGTCCAACTCGCCGCTGAGCAGCATTTCGCCAATGTTGGTGGTGGCAGGAATTTGGTTCAAGCGCACGCCTTCGGGCGGCTTAAAACCTGTAGCGCCGCCGTGGCTTTTTTCGGGACCGCGCTCCATAAACCATTCGATGTCTCGCGCCTGCACGCCAAACTCGTGCTGCAAAATGCCCCGCGACCACAGCGCTGCGGTTTGCTGGTACTCGGGCACGCCCACACGCTTGCCCACCAGGTCTTGCGGGCGCTCTATACCGCGGTCGGTTCTGACCAAAATGTTGGTGTGAAAAAACAAGCGCGACGTGTAAATGGGCAGCGCCACCCAACGCCTGTCCCCCCGAGCCGTGGCAATGAACAGCGAAGACAAAGACATTTCAGACACATCAAAGTCCGCATACTTGAGCTGACGCCAAAACATCTCGGAGGGGTGGATGACCGTGGGGGTCAAGCGTGCGCCCTGCATACGGATGCGACCTTGGGTGATGGGGCGGGTCCGCTCGTTGTCGGAGAGGGCCAGGCTCAAAGTGAGCAGATTAGGGGTCATGTTGGAAATTGCGGTGCTTTGTATTCTTAGATGGCTCATCATATGAGCCGAGCGCTAGCGGAGTCAATCTAGCGCAACACCTAATCCACAAATGACCTACCAATTGGCTATAATAAGAAAAAATTGGTGATATAGCTCAGTTGGTTAGAGCGCAGCATTCATAATGCTGATGTCGGTGGTTCAAATCCACCTATCACCACCAATTTTAAAGCCCCACATTCTCATGAACTGGGGCTTTTTTTTGACTCAAACGGCACATATAATAAATTGGACACAATAGGGCAAATAGCAAAAAAATCTTCAATACACAATACTGCCAAACACATCAACCATTTCGCGATTTAGCCGTTAAACAACGATGAATAATTCTCACAAAAACAAAAAAACAAATTTAAAAGAATGGTCTAGCTCGGGCTCAATAATTGAAATTGGCCTTGCATTCCACCAAAAAGGGCAACTAGAACTTGCATTGGAAGTTTATAAAACAATCAAAGAATCAGAGGCATCATATGCCGAATCGCTACATCTTATCGGAGTTATTAATCTCCAAAAAAAGGAATATAGTGCAGCTATGGATTTTATAAAAAAATCAATTGCACTTAAGCCCAACAACCCACAAGCCATCAATAATTTGGCCAGCACTTACATTAAATTGGAAAATTATGATTTGGCACTAGAAACATATCAGAATGCCATAGATTTAAACCCGAATTTCACAGATGCTCTTTTTAACAAAGGAAACCTACTTAAAAAACTTGACAAAATTGATGACGCCCTAGATCTTTATAATCTAGCACTAAATTTAAATCCAACATTTACAGAGGCACTCCTAAATAAGGGCAACTTACTTAGAGAGATTAATAAGACAAATGAAGCGTTTGAGTGCTATAAAAAAGCAATTTCAATAAACAAGAATTTTGCCGAGGCATATTACAACTCGGGATTAATTTTAAACATACAAGAAAAGTACGAGGAAGCAATTAAATATTTTAATGAGGCCATAAGAATATCACCCAATTTTTCTGAAGCCTACTCTGATCTATCAATATCTCTTTCCGCATCCAATCAATTTACAGAAGCCCTTGCCGCCGCAAATAAAGCAATTGCAATAAATCCCACGCATTATGAAGCCTACTCTAACAGAGGCCGAGTCTACGGAAAGATTAACCAACACAACAAAGCCATTAATGATTTTCAGTATATTTTAAAAAATGATTCAACCAATCCAGAAGCACACTTTAATTTAGGAAATTCATTTAGAGATTTAAAGGAGATAGAAAAATCACTAGAACACTATGAAGCCGCAATTAAATTAAGGCCAGATTATGTAGAGGCCTACTGGAACGCCGCGCATCTTCATTTGCTAAATGGAAATTACGAAACAGGCTGGAAATTATATGAATGGCGATGGAAATGGGATGGATTCTCAAACCAAAATCGGACATTTAATAAGCCGCCCTGGAGTGGAGGCGAAAACCTAGCGAATAAAAAAGTATTTATTCATTCAGAGCAGGGGTTAGGTGATTGTATTCAATTTAGCTTCTACATTAATAAAATAAAAGACTTTGGCGCAGAAGTAATATTCGAAGTTTATCCAGAACTTTACTCCTTATTTAAAAATACATTTGGTGAATCAACGCTGGTAATTAAGGGCGAAGAAATTCCACAGTTTGACTACCACTGCCCGCTTCTGTCACTACCTTATGCGCTACAGTCCGCATCCATCGAAATACCCAACTTTTATAGATATATTTCACCAAACTCACTAAATTACAATCACTGGAATGAGCGCTTGGGCCCCAAAACCAAAAATCGAGTTGGACTTGTTTGGAGCGGAAGCAAATTACATAAAAACGACTTAAATAGAAGCATTCCCCTAGAGAAACTCAAGCCAATAATTTCTGTTAGTTTTGAATACATATGTCTACAAAAGGAAATTAAGTATGAGGACACTAAACATCTACATGAATTCGGCATTTTAAATTTAAGCAATGAGATTTATGATTTTGAAGACACGGCATCAATTTGCGAGCTTGTTGATTTAGTAATTACTGTAGATACAAGCGTTGCCCATTTGTCATGCGCACTTGAAAAACCAACATGGATTTTACTTCCGTTTATCCCTGACTGGAGATGGGGACTGGATGGAGAAACTTCTAAATGGTACCCCTCGGCCAAGCTATACAGACAAACTGAAGATAGAAGCTGGGATACGGTAATCACTCGAGTTTCACAAGATCTTGAACTATTTAATAGCCACTCAAGGCTAACTCCTTAACTCCGCAAGCCTTATCTTTCTAAAGAAATATAGGTATGTCATCAATTAACCAAGCTCTTGCAGCCGCTTTTGAAAAATTTAATAAAGGTCAACTTGGTGAATCTCGAATTATTTTAAAACGCATATTAATGCTTTACCCAAATAATATTGATGCATTGAATTTATTTGGCGTCATAGAATCCATTAATACAAAGTTTGAAAGTTCGATTCTAATTTTTAATAAGATTATAGAAATAAATCCAAATCATTATCTCGCACACTTTAATCTGGGTAATATTTATTTCGCTAAAAAAGAGTTCGTAAGGGCTGAAGAGCACTTCAGAAAAGTATTATATATAGATCCGCTTAACGTAGGTGCCCTAACAAATTTAGGTCATACTTTATCAATTCTTGGTCAATTTAATGAGGCTTTACAACTCTTGGATAAAGCCATTAGTCTAAATCCGTATTCAATTGAGGCCCTTAACAACAAGGGCAAAGTACTTGCGGAGCTGAGAAAATTTCAGGAATCAGAGGTTTGTATTGAAAAAGCTCTAAACTTAAATGTAAATTATTTTGAAGTCCACCTCAATAGATCTGTACTTATGTTTAAAAAGAATCGATATGGTGAGGCACTGTATTCGATTGATCAAGCTATACAACTAAACCCCACTAAAGTTGATTGCCTCTATGCTCGAGCTAATTTATTACATGATATAGGCTGCCATATTGATGCAATTGAAGCATATGAATTTGCATTTACAAAAGCGCCTCCGCAAGACTATTCATTGGGCACATACCTGCATTGCATGCTCAGGATATGTTATTGGGGTAAGTTTTCTGATACCACAAACAAAATTGAAGCTGAAGTCGCCTCAGGTCGTAAAGTAACCTTTCCCTTCTCGATTCACAGCTTTTTAGATAGTCCGCAATCTCATTTGCAGGCAACTCAAATTTATGTCGAGTCTGATTTTCCTTTATTAAATAATTACGATAGCTCCACCTCCATTAGAAATGATTCTAAAATTAGAATAGGATATTTCTCATCTGACTTCCGTGACCATCCAGTTGCACATTTGGCTGCTGAGCTTTTTGGGCTGCATGACAAGGATAAATTTTATATTGTTGGCTTTTCACTGATAAGCGCTCCAGACAGTCCGATCAGATCAAGAATATCCAATTCTATGGATATGTTTATTGATGTTCACGGACACTCAGACGAAGAGGTTTGCTTACTCGCCAGAGATCTTCATATCGATATAGCCATTGATCTCAATGGCTACACCGCAAATAACCGTCTCGGCATTTTCTCGCGCAGGGCTGCACCTGTACAGATCTCTTACCTAGGATACCTTGGCTCAATGGGTGCACCTTATTTTGATTATCTTATTTCAGATAAAACCATAATCCCCGGACACCTTCAATGCTTTTACTCTGAAAAAATCATTTATCTTAATAGCTATCAAATTAATGACTCAAAAAGACCCACTCCAACAGCATTCTTTTCGAAATCTGATTTAGGACTACCGGAATCTGGATTTATATATTGTTGCTTTAATAATAACTATAAATTTAACCCTGTTGTCTTTAACAGCTGGATGAATATTCTTTTATCTAACACAGAAAGTGTGTTGTTTCTATATGCTGAGAGTGAATCTGTTTCAAGCAATTTAACAAAAGAGGCTATTGCACGAGGTGTTAGTCCTCACCGATTAATTTTTGCCCCAAAAGCCGACAGACAAAAGTATTTTGCTCGCTACTTATGTTGTGATTTATTTTTAGACACTTTCCCATACAACGCAGGAACAACTGCCAGCGATGCATTGTGGTCTGGTCTCCCAGTGCTTACCTACTTGGGACAATCCTTTCCAAGCAGAATGGCGGGAAGCTTGCTAAACGCTATCGAAATGCCAGAACTGATTGCTCACTCGATTGATGAATATGAATCGAAGGCTTTAGATTTGGCGACCCATCCAGAAAAGCTTCAAGCCCTCAAATCCAAACTATTGCAAAACAAGAGTCGTACAGCACTTTTTGACAGCAAAGCTTTCACCATCAATTTGGAATGTGCTTTTGAAAAAGTCATGGTACGGCATTGGTCTGGATTACCCCCAGATCACATTGACGTCTCCAACAAAAATTAACTTAATGCCTCCCTAACCCCCCGCGTCCACTGGGACGCCGCAGCCGACAAAAACCCCATATCGGTTTGGGTGGTCACAAACATGCAGCCTTTTTTTATGGCTTGAACTTGGCGCTGTACATCGCGGTTGCCGCCAATTCCTGCAAATTTGCCGTGGGACTTGGCTGCCGCAATAGCGCGTTCTTGGGCGGCGATGATTTCTGGGTGGTCAAACTGACCGGGCTTGCCCATATTCACGAGCAAGTCGTTGCTGCCCACATGAATCACATCTACACCGGGCACGGCGGCAATGGCTTCTAAATTGCTTAAGCCTTCTAGGGTTTCAATCATGCACACCACTAGGGTGGACTCATTGAGCAAGGGCACCGCTTGTTTAAGAGGCACGGATGCAAAGTCAAAATGCGGGTATCCCCCGCAGACCGAGCGTTTGCCAATGGGCGCAAACTTAGAAGCATTGACCGCTCGTTGCGCTTCTTGGGCGTTGTTCACGTCCGGAAAAATAATACCCGTGACGCCGTTGTCCAGATACACCGACACATTGGGGTCGTCCACACTGCGCACCCGCACCATGGGGGCAACGCCGCAGCCCAAAGCCACTTGCGCCATGTGACCGATGGTCTCCAGATTGAAAAGCGAGTGCTGGACATCAATAAACACAAAGTCGTGGCCTGTGGACTTGGCAATGCGCACGATGTCGCCCGAATGCCCCAAACGCACCGTCATACCCAAGGCAGGTTGACCCGCACGCATGCGGTCCAGTACGGGATTGGGAATGTGCAGGTTTGAAGTCATGTACTTGTTTATGGTGAATAGTCAGGTGCGGAATCATAGGTTAAGGCTTGTCAATTCGGGAAACTGGCCTTTCACAACTTGAAGCCATGCGCCACACTCAGCCTTTATTTCATAAACAAACCAGCTCATGCCTGATCTTTCCACCCTTAAATCTCAAGCCCGCTCACTTTTAGCTCCCGACGGCGTCATGAAAGTGGGCCTGAATGTCGCCAATTTTTTATTGGTGCACATGCCCAACCCACACGAGGCCCCCATGGGTGTGGCTCCAGACCTCTCTAGGTCCATTGCCCAAGATTTAGGCGTAAAGCTGGAGTTTGTACCCTACGCCACCCCGGGCGACATGGCGGCCGCATGCCACAGCCAAGCATGGGACATGGCCTTATTTGCCGTAGAGCCCGCCCGCGAAAAAGACATGGACTTTACGGCCGCCTATTTGGAAATTGAGGCCACCTATTTGGTGCCTGCTGGCTCTGAGCTGCAAACCGTGACCGATGTGGACCGCCAAGGCGTGCGCATTGCGCTGATGCACAAAAGTGCTTACGAACTCTATTTAAGCCGCACGCTCCAAAAAGCCAGCTTGGTTCAGGCCCCCAGCATGGACGCATCGTTTGAGATGTTTGTGGCTCAAAAGCTCGAGGCCTTGGCCGGTTTGGTGCCCAAACTCCTGCAAGAACAAGCTAAGTTGCCCGGCTCGCGCATCTTGCCTGGGCGGTTTACCGCGGTTCAACAAGCCATTGCCATCCCCAAAATGACGGCTGAAACTGAGTCAGGTGGCAGCAACGCACAAGACAAAAGCTCCATCCACATGAGCACTATCACCTACCTGCGCCAGTTTGTAGAAGCCGCCAAAGCCTCAGGGCAGGTAGCTCAGCTCATCCAAAAATACGACGTGCAAGGCGTACAGGTGGCGGCGCTGGCTTAATTCAGTGGCTTGTTCTGGCGTCCAAGGGCAGTGCGGTTTTGTAGCGCACCTGCTTCAGGGCAAAACTGGAGCGAATTTTTTCAATGCCAGGAATGGGCGTGAGCTGCTCCAAAATGAATTTTTCTAGAGCCGCTATATCGGGCAGCGCCACGCGAATGAGGTAGTCCGAGTCGCCGGTCATCAGGTAGCACTCCATCACCTCGTCATGCTCGGCAATGCGCTGCTCAA
>Ga0214917_10002941_pt1 | contig 20240 bp, 37 predicted proteins | sample LL_1208_BB_MetaG_FD_177983 | JGI IMG/M metagenome (GOLD analysis project Ga0214917, IMG submission 177983) | Freshwater microbial communities from Lake Lanier, Atlanta, Georgia, United States - LL_1208_BB | ecosystem: Environmental > Aquatic > Freshwater > Lake | place: USA: Georgia | collected...
TTAGACAAAAAAGACGCGTAGGCATGGGTGATCGTACACCGAAGGCAGAATCGGTTATTGACGAAGAAAAAAAAGCAAAACGAGATGCATGTTACCACAAAGTAAAAGCTAGATACGCTGTGTGGCCATCTGCATATGGGTCTTTAGCATTATCAAAATGTCGCAGTGTAGGCGCAGCCAATTGGGGAAATAAAACAAAGGAATCTATGGAAGAAATGTCAATATGCAATGAATGTGCAATTGCAATGTTAGAAGACATCAAAGCTGGTAAACATGTAATTACAGAAGCTGAATATCAAGGACGTACGGTGCAATTAGGCAAACCAATGCGTGGGGATGTTCGCAAGTATAAAGTTTATGTAAAAAATTCTAAAGGACGAGTTGTAAAGGTTAACTTTGGCGATCCTAATATGGAAATAAAACGAGATAATCCAAAGCGACGAAAATCGTTTAGAGCAAGACATAAATGTAGTACAGCAAAAGATCGCACTAGCGCTAGATATTGGTCATGTAGAATGTGGTCATCAACGCCTGTTTCTAAAATTGTATAATGGCAATCGTATATCAACATATTAATATGATAACTAAAAAAAGTTATATCGGATGGACTTCTAATTCCATGGAAGCTCGTTGGCAACAACATGTACAGGAATCAATTAAAAAAATAATAAATACAAAATTTCAAAATGCTTTGAGAAAGTATGGCGTGGATTGCTGGGAACATAAAATTTTATTTGAATGTAAATCAAATTCTGATGCAAAAATAAAAGAAATTGAAATGATTGATTTATATGATACTTACAATACAGGATATAATTCAACTAAAGGCGGCGATGGTAACAATTGTATTCGTATGTCAGCTGAATCTAATCTGAAACGAAGTTTATCAGCTAAAGGCAAACCAAAAACTTATAATAGGATGTTAGGAAAAACTCATTCACTAGAAACAAAAAAGAAAATCAGCCAAGCTCATAAAAATAAGAAAAAACCATGGGTAAAATGGTCGCCGGAACAAATACGAACCAGATCATTAAAACGACGTTCTTTAACTGAATATCAATTTATAATGATTAAACAACTTAAGGAACAAAATTTGTCTTTAAAGGAAATTTCAAAACAACTTAATGTTTCATATGATGTAGTAAAAAAATGGCATACTATTGAAAAATGGTAATTTGATTTTTTAAAACATTTTCATATATTTATTTGTATGGAAAAGATAGAATTAACTATGCAAGAAATATGGCAAGCAACACGCCCGGTAATTCAAAAGAATCGCAAGAAGTATACTAGGAAATCAAAGCATAAAAATCAAAATATTAGTGCAGACTATTAAAAAAATTATCAAATAGGTTGGATTTCGGCTCTTTATTTCATATAATATAGAAAAATAAAAGAGCTATGAAAAAAACAAAATCAATTGGCGTAGTTAAGTACACGCAAGACGGAAAAGCTTTCATTTCCGAATTAGGAACTGGTAATGACATTACTTCATTGTTCCGATCCATTATGGTGCAACATGCAGTAGACAACAATGAAGCATTAATATTTGATCATGAAACGGGTCGTGCTAAAAGAATTGGATTAGACCAAATTAATCAAGAAGAAGTAATACTAACCTCAGACCCTCAACCTCAAACTAAACAAGACGCAGATCCAGTATTAGCATTGATTCAAAATGCACATAAAATTAAACCTGCTAGCTTAGAAATGTCTGACATTAAATGGAAGTATCTAGTTAGATCAGCCGTGCGAGGTAAAAACATCATGATGGTTGGCCCTGCAGGATGCGGTAAGACACAGGCCGCTAAAGAATTACCTATAGCAACTAATCGACCATTCTTTTATTTTAACTTGGGTGCTACGCAAGATCCTCGAGCAACTCTTATTGGTAATACACACTTCAAGCAAGGCGAAACTACCTTTGATGAGTCAGCATTTGTTAGAGCAATTCAAACAGAGAATGCAGTTATTTTGTTGGATGAGTTATCCAGAGCTCATCCTGAAGCATGGAATATTTTAATGACAGTGCTTGACGAAGGACAACGCTATTTGCGATTAGATGAAGATGTTGACTCACCAACTATACAAGTTGCAGCAAATGTATCCTTTATTGCTACAGCAAACATTGGTACGGAGTATACTTCAACACGCGTATTGGATAGAGCATTGATGGATCGTTTTGAAATTATTGAAGTTGATATATTGTCATTGTCTCAAGAAGAAGACTTATTGCAAAAGCGATACGGCAATAAAGTATCAACTAGTTTGATTCATGCAGTCGCAGATATTGCAGATGCAACCCGCAAAGAATGGAGATCAGAAGAAGGCAAACTATCAACAATGATATCAACGCGTATGACAGTTAGAGTATGCGAATTGTTAGCCGACGGATTTTCTTTGTCAGAAGCCGCTGAGGTTGCAATTATTCCTTTCTTTGATGCATCAGGCGGTGCTGACTCTGAAAGAACATTTGTTAAACAAATCATTCAGAAGCATATGGCAACTGAAATGAAAGATATATTTAATACAGGGAATGATGCTTCAAACGAAGCAATACCGTTTTAATTTTTCATAGCTCGAAGAGGGGTGGATCGCTAAACGTCTGCCTCTCTTTTTTTCTATTTCCGGTTGGATATTACTGGATAATTTCTTATAATATTTATATAAAAATAAAGATATGAAACAAGCAGGCAAAGTAGTTACAACGTACGTTCCCAAGTATGCATCTAGCTTTTGGTTAGATAGAGACTTCGATACCGATTTTAAACGAGAAGATGGTGGTGTAGATTTAACTAAGTTAGCAGCTGCTCAACGAGCTATAGGTAATTTTGTTAATATTGTTACAGGCAAACAAATTCCAGTAGTTTTTCAAAGCAATGACTCAAGTTATACAGATGGCGAGCGTGTTGTTATTGGAACTAGTCTTAAAGATAAAGACTTTGACCCCGCAGTAGGATTAGCTCTTCATGAAGGTTCGCACATATTGCTTACGGACTTTACATTGTTCAAAACAACCACAGGCTCAAATACTTCATACTTAGAAAATACGGTATTTGCCAATGCAATACGAATGAAAGGATTAGATCCGGACATGACAATGACTAGAGCACAATTTGGTTTGATAAAAGATTTATTGAATTGGATTGAAGACCGTCGCATCGATTATTATATTTATACAAATGCTCCAGGTTATCGTATGTATTATGAAGCAATGTATAACAAATACTTCAATGATAAAATTATTGACACGGCTTTAGAATGTGGTGAAAAATGTAATGAGTCAATTGATGATTACTTTTTTCATATCATCAATTTTACTAATCCAAAAAGAAAATTGGATGCATTAAAAGAGTTGAGATCTATATGGAATGTAATTGATTTGCAAAACATAAGTCGTTTACGCAATACAAATGATGCATTAGATGTAGCGTGCCAAGTATATAAATTGATTATTGGTGCAGTTAAGGAACAAGAACAACAGACGGCATCGACACAAATTACACCTAGCGAGTCTGGCAGTGAACAAGGAACTTCAATGTCAGGTGCAGGCGGGGATGCTGATGATGATATCGAAGGAGATGGCGACGGAGAAGGTGAAGGTGAAGAAGGCGATGGCGAAGATACTCAATCTAAATCATTATCCGAACGGCAACTTGAAAAATTGCAAAAAGCTTTGCAAAAGCAAAAAGATTTTCTTGCCGGTGACATGAAAAAAACTGGTAGATTATCAAAAGCACAAGCAGCTACCGTTAATGCATTACGAGAATCAGGCACCGAAGTTAGAATGGTAGATACTTCGATGGGCGGCCCAATGAATTCAATTGAATCAGTTGTTATTAAAAAATTGACTTCAAACATTATTTGCACAATGCCAAGTTTATTTAGTAATATGTCTGATGAATACATTAATGGTTCAAGAAATTATGAAGCAGATGTAATTGCAAATTCGAATAGAGTTAAACACATTCAGCGTAATGATGAAGCAGTTCAGAGAGGCATCATTTTAGGCAAACAATTAGGTCGTAAATTGCAAGTACGAGATTCGGATCGAACTCTTAAGACTACAAGATTGGCAGCCGGTAAAATTGATAGACGTTTAGTTTCTCAATTGGGTTATGATAATGTCAATGTATTTCATCGAATCGTAACGGATCGTTATAAAAATTATTTCATACATATTTCAATTGATGCATCAGGCTCGATGAGCGGAGATAAACTAAGAAATGCAATAACATCTGCAGTAGCTATAGCACAAGCAGCTTCAATGACAACGGGTATTAGAGTTCAAATATCATTGCGAGGAACAGACTGTTTATCTTCATCTAGAGAAAAGACAGTTACATTGTATGCATATGATTCTGCACATGACAAAATGTCTAAGATTAAATCAATGTTTAAGTATCTAGACGTATTTGGATGTACTCCAGAGGGCATTGCATTTAAAAGTATTGAAAAAGACATCAAGCAAGATGCAAAAGGCGATGAATGTATTTTTATAAACTATTCAGATGGCGAACCTTCTAATGTATATGGAACGCAATATTCTTATAATGGAGAAGAATATACCCGTAGAGTCATAAACGGTTTCCGAGAAATAGGAATGAATATTATTTCATATTTTATTTACCAAGGGACAATATATGCCGGAACGAAACACGCATTTCATACAATGTACGGACCAGATGCTCAATTTATTGACCCGGTGAATATGTCACAAGTATCCAGAACAGTTAATCAAAAGTTCTTGGAAATGGCTGAATAAAACAATATAATATTTATATAAAAGTTATAAGAAAGAAAGGTTATGAGTAAACAAATTGAATTCAATTCAGATGCCCGAGCTAAATTAAAGGCCGGAGTTGATGCGTTAGCTAACGCAGTTAAGACCACATTAGGTCCAAAAGGAAGAAACGTAGTTATTGGCAAAAAGTTTGGAAGTCCACACGTTACTAAAGATGGTGTTTCTGTTGCAAAAGAAATTGAATTAAGTGACCCTGTTGAAAATCTAGGAGCGCAAATGGTGAAAGAAGTTGCTTCAAAAACGGCTGATATTGCTGGAGACGGAACTACTACCGCTACAGTACTTGCTCAACAATTAGCAACGGGTGGCTTAAAAGTTGTTGCAGCAGGATCAAATCCTATAGATTTAAAACGAGGAATGGATAAAGCTGCAGTTACCGTTGTTAGTGAACTCAAAAAAATGTCACAAGAAGTAGGATCTGATAATGATAAAATCAAACAGGTGGCTACTATATCTGCAAATAATGATGAAGCAATTGGTAGTTTAATTGCTGAGGCTATGAAGGTTGTAGGTAAAGATGGTGTGATCACCGTTGAGGAAGCAAAGGGTACTGAAACTGAAATAAAGACCGTAGAAGGTATGCAGTTTAATCGTGGATTCCTTTCACCTTATTTTGTAACTAATCAAGAAAAATTAACCTGCGAAATGGATGCTCCATACGTATTGTTAATTGATGGCAAAGTATCTAGCATGAAAGAATTGCTTCCCGTATTAGAACCGGTAGTTCAAATGGGTAAAGGTCTTGTTATTATTGCAGAAGATGTTGATGGGGATGCACTAGGGACACTAGTTGTTAATCGTATACGAGGTGCACTTAAAGTTGCCGCAGTCAAAGCTCCAGGCTTCGGTGAATCTAGAAAAGCACAATTGGAAGATTTGGCAGTATTATTAGGAGCAACGGTTATTTCAGAAGAAAGAGGTTTGACACTAGCCGAATGTGATATAGATGTATTAGGTAGTTGTGAGAAAATTGAAATCAACAAAGACAAAACAACTATCATTAATGGGTATGGTGAATCAGAAGCAGTTCAACGTCGCATTGAAACTATTCGTCATGAAATTGAAGAAGCTAAATCAGATTATGATAAAGAACGTTTGCAAGAACGTTTAGCTAAATTAGCCGGCGGCGTTGCTGTATTGTATATTGGTGCACCAACTGAAACGGAAATGAAAGAAAAGAAAGACCGAGTAGATGATGCATTAGCTGCTACTAGAGCCGCAATAGAAGAAGGTATCGTGCCTGGTGGGGGAGTTGCTTTGATTAGATGTCAGCCCGCATTAGACGCATTAAAAAGCACCAATGCTGATGAAAATATTGGTATTGATTTAGTAAAGGCTTCCATTGAAGCTCCACTTCGACAGATAGTTGAGAATGCGGGTACCGAAGGTGCAGTAGTAGTATCGAATGTAAAATCAGGTACTGGCGATTTTGGATATAATGCTCATAGCGGAGCTTACGGGTCAATGTATGAAATGGGTGTTATTGATCCAACCAAAGTAACCAGAACGGCAGTAGAGAATGCAGTTTCAATTGCATCAATGATCTTGATGACGGAATGTGTAATTGTAGATGAACCTACAAAAGATGATGAACCACAAATGCCGATGATGTAATGCAAATTCAAGTACATAACAACATAGCATACAAAATACTAAGGACGCAATTCATTTCACACTTTGCTCCTAGATTAGACGAACAACCAAACATGGAGTATGTACAAATATATAGAGACTGGGTTGGGGCGGATCATGTATTGAGAAACTCAACCCACTTTCTTTTTTGCGAAACAATTCCAGATGTAGATTTTGAAATGTGTGAATAAATTAATATAATATATTATGACTGAAAAACAACTTCAATTGCTAGGATTCAAACGAGAAGACAGTTCGGATACCATTACAATTACAGATACAGAGACGGGAGAAACAACTACCGATTCATCATTTTATTATTATACTCATGATGTAGTTATTGGTTTCGGATTTATTTCGTGTGCAAGTGATGAAGTAGATGAGACAGGTCAATGGTATGTAGAATTGTTTGATACTCATCCTAATATTTGATTCACTGAGTTTGGGGAAGTACAAGCTCTTATCAATTTACTTAATTCTAGAATTGTATGATTAAAAGAAAAAAACCCGGTAAATTTAAACGTATGATGATTGGCATACGTGCATTTTGGATAGGATTTATAATATATCCTATAGCAGCATTTGTAATTGCAATTGAATCTTTATTTTCTAAGAAACGCGATGAATAGTTTAGATAGACAATACCAGGATCTTTTGTTTGAAATAATAACATGCGGTACCGTGAAAGATACACGCAATGGTAAAACCGTATCGGTATTCGGTCGGCAAATTAGACACAAGATGAAAGATGGTTTTCCTTTACTTACCACAAAGAAAATGTACTGGAAAGGAATTGTAACAGAGTTGTTATGGTTCTTGCGTGGTGATACAAACATTAAATACCTTGTTGATAATGATGTTCATATTTGGGATGGTGACGCTTATAAGAATTATGTGAGTAAACAAACAACTGAAGATGTTGGTTCAATGAATTGGTTTATTGAACAAATCAAAACAGATTTCGAATTTGCTAAGAAATGGGGTGAACTAGGTCCTGTTTATGGGAAGCAATGGAGAAAGTGGAAAGGTAAATTAGTTGATAAGTCTATAGAATTTAATGCACACACAGCTTGGATACCAGAACAAATAGACCAAATCGCAAATCTAATCAACGACCTAAAAACAAATCCAGATTCAAGACGACTAATGGTTTCAGCTTGGAATGTAGGTGAATTAGACCAAATGGTTCTTCCACCTTGTCATTACGGATTTCAAGTTTATACAAGAGAGTTGAGTTTAGAAGAGAGAAAACAAATCTTCGATGACAGAGGCTATGTTTGTGATTTATGGCCTTTTAATGGTGATTGGCACGGTGAGTATGATGGTTTTGGAATACCTCGTAGAGCAATCTCCTTAATGTGGAATCAACGTTCAGTAGATACATTCTTAGGTTTACCATTCAACATTGCTTCTTATGGATTGTTATTGGAGATAATTGCAAAAGAAGTTAATATGGTTCCTGATGAATTGATTGGTAATTTAGGTGATGTGCATTTATATCAAGACCATTTATCGCAAGCACGCGAACAAATAACAAGACAACCGTATCGATTACCTAAACTTGAAATGAACGGTCAATATTGGGTAACCGATTGTGGTTTGGATACTCATATTTTATCCATGTTGATTGAAGATTTTCAAGTTAAAGACTATGAATCACATTCAACAATTAAAGCGCCTTTACTGAACTAAAAAATGAAGAAACCAGATAACGTAGCTGATACTCCGGGTGTACTACCTTATGCTAGTAATGTTGGTGCTCCGGCAATCCAAATTGAAGATGTTGCCGGTTGGAAACAAAGTAATGCACTTAAAGTAAACAAACAATTTCAAACTAAATTTGAAGAATTAAAAGAATCATATCAAAAACTTATTGAGGAATTTAAATGGAATGATCTTGTTTATTCTGCCAAGTATAGCTTTGAGCCGATAATAGGAGAACTATACTATTTATATTATAAACATAATGGTGATATATTTCTTTCATTAATTGAACCTCAACAATGGAAGTTTGAATTCATTGGCAGTTTTAAATTAGATTCTACATATAAATGGATTAAGATAGATTAAACATGGAAGACATAAAAATAATACATTTAAAAAGCAATGCCCAACAGTTAGAAACGTGGATTGCTATGGTTAGCGGCGAAATTGTAGGACATATCTACATGGAACGAGAACGAGATCAAAAGATTAAATTCTTAGATGCTTGGGTACATGAAGAACATCGCCGGAAAGGCATCTTCAGAATGCTATGGGAAGCACGTTGGGAATATGTACAAAACAAATATCCCGGATGGTTAGCGTATGCATGGTGCAAACCTGCATCATTACCACTGCTTCTAGAAAAAGGATTTGATGCTGGCGAAACGTGCACGTATGTTGAAAAACTAATTTAAAAAAGTTTAACGGCCCGGTTGGATTGTATCGATATTTTTTATATATTAAGGATATAAATAAAAAGAGATGACAGTAGAACATTTAATAAACGAAACTTATCAGGTAATAGATGAAGCAACGGCTCTAGTAGTATATCAAGGTACGCAGGAAGATTGCCAATTGGTTATGTATGCCGAAGAAGAAGCTCGATTGCGAGAAGAGTTTATTCTAATGATGAGTTAAATACATGTTCCGTTAGTGAAGTGGTAAACACGTCGCTCTTTCTAAGCGAAGGCACGAGTTCAAATCTCGTACGGAATACAAAAACGCTTTAAATAGGACGAAGCGCAAGTCCAGAGCAGGGTGCGGGTCCTGCAACATGGTCGGGTGGCGGAATTAGTAGACGCTATTAGTTGTGTAAGGGGAGACATGAAGTGGAATTCATGCCGCCCACCAGGTAACCACGCCAGACAAGCAACTATACCATCACAGGTTCGAACCCTGTCCTGACTACGCAAAAAACACAGAATGGAGTTTCCTTACCTCAGAGGAGATGGGTTTTACAAGTTCAGATATTTATATTAGTATCTACCACGCTTCTGGATTGTGGTGACCACGGTCGAGCGTACCAGGGTAGATCTTTTGCCCCCTGTGGTGAGATAACCATAGGCCCAGTGCCATCGGGCTTACCGTAAGATCAGCTCACTTGTATGGCCTTCTTGGTGCCGGGAAATGGAACCTGCTTCAGATGGTGATGGACGCATCCTCGCTGAACAATCCTATAACCAGTATCGCCCCTTAGTAAGACTGTCTGATCAACGGAAACTGCTAAGGGTTTTTTACTGGTTGGATAATTGAAATAATTTATATATCATATATTATGAAGCTTGTATTAACATTTATATCAGATACGCATACAAAACATCGTTATTGTGAAAAGGATTTACCAGGTGGTGATATTCTTATTCACGCCGGAGACTTTATGAATTCGGGCCGATATGAGTATGAAGCTACAGATTTCTTAGATTGGTTTGAAGGAATAAATAACTACAAGAACAAAATATTCATTGCAGGTAATCATGATCGTTTGTTTGAACATGATGCCGATTGGAGAAAAATGATTCTGGATGAATATAAAACAATAGACTATCTGCAAGACGAAGATTGGGTTGATTACAATGATGGACCTAACGGAGAATATCCGGAAGACAATATTCGTATTTATGGTTCGCCATGGCAGCCGGAATTTTACAATTGGGCATTTAATTTACCCCGTAATGGTGAAGCCATGAAAGCTCGTTGGGATGCAATACCTGATAACACTGACATCTTAATCACCCATGGGCCTGCATTTGGATATTTGGATATTCCAGGAGGACAAAGTGTGCGAGTAGGTTGTGAAATGTTAAGACATCGCATTGATGCATTTAAACCAAAGATGCATGTATTTGGACATATTCATGGCAGTGCTGGATATTATTTTAATGGACATACACACTTTATTAATGCTAGTATCCTTAATGAAGGCTATGTTTATGCAAATCAACCCTTGACTGTAGAATGGGATAACATAACAAACGAAATAAAATGGTTGTAATATGGCAAAGCGTTTAACAAGAGAACAAAAAGAAAAACAAATGGTTGTTGATATGATCAATAAAATGTTTGAAATTGCAGGACATGAAGTTACATTCGAAGATGTAAAGGATCGTAAGGATGCTTGGTATTCGGATTGGACAATGACCGAAGCTCAATATGATGAATGGAAAGCTTGGGGCAAGAAGTACCTACAAACTAAACTAAGAATGTATGCTAAAATGGCAGAGCGACAAATGGAAATGATTGGACTAATGTGGGGCTTAAAATTTTCAGATTTAAAATGGACAACAAATGAGTAAACTAAAACAAACTAAACTGCCCGTACAGCTAGAAGATTTAGCTGAACTATTGACACAAGGTAAACCAAATTGGAAACTTGTTAGAGAACGAGATGGTTTAACTAAACAATCAGAAGATGTAATGTGGGTGGAATGGAATGAAGAAGGACGATTCAAAGAAAAACACTCAGAACCTGCCGTTGGTAGATCTTTGTTAATGTCACCTTTCAGTGAATTCTTTGCTTGGCAAACAACAAGTGTAACTGAGATTACGGAGCAAAGAGAAGATTACATTAAATTCAAAACAAAAAATAGTAACTACGAGTTATTTAAATTAAGCAATGAACAAGATACCAATCCATGATCCATATACCGGAGAATTGAATCCTTACTATGAGGAATTAACCGGTAAGACAAATCCGTTAGCTGTTAAGAATACAACTCCTACTACGTTTGACCTTAATCAGTTAGTTGGGAAGAAATTTAGATACATTAGCGAATATGGTTTATCTGAATGGTCGGATACAGTTACGGCAATTATTCCCTTGCAAGGAATACATACTAATTATTTTAAATCAAATTTGATTCCTAAAATTGATATAGACGAAGTTCAAGACCCATATAAAATCCTAGGTTTCTCGTATGAATTACAAGTAGTAGCATCTGAAACAGGACATCATTATGAATTCAACAAATGCATTTTTTTAAACAATGATTGATAAAATTAGATTGTGGTGGAAGTTTGATGGACGATACATGCACAAAGAGTTTGCTCGAGGAGTAAAGAACTTATGGAGATGGTTCCCAGTAATATGGAAAGACCGAGATTGGGATCAGGTATACATTTACACAATGTTAGCTAAGAAACTAGAGTTTCAAGCAAAGTATATCGGCGATAGAGGATTTCATACGGAAGCAAAGCGAGATGCCGAAAGGATGCAACTTGTAGTTAAATTAATCGAGATGCAACGAGATGAATTCTATACTTTAGAACGTATGAACTATGAAACGTCTGAACATAGGTTTGAACCAGTAGCTGATAATCCGGGATATAAAGAATGGAAACATGAAACTATTTCGGAACGGTATGATGAATACTTTGCAAAGTATCCTAGACAATACAAAAAAGTACTTAACGGAGAAGGCATATTTGCACATTACCGAGAACCAGGATATGTAGTTGATCCAACTGATAAACATAGAATTGCATTGGAAATTGCACATATGAATCAGGACCGATGCAAAACGTTACTATTTAAAATTATGAATGATCACATTGAAAGATGGTGGGATTAGGATTTTATAATTAATTTACTTATAATAAAAGAAAATGAAAAACTTTAGCTATTTAAAAACATTTTTCTCTCCTTTCAAACGACCTAAATTGCAATTTTATTTAGGTAAAACAGCTGTAGGTGTTCCTTACTTTTATCCACGCAGATGGGTTAAAGCAACTCCAAAAATGGCTCACGAAGAAGCATTGCGTAAAATAAAAAAGATAAAAGAATTTAATGAGCGCAACAAAGAATACGGACATACGCAACGAGTACCTAAATATGCAGAAGTATATGAACAAGTAAAACATTACCACTTTCCAGTAGACAAACGCATCGGATTTGATTTTGTATCATTAGGTTGGAAAACAAAATGGTCGGCAACGGATGTTCGATTTGAATGGGCACCGCGGTGGTCATTTGTATGCTTTGGATATCAATTTGCTGTTACATTTGTTGCGCCAGAACAAGATCATTATTGGGAGTGTTGGTTGTATTATGAATTGCACACTGATAAACGCAAATCTAAACGAGAACGCATTGCACAATGTCGCAAAGAGTTTTCATGCACGTGGACATCACATAAAGCTGGCGTTGAAACAAAAACGGATTATTACGAAAAGATATTAAGAAAAAAATATTTAAAATGAAAAAGTTATTATTATTGTTGCTACCATTAGCAGTAGCATGTAAATCAAAAGCAACTTGCGATGCATATTCAGTTTATCGTATCCCATTCAATGATTCTATTATAGTATCACAATGGCACGAACATGTAGAATTCGACAATAAACGACACTGTATATATGTTCCTAAAGAAATTGTATACATCAAGGATACTGTTGAATTTAGAATACCAATTGAAAGAGAACATCACAAATTAAAATAAAACACACAAAACAAAAAGAAAGGTAAAATTATGGAAGTAACAGCGTATGTTTTAGGTATGCTTACGATTGTAACAGTTGCATTTGTAGCCGTTATCGTTGTAGGTTTGCTTAGGATTTTGAAACTAACAAACAGAGTAAATAATCTTGAAATGAGATTAGATCGTGAAGTAGAACATGTTTATCATCGCATAGAGAATGAGCATACTGAGGTATGGAGACAATTCGAAAATGCAGGACGAGACGTAACAATGGTTGAAAGAACCATTATGAATCAGATTGATAAGACTAGAAAAGAAATGGATCAGGCTATTGATCAATTGAATCGTATTGACGGTGAGTTAAACGAAAATGCAAGACGATATACGGATTCTCGAATCGACAAACTTATCGATACCTATTTTGATATGGTAGGTTCTAAAAAAATAATCAAAGGATAAAAAAATCATAGTTTTGTGTGTTTAGGGCTTGGATTCCAGGCCCTTTTTTACTATATTATAGAAAATAAAGAGTTATGAAAAAAAGAAGTTTAAAGTTATTAGTATTACGATCGATGCGTCGTGTAGGATTACTATGTAAAAAACCTGCATCGTTAAAACCTATGCGTATTGTGCGTACGGTATATCCAGATGGATATTCAAATGATTTGGATTCTGAAGTACATGTATTTATTCAGAACAAGAAAGCTGCGTTTAAAAACTGTATGTTTGATGAAAACAGTCATAGTTGCGTTTGTGGAAAGCGTTCATTAGATCAATTTGCTAGAGAAGGTTGTGGAATTAAAAATACAAAATCATATAGTTATGGGAAATAATCGTAGTATAGAAAAAGTAATTTACGCAAGTTTAATCATAGTATCAATACTATTGATTGGCGACATATTGTCCTTGTTATTTGCATCGCAATTGCATGTTGGATACAAAATAACCGGAGGCATCATTTTTATGTTATACGCACTAGTATGCGGCGGTACGCTAAGTAAAATTTTAACTTTAAAAAAATAAAATGACAGAAGAACAATTTCAAAAGTTTATGCAAGTAAATGGCATTGACTCTGCAGACGAAGCAGTACAAAAAATGTTAGAACAACTTCAACAAACAATTGATCCTAGAGAATTCATGACACCGTCAATGCGGGAGATTGCAGAACTTTCAATGGAACAATTGACTATTGAGTACGAACAAGTACAACAAAAGAATAGTGATCGTAGTTCAGCACAAAGAAAATTTATTACTCAAAGATTTGAATATGAACAAAATGCAGCTAGGCAAACAGCCGTTGAACAAGATTCTCCCGATGCTTAAGCCAATTGCTCAAGCACACGGACTTAGATTATATGTAGCTCGAGAATTCAAGATGGCTCGTTTACTTTTTGCAAATCAATACATTAACGGATTATGAAAGCAGAATATTGGGCAATGCTCGCCGGATCAATTGTTGGTAGCGTATTAGGCATATACATTGGTACTAAAATGATAAAAAAATCTGAATCGTGTCAAGAGTTAAAACGTGAGAATAAAATGTTACGCGAAGTTATTTTAGAACAACAACGAATGTATTATAGTAGATGAGTGCAGTGAATAGACCTAATATGAATTTTGATAATGAGCATAAAGTACATGTGCCATATTCTAAGATCATGGCGGGCGAATTGAAATCGGCTTATGAACGTTTTAGAAAACCTAAAAGCGGCAAAGCGGCTCCTAGAAAGACAAAGGTTACAAAGAATACAGAGTCTGTTGCTGATGCAACAATATTTAAAAAATGGTTTGATTAAATAATAACATGATGGAAGATAGAATTCAAGTTAATGGCGTTTGGTATGTTAAAGAAACAACAAAGCCTATATCCGACATAGTAAGCATGATAGACATTGATGAATTTGATGTAACACGAAGTCTGCATCGCATATGGGAAGATTCGGAATATGCGTTTGAAGCAAAAATATTGTTAGCTCCAGATGGCATAGCATTAGAAGATACGTGGGGTGATTGTTGGTTAATAATTACCGAAAAGGTTGGCGACACAAATGATAGTTGGATTGAACATAGCATAGACAATCCAACATGGATGCTAGGAGTATATGAAGGCGATGATTTAAGTATGCGAGAAGCCAAAAAAATGATGACACCGAATGGCATTGCTAAATTTCGAGGCTTCTTACATTTATTGATTAAACAAGGTTGGTTAAAAAAATAATATGGCAAAACCAATATTCATAATACGTATTCCAGTATCAGCATTAGAAACAATGGGTAGCGATAAGTTAACGGAAATAACTAAAGGCTTGCAAACGCAACTAGATGATTACCATGTATTGTCAATGATTGATAATCATGTTGAGACTGCTAGCTTTCAATGTTTTAATGCAGATACAGTACCAGAGATTGAATTAGATGCATTAAAAGAAATGTGTATGAATACTTTAAATGATATTAAATAATGGAAGATTGGACATTAAATTGGACGGGTTGGGTCCTTCGCAATACTCACGCTGAAGTTGAAGGTTTAACCTACGAAAAAGACTTTGTAGAATGGATACTAGTGATGTTTGAATTATGGAAGAATAATTCGGATTATGGTTGGAAATATCAAGAACAACAAAAACAAGGAAAACAATGACAGCAGAACAGTTTGCATATTGGCTACAAGGATTCATGGAAATGGCTGATCCAAAAGAATTAAACACAACACAAACTCAACAAATCAAAGATCATTTGAAATTGGTATTTGATAAGAAGACTCCGGAAGTATCGTTGCCATCAATTCAACACACAGAACCATTTAGAATCACTCCTTATACAAGTACTTGTGATGACAATAATAATTTGCCAGATCCAATGACTACTCCGGTTTGTAGTGGAACTACAATAACTTCGACATTTGGACCAACTGAATTACCAAATGGATTCGATATTCAAAACATAGTAAACAACATGAACGGTTATAAAGATAAAAACGAATACAAAAAGACACAGTTTCCTAGAATAAAATGTTAAGATATGAGTAAAGAAACTATAGTATATCAAGGAGATGCACAATGGCATCGTCCTGCCTATTTAAAACTAGTAGGAGATCAAGTTGTCTTTGATTGTTCCGATGGCGAGTATGGACCTATAGAGTTTGATATAAAAACGTTAAAAGAAGCTTTATTCTATCATGATGTATCCGATGCATCGGATTGGGGAAGTGATGATGAATTGGATTGGGACGTAACATTGCTAGACGGATTAGATGACGAATAGGTTGGATTGTAATGCATTATTTCTTATATTATAGTATAAAATAAGAGTATGCATCAACATGTAATTCATAGCAAACAACAAGTTAGATCAATGCGAAGAGGTGAGTCTTTATTTCCTCCTATCATTGTTAATTTTATTACAGGTCGAACTATGATATTTCATGATGCTGAAGGAGGTAGCATACGAGTAGCAGAAGATGTTACGGCAGAAGATGCAAATGCTATATGGATTAGGCGGCAATTTAAACAACGCGTCTTTAACGGAGATGCACAATATCAAATTGCAAGTTCGTCAGGATCTACATATACCGTGACATTGCAAAATGCTAGATGGTCATGTACATGTGCCGGGTTTGGCTTTAGAAAACGTTGCCGTCATTTAGAACAAGCAAAACAACAACACAAATGAGAATAAGAATCAATCAAATTGAATGCCGTTTCAGTCAAGGTCGTTATGAAATCATTAAATGGTATCCTAACGGTTATTACGGCAAAGAGCAAGAATACGTTGACAATGGTTGGGAATTAAGCGGAGGCTTCTATCGAAATGACAATGTTAGTATACATGAAAATTGTTTTGTGAATCCAGAGTCTTGCTATACCGTTGCCACACTGCATTATGATGATGGAGAAGGTTGCTGTGATATGCATACCGTAGGGCCGAGACTATTGCAATTAAGTAAATCAGAGCGTGCTGATTTCTTTGCAGTATATGAATATGCAGAGGATAGAATCCGAGAAAAAGAATTAGATAAACAAGAAGAAGTAGAATATTAAATTTATATACATGTTTTTATTATCATTAATATTGGCATCACAAGTCAATTGTGCATCTATACCAAAAGACACGTTATCATTAAAAAATATCAACGATAATAGTATTATCCGTAATGGCATCGAATACAATGTATTGTTTGATAACATGGTTGGACATATCAATATGTCTGCAGATTTTCGTGATATGAATAAGCATAATAATTGGAATTACGCAGAATATTTTGATATAGATTTTTCTATAGCACGGCCATTGCTTATAACTGAATCGATATCTAAGCGTGTTAAACAATATAAATCAACTATTAATACTCAATTGAAATCTAATTATCGATACCGTTTATTCTTTAAAAGAATTACAGATCCCGCTGCGGCAATGTTTGGTGATGGTATTGATGCAGGAAAAATCAAATTAAATTCAATTTTAATAACATGTATACATGATAATGAAACATTATTTATTTTTCAATCTCATGATAATATGTGGTATTATTTTACAATTTTAAATTAAAAAACATATGGATACGGGTAAAAAAATCAATACAATTATTTTGATAGCAATTGCAATAGCATTAGCATATCAAACATATGAGCTTTATCAATTATCAAAAATGATTGATCAGTGTGCAGTAAATCGATAACCTTTAAATCAGAATAAGATGAAGAAAACAACAAAATTATTTATAGCCTTTATTTTAGCTTGTGTAAGTGCATTATTAATGCCAATTTTTACTCAGTGGTATGAACAAGAAACAGGTACATTTCCTATTGCTTTTGTTTGTGTATATTCTTTTGGAGGAGTAATGTCTATTATGGCAATAGCAATTGGAGATATGGATATGTAATAATTAACATTTAAATCAGAATAAGATGAATAATATCAAATATTTATTTTTAGTGCTACCGATTCTTACTTTTTGCAAGTACAATGACGGCAGAAAAGAAATAACTTTTGGGTGGCTTACAAAAACATGGACTTTAAAATTTTAACCTTTAAATCAGAATAAGATGAGTAAACAAATTAGTGCCGTAGAATGGTATGAAAACAGAATTTTTATTCTGCAAATTCAATTAGAAAAGAAAGAAATTTCTCTTGGTGAATATTCAGTAACAAGAGTAGAATTGTTCAAACAAGCCAAAGCAATGGAGAATGAAAGAGTTACAGAAGCATATCGTATTGGCAGAATAGGTAAGTCAATCAAAGAATTTAACGAAACCTTTAAATCAGAATAGAATGAAAACAGCAGTAGAATGGTTGCAGGATACTTGGTTAAATTATCCTGACTTATGTAGTTATGATAAAATACAAGAATGGTTTAAACAAGCCAAAGAAATGGAGAAAGAGCAGTCTCTTGAGGATTACTCTGTTGGGTATAGTAATGGGCAGGTAGATTCAAATAGAACAGCAAATCAATATTACAACGAAACCTACAAAAACACGGAACTATGAAACAAACAGCAGTAGAATGGTTGATTTATGAACACTTTGGAGGTATAGAGAATTGTACTCCAGATTTTAGATTTCATATTGAAAAAGCCAAAGAAATGGAGAAAAACAATATTGATAATAAAGTAATTCATTTTGCAGAATGGTTAACTAAAAAACATACATCTACATTAATTACTTTGTATGAACATTTTGAAGAAGAATACTACAATGAAACCTTTAAATCAGAATAACATACCTTTCTGGTAAACATCATATTTATTTATATGATACGTCTTAAAGATTTATTGACAGAACAGTCTTGGATTGAGATTGCTAGTCAAGTTGGAGAAGAAGCTTGGGGGCCAACTTATGATTTTGATAATTTTGCAAATCAAGTAGCCAGAAAAAAACCAAGTGAACGTGCTGCAGAAACACTTCAGCAAGTAAAAAAGAATATTCCAGATTTTGGTGCTTTTTAAAAAGTAAAGGATTTTCAACAAGCAATGTTCAATCTACCGAAGCAGATTGGGAAACTGCTAGCTCCGGTATCCATCAATTAAAATTAGGCTTAGGTAGAACGGGTATTGATCTTTATAAAATAATAATTCAACATCCGGGTGAACTTAATCAGGCAGGTACCTTTAAGATTTGGTGTTATCATAAAAATCTCAAAGCGTTATCTTCAAAGATTCGCAGTTATTTTAATAACAATGACTTTAAAGTAAATTCAGACGGCACATGTACATTTATTATACGACATGATGATTTAGCATATATCTATAAAGAAACAAAAACAAAATTAGCTGCAGTAATTTCATTGTTACAAACAACAAGATAATTCAATTACAAGGAAGTCTATATGGCTTCCTTTTTTACTGACCGCAAACTAACAAGTAGCCGTAGCAATGTAATGTTTACGGATACTGAAGACAAATATATAGAAGAAGACAGCATATACAAACACATAAAGTAATAAGTATAGTATAAGTAATAATGCATACGCACATGTAAGTAATAAGCATACATAACGTATGAATCCCGTACCCAGGTTACTAGGTGGTGTATTTTTAGTTGAGAGTCTAGTATCTTCCCCACCCCGAGCGATTTTTAGTCCGAATCTTGATAAAAGTGCTAGACGTATTTTTAGATGAAAATGCATTTTTAGTGTCTAGTAGCATTCAGCAAGACAGGTTAGATATCTCCCTGCCGGTCCTACGCGTTTCTACGGGGCATAGTCTCTATATTACGGGTCTAATGGATTCAAACCCTTAAAACGGCCTCGATGTTCTTAAACGAACTGTATGGCGCGGGAGAGGGTAACGGCTATTTTTAGGCGAAGTGGCCTTATTTTTAGATGAAGTGGATGTTATTTTTAGAGCAATACCTGATTCTATTTTTAGACGAAGTGGATTCTATTTTTAGTCTCTATATATAGTATATTTGCTTTTAGATGCGATCTCACGTATATAGAGAGTAACCTGGTATCGCGTATATAGTGCACGTAGTGCTGATCATGTTCAGATCACTAGCTATTGAGCGTCCTATTTTTAGAGCAATATCCGTACATTTTTAGATGATCTTCCCCATCCCGGGTTATTTTTAGACGAAATTCAGGCTATTTTTAGAAAAAACAGCCTTTTATTTTTAGACGAAGTGGTTGTATTTTTAGTCCTATTTTTAGTCCAGGCCTCGTTTTTAGCCCCATTAGAACGGTTTTAGTTCAGATCACTAGCTATACAGAGTAAACGTTTTTGCACGTTTGGTTGGATATGTGCGCGCGTTATCATATAATATAAGTGTAATTAAGAAGATGATATGGCAATTGTAATATTAATAGCAGTAGTGTTAGGGATCGGTGCTTACATGGATTGGCGCTTTAACCGAGACGATTGGAATAATTAACGACGGGGTCCGGGATTGATGTGCTCGCAAGACACAC
>Ga0214917_10002942_pt1 | contig 20229 bp, 21 predicted proteins | sample LL_1208_BB_MetaG_FD_177983 | JGI IMG/M metagenome (GOLD analysis project Ga0214917, IMG submission 177983) | Freshwater microbial communities from Lake Lanier, Atlanta, Georgia, United States - LL_1208_BB | ecosystem: Environmental > Aquatic > Freshwater > Lake | place: USA: Georgia | collected...
TTTGCGTGCCCGTGTGGCCGAGCGTTTGCTGCAATCGCAATCGACCAACGCCATCCTGACCACCTTCAACGAGATCAACATGGCACCGGTCATGGAGATGCGCAAACGCATGCAAGAGCGTTTCGAGAAAGAACACGGCGTGAAGCTGGGTTTCATGAGTTTCTTCGTCAAAGCCGCTGTCCATGCTTTGAAGAAATTCCCAGTCTTGAATGCTTCGGTGGACGGCAACGACATCGTCTACCACGGCTATTTCGACATAGGTATCGCGGTGGGTTCCCCGCGCGGTTTGGTGGTGCCGATTTTGCGCAACGCTGACCAGATGAGCTTTGCAGACATTGAGAAAAAGATCGCCGAGTACGGCGTCAAAGCCCGAGACGGGAAACTGGGCATGGAAGAAATGACTGGTGGCACTTTCTCTATATCAAACGGCGGCACCTTTGGTTCCATGATGTCCACCCCCATCATCAACCCGCCTCAGTCGGCGATTTTGGGCGTTCATGCGACCAAAGACCGTGCCATGGTGGAAAACGGCCAAGTGGTGGTGCGCCCCATGAACTACTTCGCCATGTCCTACGACCACCGCATCATCGACGGCCGCGAAGCTGTCTTAGGTCTGGTTGCGATGAAAGAAGCGCTGGAAGACCCTGCTCGTTTGTTGTTTGACATTTAAGGTAATCAACATGAGCACATCTTTCGACATCATCGTCATCGGTGCGGGGCCTGGCGGCTACATCGCCGCCATCCGTGCCGCACAACTCGGCTTCAAAGTGGCTTGCATTGACGAATGGCAAAACACCACTGGCGGCCCTGCACCTGGCGGCACTTGTACCAACGTCGGTTGCATTCCGTCCAAAGCCTTGCTGCAGTCGTCTGAGCATTTTGACCAAGCCAACCACCATTTCGCCGAGCACGGCATCACAGCCACTGGCGTGAAGATGGACGTGACGCAAATGCTCAAACGCAAAGACACCGTGGTCAAGCAAAACAACGACGGCATCTTGTTCTTGTTCAAGAAAAACAAGGTCACGTTTTTCCACGGTCGAGGTGCGTTTGCCAGCAAGTCTGATGCTGGCTATGAAATCAAAGTCTCTGGCAAGGCTGAAGAATCTCTGACCGCCAAACACATCATCATCGCCACCGGTTCTAGCGCCCGTGCCTTGCCTGGCACACCGTTTGATGAAGTCAATGTTTTGTCCAACGACGGCGCTTTGCGTGTGGGCACGGTGCCCAAGAAATTGGCCCTCATTGGCTCGGGTGTGATTGGCTTGGAGATGGGTTCGGTGTGGCGACGCTTGGGCGCTGAAGTCACCATCCTGGAAGGTCTGCCAACGTTCTTGGGCGCGGTCGACGAACAAATCGCCAAAGAAGCCAAAAAGGCTTTTGACAAGCAAGGATTGAAAATTGAGCTTGGCGTGAAAGTTGGCGAGATTGCCAATGGCAAAAAAGGCGTGACCGTCAACTACACCAACGCCAAAGGCGAAGCGCTGAAGTTAGACGTTGACAAGCTCATTGTGAGCATTGGTCGTGTACCCAACACCACTGGCTTGCACCCCGACGCTGTGGGTTTGGCGCTTGACGAGCGCGGCGCCATCCTGGTGGACGCGGATTGCAAAACCAATTTGCCTGGCGTGTGGGCTGTGGGGGACGTGGTGCGTGGCCCCATGCTGGCTCACAAAGCAGAAGAAGAGGGCGTGGCCGTGGCTGAGCGCATCGCCGGTCAACAAGGGCATGTGAACTTCAACACCATTCCTTGGGTGATCTACACCAGCCCCGAGATCGCTTGGGTTGGCCGTACCGAGCAGCAACTTAAGGCTGATGGTGTGGCTTACAAGGCGGGCACTTTTCCGTTCTTGGCCAATGGCCGTGCCCGTGCTTTGGGCGACACCACCGGCATGGTGAAGTTTTTGGCGGACGCCACAACCGATGAAATTTTGGGTGTGCACATGGTGGGGCCGCAGGTATCGGAGCTGATTGCTGAGGCGGTGGTGGCCATGGAGTTCAAGGCCAGCGCCGAGGACATCGCCCGTATTTGCCATGCCCACCCCAGCTTGAGCGAAGCCACCAAGGAAGCGGCTTTGGCGGTGGACAAGCGCACTCTGAATTTCTAAGCCCTTTAATGGAATACCCCTAAAGAAAACAGAGATTTATCCCTGTTCAATTTGGGAAATCTTCCTTATTCTCTTGGTTGAACCCATGGGGTGTTCAATTTTTAAAGGAGAATGGTATGAAGTTAAAGTTTTTGCTTTCAGTATCTGCTTCTATGATCATGGGGCTTGCCTTTGCGCAAGAAGGTACCCAGCACCACGCACTGAAAGGGCCCATCGATGATGCGGCTCTCACTTGGGCTCCCTCGAAATGGGGTGCTGATGACCGCATTGGAAGTGCCAATCACACCAAAAATTCAGCCAATATTGCCCGTGCTTTAAGCACCATCAAACAAAACAAATCCGTCACGATTGGTAAACACTACCACTCAGAAGCGCCTGGATTTGGTCCTCGTAAATGGAATATGTACATCCCAGGAACTCCTACCGGTGGCCCGTTTGGGAAAAATGCCTTGGTCTACCATGATGAATTAGTGGTAACCCAAATTGGTCAAATTCAAACCCAATTTGATGGTCCTGGTCACATTTATGTGAACACCTCCAAAGGCCCCATGGGCTACAACGGTATCATCAGCTGGGACGCCTATGAGCGTGGCGCTGGTGACCAAGTCATGGGCATGGGTCCTCACGGTGTTGAGCATATTGCAGAGTTTGGTTTTGTTTGCCGACTCGTGGTCTTGGATGCTGTGGCTTACCGTAAATCGCAGGGCAAGCTGTCTGCAGCCGCTGAAATGCTGCCTGTTCCCAAGCAACCTGGCGACATCGGGATCATCACAGGCGAAGATGTGAAAGCCATCGTCAAAGCGCAAGGCCTCAAAGAAATTGGCCCTGGCGACTGCGTCGCTTTGCACACTGGCCAAGGCAATACATGGGGTGCTTCTAAGTACAAAAAGATGACCTCTGAGCAACGCGCAGCAGCTCGTGCGATTTTTGCTGAAGGTGAGCCTGGCTTTGGCATGAGCGCTTGTACCTATTTGGCCAGCCGCGATATCGCTTTGACCATGGGCGACACCTCTGCCAACGATGCACAACCTGGCAATGAAGAAATGGGCTATGCCGTTCCCTGCCACACCGATTTGCAAACTCGACGCGGCATCTGGAATTTGGAAAACGTAGACACCGAGAGCCTGCTCAACGCTGGGGTCAAGGAAGGCGCCTTTATTTGGGCCCCTTTGAAGATCATTGGTGCAACCGGCTCGCCTGGCAACCCCATTGTTTTGTATTGAACCTGATCTGACTTAAGTCATACTAGCACCTTCCGAAAGGAAGGTGCTTTTTTTATCTTTTCTCTATGATGAAAAGATATTCAGGCGCACATTCAGGTGCACAGACCACAGCCCAGCCTTTGTCATCGCTGGAGAAACCAAACCAAATATGGGTTTCATCTTTGATGTCGTTGACCGTATCCATGCGAATCAAACGCTTAGGCAGTTGCTTTTCTGGAAAATTCTTAAGCTTGATGAAAATATTGTCATAGGCGTCTTGGATATCTTGACCTTGAACTTCATAGGCCGCAATGCGTCTGAAAAACCGCATACCAGGTTCTGGCTTGCGAGTACGGGGCGAGAAGGCCGAAATAAATGGCCGGTCAAAGTAGCTGTTGGGGTAGCGCCAGTTCCAGTCGCTGTTGCTGGAAATGAATTGGTTGCAATCGATTTCCGCCATGAAGTCTAGGATTTTGGGAAAGGTGAAGTTAAACACCGCTCGGCAATCCACTTTGCTTTCTTTTTCATCAGGCTGAGCACCAGAGTGTGCGTAAACAACAGGCTGTAGGGTCATGAGCCCAGCAACAAAAAAGGCAGACAACAGCTTTGGATGGCGGCTAAAAAATGGCAAGTACTTCATGTGGTCCCCATGAGTTGAGGACAATGTTATCTTTCAGTGGCTAGTTTCAGCAATCAGCAATAGCCCTAGGCGGTCAAGAATTTCGCAGACGCCTATGCTGAAAAGCCAAACTGCCCATCGCCAAAACAATGTAGCTCAGACAGGCCAGCAAATATATAACCGTTCCTTGGCGCTGGGTCTGGGCATGCTGCATATTGGCGTCGTCCAGCGCTGAGCGAGCTTGGGAGAGTAAGCCATCGTTGCTGGCGCATTGCACCGCGTAATTGCGCATATCGGGGTCGGCAATCAAGTCGTAGCTAAAGGCCTGGTCTTCCCAGCGCAGATCGGCCATCTTCTTTTTGTACAAATTCACTTTGGTGATTTCTTCCCGAACAATCATGCCGTTGGGATAGCCCTGCAGCACAGCGTAGTCCACCATGGCCTGGGCTTCATTGAGCTTGAGCTTGAGTTGGTCGATATCGGCTTGAACGCGGCTGCGTCCATTGAGGTTGTAGGCGCTGAGTTGCTGCTGCAAAGCTTGCACACTTTCATCGGCCAAATTGCATTGGCGGGCATTGAGTTGCTGCCACAGTGTGCGTTCTTCAATACTGTGTTCGATGTCCAAGCGTTCGCGGTCGCTTTGCGGGTTGTGCGGCATCGCCCACAGCGTGACCATGGTGATTGCAACGATGAACGCCACTTGCAGCATCAGCCAAAAGGTCCAGGGGTTGATGTGAAAACTTTGAATGCCAACAGGGGCGGAGTGGACATGGGTGTTCATGGGTTTATCTCACCAAAATAGAAGCGGTCATTTGAAGAAAGGGCTGCAGTGCACTGGCAGGGGTGTAGCCAAAACTGGGTACATCGCCAGATTGCAAAGGGTTGACCGTCAAGGAAACCGGGGTGCCTGAGGTGTAGCGTGGCACCTCGTTGCTGTCAGCAGGGGGTAGATTGCCTGCCAAAGCAGACGCCACATAGGCTTTGCAGGGCGTAGATTCAGGCGCATTGGCTGCACAGTAGCGCCAGTGTTCGGCCTGGGCAAGGGGGGTTAAAAGGGTCGAAGTGACGATGAAAGCAATCAATCTCAGCATGTGTATCCCCTTTGCCACCTGTGGGTGACGGTTAAAGTCAACGAAATATTGACACTACCAAGGGATAAGCAAATTTCACGCCGGTACAGATTTACATCAAAATCACACATTAAATCAATATATTTGACCTCTTTCAGATAGCATCTTGTCAATTTTCACAATACAGGCTCATCATGGCATCCAAAGTTTGTAGCAAGTGCGGCGTCGCTTCAGAAGAAACCAAGCCTTTGAAGTGTTCGAAATGTGGATCGCGTGATTTTCACGACAGCCTAGGCTCGGCTTTTGGCAAAAAAGCCAGCTCCCTGGAGGCAGCGCCTGCTGCGGCCGCGCCTGCGCCGCCCAAGCCCCCTGAGTTCGAGACCTTGTTTGACAAGTACGGCGGCATACCCACCATTGCCAAAGTCGTCAAAGCCTTTCACCAAGAAATCATGACGCGTCATCACTTGGCAGGCTACTTTGACGGCATTGATATGGAACACTTGGCCCAGCACACGGTGAAATACGTGGCGTTTGTCATGGGTAAACCCGCAGAGTTCTATACCGGTAGAGATATGTACACTGCGCATGCCAAGTTCCATATCAGTGGTATGCACTTCGACGAGGTTGCCGATGTGCTCAAAGATGTGCTGACTGCGGCTGGGATGTCCAAACCGGACATCGCACTCGTTATGTTGCGGGTTGAAAGCCTGCGGGAGCTGATCATTGTCTAACCACCTCAGTGAGCCACACAATTTCAAACAGCTTGCCCAGCTTTACATGGCGCATGAAGCTGCGCGTTTAAGCCAAGCTGTATTGGCTCGCCGAGGAGCCCATTTAAAGGACCACTTATTGCCTTTTTTGGGAGAAAGCCAGCTGTACGACATCACCGCGATGCGTATTCGCCAGTTCACTGACACGCTTGGGCGTAAAGGCCTGTCCCAAGCCCACATCGAACAAGTGATCCTGAGCCTTCGGGTTTGTCTGAAATATGCGGTGAACAAATGCTGGTTGAATGTGCTGCCGTGGCCCAAGCACCGCGTTCAGCAAGATATGCCTATTACGCTGTCCATGCCGACCCTGAGCGAATATGAATTCAAGGGTCTTTACAACGACCTGATCGGCGATATACGCGGCTCAAGGGCTTTTTAACAGGCCCTGCAAGATCACAAATTTCGCGGAAAACGCGGCTTTGGCGCTGCCCACGGCCAAAGGCTTGTCCTCAGCGTCCAAGGCGGTGACGGTGAACTGGTATTCATGGCCCAAGGTGGTGAAATTTTCAGGGCAGGGGCCCTTGTAAGCTTTCAAAGCACCTGAAGCAATGGTGAAGCTATTGCCAAAAGGCTCGCTTTGGCTGATCTCGCCGCCGCCATGGTCATCGTCTTTTTGGTCCAAGTCGGTCATTTTGATGCGAAGGGTGGTTGTGCCTGATGGAATATCTTTGAGTCGAATCTCAGGCGATACCGGCGAGCAGCGGTGGCTGATGTTCCAAGCAAATGCAACATCTAGTCGAGACTGTGCATACACCCCAGGGACAGCGAACAAGGCCGAAAGCAGCACGAATTTTTTCATTGAAATCTCCATCATTCATCAAGGTCAGATTCCCATTATTTAATCGGGGTCTGACCCCGATTATTTTGCGCTCAGTCAAACAGGGGCTTGTAAACTCTGCAACACAATTATTTTGACCATAAAACTGCCATGCAAAGTGATATTGAAATCGCCCAAGCCGCTCATCTAAAGCGCATCCCCGAGTTGGTCAAGCAGCAGATGCACATTGCTGACGACCATTTGTACGCCTATGGTCACCACAAAGCCAAGCTGTCGTTGAAGCATATCGCCAGCCTGCCAGCCAAAACTGACAGCAAACTCATTTTGGTGACCGCGATTTCACCCACACCCGCAGGCGAGGGCAAAACCACCACCACCGTGGGTTTGGGCGACGCCTTGTGCAAGATTGGCAAAAAGAGCCTGATTTGCCTGCGTGAACCTTCCTTGGGCCCTGTGTTTGGCATGAAGGGGGGTGCAACCGGTGGCGGCATGGCGCAAGTTGTTCCCATGGAAGACATCAATCTGCACTTCACCGGTGACTTTGGTGCGATTGCTTTGGCGCACAACCTCTTGTCGGCCATGCTCGACAACCATATCCACCATGGCAATACCTTGAACATCGACACCCGCCGCATCGTTTGGAAGCGGGTGATGGACATGAACGACCGCGCTTTGCGCCAAATGGTGGTCGGCTTAGGTGGTACCGCCAACAGCGTGCCACGCGAAGACGGCTTTGACATCGTGGTGGCGTCTGAAGTGATGGCGATTTTTTGTTTGGCCACCAGTTTGGCCGACTTGAAGACCCGCTTGGGACGCATCGTGGTGGCCTACAACACTGAAGGCTCTCCCGTGCTTGCCAGCGATTTGCAAGCCCATGGCGCGATGGCCGCTTTACTCAAGGACGCATTGGCCCCTAATATCGCGCAAACCTTGGAAAACAATTTGGCCTTCATCCACGGCGGACCGTTTGCCAACATTGCCCACGGTTGCAACTCGGTGATTGCCACGGCCACCGCCATGAAATTGGCCGACTATGTGGTTACCGAAGCCGGTTTTGGTGCCGACTTGGGTGCTGAAAAATTCATCGACATCAAATGCCGCAAAACCAACTTGAAACCCTCAGCGGTGGTATTGGTAGCCACCGTTCGTGCTTTGAAATACCACGGCGGTGTCGGCGTGAAGGAACTGGGTACTGAAAACCTAGATGCCTTGAAAAAAGGCATGGTCAACCTTGAGCGCCACTTGGGCAACATCAAAAACCACTATGGTTTGCCTTGTGTGGTGGCCATCAATCACCGTACCGAAGACACCCCCGCCGAAATCAGCTTGCTGGAAAAAGCCTGCGCCGCCTATGGCGCCCAGGTGGTGGTGGCCAAGCACTGGGCCGAGGGTGGCGCGGGTGCGGTCAACTTAGCAAACGTGGTGGTGGCTTTGTGCGAGCAACCCAACCAGTTTCAGTTTGTCTATCCCGAAACCGCTACGCTATGGGAAAAGGCCCAAACAGTCGCGCAAAAAATTTACGGCGCACAAGGCATTTCTGCTGACGCCAAAATCCGTGGGCAAATCGACAAACTGCAAGAGCAGGGTTATGGCCACTACCCCATTTGCATCGCCAAAACCCAGTACTCTTTTTCCACCGATCCCAAACTTTTGGGTGCGCCTTCGGGCCACACCATGAACATCCGCGAAGTGCGTTTGGCCGCAGGTGCCGAGTTCATCGTCATGGTGTGTGGTGACGTGATGACCATGCCAGGTCTGCCCAAAGTACCCTCTGCCCATGCCATCGATGTGGATGCGCAAGGCAATATCGTCGGTTTGTTCTGATTTTTTTCAAAGGCTGTTATGCGTAAATCAACATGGGTATTTTCTTCGGTGGCGCTTGCCGCTGTGTGCAGCGCAGCGCTGTTGGTGGCTACATCGGCAGGTGCTGCCAGCGATGACCAAGCTTTGCTCGACAAGGCCAAGTCCTTGTTCAAGCCTTTGCCGGAAAGCTCCGCGCTGGAAAACACAGCGCTGACACCTGAGCGTGTGGCGCTTGGCAAAGCCTTGTTTTACGAAACCCGCGTCTCCAGCGACGGTCGTCAAGGTTGCGTGAGTTGCCACAACCCTGCTTACTATGGCGCAGACAGCTTGCCCTTGTCCTTAGGCATTTTTGGCAAGGTGTTGCCCCGCAATGCGCATACGGTGTTCAACACCTCTTTGTTGATGGCCCAGCACTACGGCGGCAACCGTGCCACGGTGGAAGAGCAAGCCGTCAAAGCCCTCACCAGTCCCGTGGCCTATGGCAATGCCAACTACGAGCAAGTCGAGAAAAAGCTGGCAACCTTGGGCTACCAGCCTTGGTTTGAGAAAGCTTTCCCAGGTGAAGCCAAAGCTTTGAGTGTGGAGAACTGGGGCAAAGCTATTGGGGCATTTGAGCGTACCTTGCTCACCCCCGCGCCGTTTGACAGTTATTTGAAAGGCGACACCAAAGCCCTGAGCGCCCAAGCCAAGCAAGGTTTGAAAACCTTCATCGACACTGGTTGCGCGGGTTGCCACAACGGCGTGGCTGTTGGCGGCCAAAGCTACCAAAAATTTGGCATCACCCAAGACTATTGGTTGGTCACTGGCAGCACCGAAAAAGAAGCGTTCAAAGGCTACGACAAAGGCCGCTTCCAGGACACCAAGAACGAGGCAGATGCCTTCATGTTCAAAGTGCCTCAATTGCGCAATGTGGCGATGACCCCACCTTACTTCCATGATGGCACTGCAGCCACTTTGCCCCAAGCGGTGCGCATCATGGCGCAGTTGCAACTGGGCAAACAACTCAGTGACTCGCAAGTGGCTGACATCGTCAGCTTTTTGGAAAGCTTGACGGGCGCTGTACCCGCTGACTTCGCCAAAGCGCCCAGCTTGCCGGTGGCCTCACACTGACACACTTGTTCGCTGAAGCCAATATGCGACGTTTGCTTGGCACTCTGTTTTGCATGGCTTTGGTGCTGGGGCAAGGTGTCGCGAATGCCGCTTGGACCTATATGGGCCATATTGATGGCCACACTGTCTTGATTGACCTAACCACGGTTGAACTCAAAGGCCGCAATGCCTTGGTGTGGATGCTGACCAACTACAGCAGCGTCACTGCCAACCAGCTTTTGTCGGCGACCACCCATTTAGAGTTTGATTGCGATAAAAACAAAGTCAGGTATTTACAGTTTTACGGCTACGAAGGACAAATGCAAAGCGGTGCACGTTTGATCTCCAAAACCCAATCGAGTGTGTTTGTGCCAGTGGAGATCGGCACCGTTATGAAAAGCTTTCAACAGATTGCCTGTACCAGAGGCCCCTTCTTTAGGCAAGAAGGCGTGCTTAACAAACCACCAAAGTAACCTCAGCCAAGCCTGGCATTTCAAAGCGAAGGCTTTGCCCAGCCAGAGGAAACTGGGACGCCACCCAACTGCCGGTGGTGACCCAGTCGCCTGCTTTGAAGCGTCGACCGCGGCTGCGCAAATGGTTGGCGATCCACGCCATGGCAATCAGAGGGTGGCCCATCACATCACCACAATGGCCTTGGCCGATCGCTTGGTTGTTGATGCAGGCCGTGGCTTGGGTTTGCCACAGTCGGTCAAAGTCCTTGGCTGCAATGGCTGACCCCAAAACCACGCCGTGGTTCCAAGCGTTCTCGGCCACCAAGCTGAAAAAGCCTTGTTTTAGCAGCGCGTAGTCGGCAAAACGGTCATCCGCGATTTCAAGAGACGGGTAAGCGCACTCTAGGTAGGGCAAGATGCTGTGCTGGTCCCAATCGTCATCCCGTTCGGGCAGGTCTTGGCCAAACTGCAGGGCCAACTCAAACTCCACGATCAGGTGCTGGAACTGTGCAGCCTGCACCTCTTTACCGTTGCTAAACACGGTGTCTGCCAGCACGCAACCCGAGATGGCATCGTCAAATCCGACAAAGGCCCGCATGGCAGGGGTGGTGATGGCAATTTTGTAGCCACCCACATGGGTATGCCGTTGCGCGGCTTGCAGTTGAACAAATGCGTCTTGGCTGGTATAGGCTTGCTCCAGTGTCTGTGGCCCAAAAGGAGGGACCAAAGCATGAAAAGCTTCACGGCCACTTTGCTGGCGAAGCAATTCGGCCGCCGTTGCTTGAGCGCCCACCCAGTCCTGGGAGGTTTCGGTTTTCATGTCGCCAGTGTGGCACAGACCGGGCTTTACGCCCAAGGGCTTGAGTAACATGCGCCCCATGCAATTCATCGAAACCGCGTTGCTGCGTATAGGCTACAAAGAGTGGAACCCCGAGGGGCAGCACACCATCGTGCTGGCACATGGCTGGCCCGACAGTCCGCGCTGCTGGCATGAGGTGGTGCCGCCATTGGTGCAAGCCGGTTACCGCGTCATCGCACCGGCTTTGCGCGGTTTTTTACCCACCACGTTTTTGCGTGAAGACACGCCACGCACAGGGCAGCTCTCTAGCCTTGGCCGTGACATGGTGGAATTTGTGCAGGCCTTGGGGCTTGAAAAACCTGTCTTGGTCGGACACGACTGGGGGGCGAGGGCGGTGGCCAATGCCTGCGGTTTACAGCCAGGCATTGCCAGCCACATGGTGTTGATATCGGTGGGCTACGGTACCAACGACCCCACCCAAGACTTGAGCATGGAACAAACCCAGCTTTACTGGTACCACTGGTTCATGGCCACCGCTCGAGGTGAGCGCTATGTACGCGCCAACGCCAAAGCGTTTTCGCAGCGCATGTGGGACACCTGGGCACCCAAGGGTTGGTATTTGCCCAATGAATTCGAGCAAACCGCCATGGCGTTCAACAACCCCGATTGGGCCGAGGTGACCTTGCACTCTTACCAACACCGTTGGGGCCATGCGCCCAGCGACCCTTATTACGACGCCGATGAAGCCAAGCTCCACCCTGCGCCGGTGTTGAATGTGCCGACCTTGATGCTGCACGGCGAAGTCGATGGGGTGAGTTTGCCTGCCACCTCGGCCAACCGCGAGAAGTTTTTCAGCGGGCCTTACCAACGCCAGTTGTTGCCCGGTGTGGGGCATTTCCCTCAGCGCGAAGCGCCCTCCAAGGTGGCGCAGGCTATTTTGGAATTTTTAAAAACCCACCCTATGGGGTAACGGAAATTTTTTGCTCTGAGCATTTTCGTGCGCAGTTTTTCTCAACAACAGATGCTGGCCCTGAGCATGAATTGGAAGCACAGGTACGCATACAAAACTTAAAGCTTGGGTCGGTGCTTTCTGTCGTTTGGGCAGTTACTGGGTATTGCAAGGTGAATGTCAAACACACCGCAAGAAATTTAAGCAGGCTAAATGGGGAGGGTGTTTTCATGGCTGTAGCCATTCCTTTGAATCGATATTCTGGGCGCGGGGTGATGAGATCGTTTCCTTGTTGCACCATCCATCTCGATAGTAACCCGTCAAGGGTCTTGTAACCACTGGCAAATCGGTCGCCACTGCAGCAAGTCTTTTTCCACTTTGCTGGGGGTGATGTCAAACATGCTCAAGCCGTGTGCGGCCAAATGCAAATAGTGCTGTGTGTCGCGCAAATAGCCCACGATGGGAAGTTCCAGTGTGTCCATGAACTGGCGCAGTTTGCTGGCGGCCAAAGTGCGCTCGTCCACCCGCATGCCGACCACGCCCACTTTGCAGCGGCTGTGGCGCGTGATTTCGCGCAGCTTGGTCAGGAAGTTTTGGGCTGCATACATATCGAAAATACTGGGCATGATGGGCACCATGATTTTGTCCGCACGTCCTAAGACCTCTTTGAAGCGCCAGCCATCCAAGCCACCCGGTGTGTCAATCACCACATGGGTGGTGCCTTTGGGCGGCTTGGCGGTCAGCACCAAGTCGGCTTGCAATTCCCAAGTGGTGATGCGGGGCACTGTATCGGGGCGCAGACTCAGCCATAAACGCGAAGACTGTTGAATATCAGCATCGCCGAGCATGACCGCATGGCCCTGTGAAGCAAGGAAGCCCGCAACATTGGTCGATAAAGTGGATTTGCCAGCCCCACCTTTGGGGTTGGCGATGACAATCACCGGCATATCAAGAAATCTCCCAGCCCCTGTCGCTGTTGCAGTAAGTCAAGGCTTGGTTATACAAAGCGGTGCCACCCGTGCGTCCTGCGGCAACCAAGAAATGGTTCTGCAGCGGCATCATATCGTTGGATCGGGCACAGTCAAAGCCATTGTTTTTTGCGCCATTGAAATACAACACCACCCGACCGTTGGATTTGACGCTGCGTTGCCTAGCGGTAAGAAACCCCACAGCGCAAGCACCCGAGCAAAGCTGGCCTTCGGTGACCACAGCTTCAGCGCCATAGCGAGCCAAAATTTGACCTAACTCGATGCCCAAAATCGGTTTGCCTCCATTGGAGTTGAGGTAGACCTGTGGCGGCACACGTTGGCCTTGGCGGTTGATGCATTGCGACAAATTGTGCATATGCGCTTGCAAACTTTGCAGGCTGACCGGGTCGATGGTGCCAGACAGTTCCACGATGTCCATACTGCCTTTGGCGCAGCTGTCGTGGCGAAGCAGGCTGTGACGCGTCTCAAAAGTTTGGCCTTGGGTAGATCCCAGCACCGTGAGTTTGTTTTGGGGAAAACCAAAGCTGTTGGAACCCAAAATCACTTGATGGGGGCTGGGTGCTAGGGGTGAGGCTACTGGCCCGTTGACGGCACAGGCCACCAAACCAAGCAAAAACAGGGCGGGCCAAAGGGTGAGTAGTCTTTTCATGCAGCAATCCTGATCGGAAATATCCGTGATGGGGGTGTTCTATTCTCGGAATTTGTAGGCAAAACTTGAGTCACGATGAGTATTTGCGTCATTTTGTTGCAAAGGTATGGTTGAACCCTTGATTCTTTGGGGTTATTCAATCCAGATAGAGAGGGGTTTTTAGAATGTATTAAAACCTTTTCACTCAACCTTTCAGGAACCCACATGAAAAAAATCTTTGCAGCAGTGTGTTTATTGGCCAGTTTCTCTGCCACAGCGGAATGGGTCTTGGTTTCTGAAAATGAATACGGCACAGGCTTGTATGTCGATCCCAACATCAAGAAAAATGCCAATCTACGCATGTTTTGGCATATCCAAAACCTCAAGCAAGCCGACCGCCAAGGCGATATGTCTTACCGCGGTGTTTGGCAATACGACTGCCAAGAAAGCCGCCAACGTAATATGCAGGTAGCCGCTTACCCCGGCCCCATGGCCACGGGTCAAAAGTCGGAAGAGGCTTACCAACCCAGCGACTGGATCCCCATTGGCAGCGACCCTAGCAGCCAAGCCATGTACAAATACATTTGCAGTCTGTAAAGACTGGGGCTGACTAAAAGGCGTCTACTGACAAAGGGGTGAAACTACTCAGTGCACCACCATCAAGGTGAAGGGGAAGACATAGGCTTGCAGGGTCACCAAGATGCCAACCAAGCAGGCCAAAGCAATGGAGTGGAAAAACACATAGCGCAGGATGTCGCCTTCGTGGTTAAACCATCGAGTGGCGGTGGAGGCCACCACAATGGATTGCGCATCAATCATCTTGCCCATCACGCCGCCTGAGCTGTTGGCCGCACCCATGAGGTTGGGCGACAAGCCCAGCTGTTCAGCCGCAACTTTTTGCATACCGCCAAACAGCACATTGGACGCCGTGTCAGAGCCGGTGAGCGCCACACCCAACCAGCCCATCAAGGTGCCAAAGAAGGGGTAGAAGACGCCGGTATTGGCAAAGGCCAGGCCTAAGGTGGTGTCGGTGCCAGAGTAACGGGTGAGGTAGCCCAGCGCCAACATCAACACAATGGTCAACAGTGAATAACGAACCAGCCACAAGGTGGAGAAGAAAATACGAACCATATTGAGGGGGTTGTATTTCATTGACAAGCCGCCCACGATGGCCGACAGCAAAATGCCGGTTCCTGTGGAAGACAGCAGATTGAGGGTGTAAATGGCACTTTCGGTTTTAGGTACAGGCACCACTGGCGGCATTTTTTCAATCAGGTTGTGCAAACCATCCATGGGAAATTGTGGTGCGAACAAACTGTTGAGATAGGCTTTGATCGCGGGCTGTCCCCATATAAAGATGAACACCGTCAGGATGGCCCAAGGTGTCCAAGCGCGGATGATGGCCTCGCGTGAATGAACCGTGACAGCGCGTGGAGCTTGCGCTTGGCCGCCTGTGGTTTCATGGCCCTTCAATGAAACCGAAGTCCAAATGGTTTTGGGCTGCCAAAAGCGTAAGAAGGTGACCAAGCTGGCCATGCTGACCACCGCAGCGATGATGTCGACCAATTCGGGGCCGATGTAGTTGGAAACCAAGAATTGCATGATGGCAAAACTTGCGCCCGTGACCAAAATAGCAGGCCAAATATCCCACATGGCACGTCGCCCCGCGAAGGCCCAAATCAGCCAAAACGGCACCAACAACGAGAAGAAAGGCAATTGGCGACCGACCATCATGGAGACTTCCATGGCGTCGTAGCCATGCACTTTGGCCAAGGTGATGATGGGAGTGCCCAAAGCACCAAAGGCCACAGGCGCGGTATTGGCGATCAGCGACAAGCCCGAGGCGGCCAAGGGGGAGAAGCCCAAGCCAATCAAGATGGCGGCAGTTACCGCTACTGGGGTACCAAAACCGGCCGCACCTTCAAAGAAAGCGCCAAACGCAAAAGCAATCAGCAGCAATTGCAAGCGGCGGTCTTCGGTGATGCCGGCAATCGAGTCTTGCAACACCTTGAAGCTGCCGTTTTGTTCGGTCAGTTGGTGCAAAAAGATGATGTTGAGCACAATCCAGCCAATGGGGAGCAAACCATTCAGGCCGCCGTAGAGGGCTGCACTGGCCGCCATTTCGCTTGGCATGCCATAAACAGCTATGGCAATCACCACCGCGGCAAGCAAGCCCGCACCTGCGGCGATATGCGCCTTCATGTGCAAAAAACCCAAACCGAACAACATCACCACCACCGGCACGGCTGCCAACAAAGTAGACAACAACATATTGCCTAAGGGATCGTAAATTTGTTGCCAAACCATGGGGAAGTCTCCGATGCAAGTAAATCAAAAATTATAGGAAGATGCGCGCAAGGGTTTTCCCTCTCACTAAGCTTTGGAGACAAGCATGATTGAACGCACACTATTCAGCCCTGAGCATCAGGCCTTTCGCGACAGCTTTCGCCGTTTCATGGCTGCTGAAATCGCTCCCCACCATGCGGCTTGGGAGGAGCAAGGCTATGTGGATAAGCCGGTCTGGGTCAAAGCGGGGGCCTTGGGTTTTTTGTGCATGACCCAGCCCGAGGCCTATGGTGGCTTTGATGCCGACAAGCTTTATTCCATTATCCAAATGGAAGAACTTAGCGCCGCCGGTTTCAGCGGCATAGGCTACGGTTTGCACACCGAAATCGTGGCGCCCTATTTGCAGCATTACGGCACCGAAGCGCAAAAGCAGCGTTACTTACCCGCCATGGCCCGTGGCGACATGGTCGGCGCCATTGCCATGACCGAACCCGCGGCAGGCAGCGATTTGCAAGGCATCAAATCCACGGCTATGGTGCAGGCGGATGGCTCCTTTGTGCTCAATGGCAGCAAAACCTACATCACCAACGGATGGCATTCGGATTTGGTCATCGTGGTTGCCAAAACCAACCCCGCCGCAGGGGCCAAGGGAACCAGCCTGTTTTTGTTGGAAGCAGGTACACCCGGTTTCACCAAAGGCAAGCCTTTGAAAAAGCTGGGGCTCAAAGCCCAAGATACCTGCGAGCTGTTTTTCGACAATGTGCGTTTGCCCGCCGAGGCTTTGCTGGGTGGCGCGGACATGATCAACAAAGGCTTTATCTGTTTGATGGAACAGCTGCCGTGGGAGCGTTTGCAAATCGCCATCGGGGCGGTGGCTGCATCGCTTGCTGCCATTGGCTGGACCGTGGACTTTGTCAAGCAACGCCAAGTGTTTGGCCAAGCAGTGGCCGCGTTTCAGCACACCCGCTTCACCTTGGCCGAGTTGCAAACCGAGGTGCAAATCGCGCAGGTGTTTGTGGACAAATGCACCGAACTGCTGCTGCTTGACAAGCTGGACACGGCCACTGCCAGCATGGCCAAGTACTGGTGTACCGACTTGCAATGCAAGGTGATGGACGCTTGTGTGCAGCTGCACGGAGGGAGTGGCTTTATGTGGGAATACCCCATTACCCGCGCTTATGCTGACGCAAGGGTGCAGCGCATTTATGGCGGCACCAACGAGATCATGAAAGAGGTGATTACCCGCGGCATGGGTTTAATGCAATGACGTACTTAGCTGATGACAAGTTGGTGAAAACCAAACTCGCCCGTCTTGCGGTCAGCATAAAACGCCTTCAAGGTTTCGCGTACCGTGCGAAACGCCAAGTCATCCCAAGGAATATCCGCCTCGTCAAACAGCTTGGCTTCCATGGTTTCATGGCCTGGGTCAAACAGCGGGCTTTGCAATTCGGCGAGAAAGAAAAAATGCACTTGCCCGACCTTGGGGACATCGATCACGGTGAACAGCGCTTGCATCTCAATTTCAGCGCCAGCCTCTTCGTCGGTTTCACGTTCTGCGCCTTGGGCCAAAGATTCGTGCAACTCCATGAAGCCTGCGGGCAGGGTCCAAAACCCTTTGCGCGGTTCGATATTGCGTTTGCACAAAAGCACCTGCGTTCCCCACACAGGAATGGTACCCACCACATTCAGCGGGTTGTCGTAATGCACCGTGTGGCAAGCGGGGCAAACGGCACGCTGACGGGTGTCGCCATCATCAGGCAAGCGCATCAGTACTGCGGTGCCGCAGTTGCGGCAATGTTTGACAGGGTTTTTCAGCAAGGGGTTCTTTGGGAGGAAAAATTTGTCACCGAGTGTAGCGATTAGCCAGTTGGCACCAAAGCTCAGCAAAACCCTTATCCTATGACCCATGAAGCTGTATTCCTATTTCCGTTCCTCTGCCTCGTTTCGGGTTCGCATCGCTTTGGCCTTGAAAGGCCTGCCCTATGTCTATGAACCAGTGCATTTGGCCAAAGGCCATCAGTTGCAAGACGACTTCACTGGCGTCAACGCTGATGCCTTGGTTCCGGTGTTGGAAGTGGATGGCTTGCGACTGACGCAGTCCATGGCCATCATGGAATTCCTAGACGAACAGTTCCCGCAATGTCCTTTGATGCCCAAAGAGGCGGCTGGCAGGGCCCGTGTTCGCGCCTTGTGCCAATCTATCGCTTGTGAAATTCATCCTTTGAACAACCTGCGGGTCTTGAAATACCTCACCGGCACGTTGAAATTGGACGAGGACAGCAAAAACACGTGGTACCACCACTGGGTGCGTTCAGGCCTAGAGGCTTTCGAGAAACAACTGCAGCACCCAGCCACGGGGCGCTTTTGCCATGGCGACCACGTCAGCATGGCCGATTGTGTGTTGGTGCCGCAAATCTTCAATGCCAACCGATTCAAAGTGGACTTGAGTGGCCTAGACCGCACTTTGCAAATCTTTGAGGCTTGCATGGCTTTGCCTGCCTTCCAAGTCGCTCAACCTTCTGCCTGCCCCGATTTTGAAGCCTGACGCCTTGCCCGTGTTGCCCCAGTGGTCAGGGGCCAAGGTGTTTTGCACCACCCGGGATGGCGGCACGTCGCAAGCACCCTACAACAGCTTCAATTTGGGCGACCATGTCGGCGATGACCCCCAAGCGGTTTTCAACAACCGCCAGTTGCTGGCGTTTCAACTGCACCAACGCGCCGTGTTCATGCGTCAAGTGCATGGCAATGTGGTGGCGCAGCTGCACCACGATACGCCCGATGGCCAACAAGCCGACGCTTGTTTCACCCGAAAAATCGGTGTGGCTTGCACCATCATGGTGGCCGACTGTTTGCCTATTTTGTTTTACAGCCCTTCAAAGAAAGTGGTGGCCGCCGCCCATGCGGGTTGGCGTGGCTTGGCGGGCATGTCAGGTCAGGGTGGGGTGTTGGAGGCCACTCGCCGTGCTTTGCGCAGCTGCGCTGCTTTAGACGACGTGAAGGTTTGGCTAGGTCCCTGCATAGGACCCAAGGCTTTTGAAGTGGGCGAGGAGGTACGCCAAGCTTTTGTTACCCAAGACCCTTTGTCCGTCTCATCGTTTGAGCCCTTGGCCGCCGCGGGTAAGTACCTGTGTGATTTGGCGCAGTTGGCCCGTCTTCAATTGGCCCAGTGGCCGGTGACAGCTATCGAAGGCAATGACAGCACACCATCTTGGTGCACCTTTTCCAACCCGTCGGTATTTTTCTCCTACCGCCGCGATGGGGTCACTGGACGCTTTGCTGCAGGCATAGCTTTATTGGAATGATTGGAAGTTTTTTGTAAGAGGTTTGGCATAAGATGACTTCAAAGCTAACTTCTACACGCCATGCCCTCTTTGCCGCAACTGAACTTTCATACCGATCAAGTCGCCGAGCTGCAATCGTCCTACGCCCAAGAGGTCATGCGCTTATGGCAACAGGGCTTGCATGACACCCCCAAGCTGAAAGACCGCCGCTTTTCCGCCGAAGCTTGGCAGCACAACCCCTTGGCCGCGTTTTCTGCGGCCATGTATTTGCTCAATGCCCGCACCTTGATGGGCATGACCGAGGCCTTGGACACCGACGACAAAACCAAAGCGCGTATCCGCTTTGCGGTCGAACAATGGGCGGCAGCCTCAGCGCCAAGCAACTTCTTAGCGTTCAACGCCGAAGCCCAACAAAAGGCCATCGACACCAAAGGCGAGAGCATTGCCCAAGGCGTGCAAAACATGTTGCACGATATGCGGCAAGGCCATGTGTCCATGACCGATGAAAGCCTGTTCGAGGTGGGCAAAAACGTCGCCACCACCGAAGGTGCGGTGGTGTTTGAAAACGCGTTGTTTCAACTGCTGGAATACAAACCCCTCACGGCTAAGGTGTACCAGCGGCCTTTTTTGCTGATCCCGCCTTGCATCAACAAGTTTTACATCCTTGACCTGCAGCCCACCAACTCGCTGATTCGCTATGCGGTGGCGCAAGGTCACCGCACCTTTGTGGTGAGTTGGCGCAACCCCGACGCCGCCATGGCCCACACCACCTGGGACGACTATGTAGAAAAAGGCGCCCTTGAGGCCATCGAGGTAACGCGTCGCATCGGCAATATGCCGCAAATCAATGCCTTGGGTTTTTGTGTGGGCGGCACCATCCTCAGCAATGCACTTGCGGTGTTGGCGGCTCGTGGGCAAGACCCGGTGGCCAGCGCCACTTTGCTCACCACTTTGGTGGATTTTGCGCACACGGGTGTGCTTGATGTGTTCATCGATGAAGCGTTTGTCAAATTTCGTGAGGCCCAGTTTTCTGATGGTGGCTTGATGGCAGGCCGCGACATGGCACAAACCTTCAGTTTCTTGCGACCCAACGATTTGGTCTGGAACTACGTGGTGGGCAATTACCTCAAAGGCGAAACTCCGCCGCCTTTCGATTTGCTCTACTGGAACAGCGACGCCACCAATTTGCCCGGTCCCATGTACGCTTGGTATCTGCGCAACACTTACCTTGAAAACAACCTCACCAAGGTGGGCAAAGCAAAGGTGTGTGGCGAGGCTATGGATATGCGCCGCGTGGACACGCCTTTGTACATCTATGGCTCACGCGAAGACCATATCGTGCCTATCGATGCAGCCTACGCTTCCACCCAAGTGTTTCTGGGCCCCAAGCGTTTTGTGATGGGCGC
>Ga0214917_10002943_pt1 | contig 20225 bp, 10 predicted proteins | sample LL_1208_BB_MetaG_FD_177983 | JGI IMG/M metagenome (GOLD analysis project Ga0214917, IMG submission 177983) | Freshwater microbial communities from Lake Lanier, Atlanta, Georgia, United States - LL_1208_BB | ecosystem: Environmental > Aquatic > Freshwater > Lake | place: USA: Georgia | collected...
CGAGTCGCTCGTCTGAAACACGAGCGCCTCGGGGTAGTGCTCGTAGGGATGGAAGTACTCGAACGTCACGTAGCCGGTGTACCCGGTGGCAGCGAGCGCATCCATCACCGCCGGCCAGTTCGTCGTTCCGTCGAGCAGCGGGCGGAACGCCTCGAGCGACGTGTCGGTGCCCTTCTTCGTGAACTCCTTGAGGTGCACGTTCCTGATCCGGTCGCCCAGGATCGGGATCCAATGCTCCGGATACTGGTACATCATGATGTTGCCGGTGTCGAAGTGCACCTTCACGTGGTCGCTCTTGAACCCGTCCACGAAGTCGACCATCTCCTGCGGCGTCATCAGGAAGCCGTTGAAGAAAATGTTTTCCATGTTGAGCGTCACGCCGAGCTTCTCGGCGGCGGGCAGGAGCTGCTCCACCGCCGCCCGGGCCCGCGTGAGGCAGACGTCGTTGGGCACCGGCTCGTGGTCGGTCCGCCAGGGGATGCAGACGGCCCCGGGAACCACCAGCACGTTTCGCGTGCCCAGATCGTGGCCGCATTCGGCGATCTTGCCGGCCAACTCAAGGCCGCGCTGCCGCTTGGCGGGGTCGTTGCTCGTCAGCGGATAGGGCCAGAAGAGAAACGAGCAGACGCCGCTGATGGCGATGCCGATCCGGTCGGCCATCCGGCGGATCTCCTGGAAGTGCGCCGTGCCGTGCTGGGGTGAAAGGTCGCTCTCGAGGTCATAATTGAGCTCCACGCCGTCGAATCCGGCGTCCTTCGCGAGCCGCAGGCACTGCTCGAGGCTCATCTTCTGCGGATAGGGAAACGCCCAGAGGTTGATCGACTTCTTGAACGGCCGCCCCTGCGGCGAGGCCGGGGGCGCCTGGCCGGGATCGGCCTGGCCCACCTGCCCAGCGGCGGTGGCCAGCATCGCCATGCCGGCGGAAGCGGCCAGCACGTCGCGGCGCGAGAGGAATGAAGCGGGGTCGAAGGGGCTGGTCATGGCCGAGTCTCCGTGCGTCGATGGCACCGCGTCGCTCGCATCAGCACACCGGGCGTCGCGCGAAAAAGCAAGTCCACGCACGGGCACGTGGCTCGATTCCGCGATCTCGTCGCCTACCCGCCGGGGGGACAGTTCGGCGTGCACGCAGCTCGAGAATCGACCGACCGATTCCTTGCACGCCTCGAGAGAGCGGCCCATGCTGGAAAGCGGTGCGGGGGGGAGCGACGGCAATACCGTCGCCTTCTCCGGTCAGTCAGGGGGACCGGGGCACGCTTCGCACCACCGCTCGACGCCGCGGGGCACACGCCCTCGCGGAGGTGCGAACCACTCACCCACGAGGTGCCCCATGAACCTGCACGGCCGCATCCACGCCCTCTTCGCCTCACGCCGTCGTCCCGCCGGCCGCAGCCTCCGCCATCTGGCGGCGTTCGACCGGCTGGAATCGCGGCTGGCCTTCGCCGTCAGCTACGCCACCGTCAACGACTGGGGCAGCGGCCTGCAGGGAGAGCTGACCCTCAAGAACGACACCGCGGCAACGCTCACCGACTGGCAGCTGAGCTTCACCTACGGCCGCTCGATCGCCAGCATCTGGAACGCCCAGATCGTCAGCCACATCGGCACGCAGTACGTGATCAAGGGCTTCGACTGGGACAGGACGCTCGCCGTGGGCGTGTCGCAAGGGGTCGGCTTCACCGCCGGCACCGGCACCGACGCGCCGCGGAACTTCGTGCTCACTGCGGCCGGCGGCTCGACGCCGACCCCGACGCTCCCCGCCCTCTCGGTGGCGGGCGTCACCGTCAACGAGGGTGCGGCGGGCGGGACGACGGCGACGCGATTCACCGTGACGCTGTCGAAGGCGTCGACCAGCGTCGTCACCGTGAAATATGCCACGGCCGACGGCACCGCCACGGCTGGCAGCGACTACACCGCCGCTGTGGGATCGCTCTCCTTCGCGGCCGGCGAGACCACGAAGACCGTCACGGTGAACGTGCTCGGCGACGCCGCCGTCGAGCCCGACGAGACGTTCACGCTCCAGCTCTCGAGTCCAACCAATGCCACGCTCGCAGTCGCATCGGCCACCGCGACGATCACGAATGACGACGTGGCTCCGCCCGTGACGCCCCCTCCCGCCGGCGGCGATCTCTGGAAGGAGCAGTTCTTCGCCCCCTACGTCGACATGGGCCAGTATCCCGTGCCCGACCTCGATGGCCTGGCGCGGAAGTACGGCGTCGGCCTGCTGACGCTCGGCTTCATGCAGGCGAGCCCGAGCGGGAAGCTGGCCTGGGCCGGTCTCGACGCGCTGACACTCGACAGCACCCACGAGCAGGCCGTCGCGATCCGCGGCGAGATCGCCGCCCTGCGGGCGGCCGGGGGCGACGTGATGGTGTCGCTCGGCGGCGCCGCCGGGCAATCGCTGGCACAAAACTACGCCCAGCGGGGCCTGAATGCCCAGGCGCTCGCCACGGCCTACGGCCAGGCCGTCGACGCGCTCACGCTGACGAAGCTCGACTTCGACATCGAGGGCGCCGCCGTCGCCGAGCCGCAGACGCTCAAGCTGCAGATGGACGCCATCGCGCTCGTGCAGAAGACCCGGCCGGCGCTCGGGGTGTGGCTCACGCTGCCCGTGCTCCCCCAGGGGCTCACGCAGGACGGCGTCAACGTCGTGAAGGCCGCCCTCACGGCGGGCGTGAAGGTGGACGGCGTCAACGTGATGGCGATGGATTACGGCGACAGCGCCGCCCCGCCGCAGGCGAAGTCGATGGGGGAGTACGCGATCGACGCGGCCAACGCCACCTACGCCCAGATGACGAGCCTGTTCGCCGGATTCGGCCAGTCGTTCGGCTGGAACCAACTGGGCGTGACGCCGATGCTCGGCGTCAACGACGTCTCGACCGAGGTGTTCACGCTGCAGGACGCCGACCGCCTGGAAACCTTCGCCCGGGCCAAGGGGCTGGGCATGCTCTCGATGTGGTCGCTCAACCGCGACAATCCCGGCGCCGCAGGCCAGCTGTCGAACCTCCACTGCGGCCTGCCGGGCATCGCAGCCGGGGCCTTCAGCACGGCATGGGGAGATTACGGCAGTGATCCCGTCCTCTCCGGCGGCACGCCGACCGTGCCGACCCTGCCCGGCATCACCGTGAGCGACGTCTCGGTGACGGAGGGCAACCCTCAGACGAGCGGTTCGGCCGGCTTCCTGCACACCTCCGGCAGCCAGATTCTCGATGCCGCCAACAACGCGGTGCGGATCGCCGGCGTGAACTGGTTCGGGTTCGAGACGAGCAACTTCGCGCCCCACGGCCTGTGGACCCGGGGCTACAAGGAGATGATGGATCAGATGAAGTCGCTCGGCTTCAACACGATCCGGCTGCCGTACTGCGACCAGCTCTTCGACTCGGGCAGCACGCCCAACGGCATCGACTTCAGCAAGAACGCCGACCTGCAGGGGCTCACGGGCCTGGGGGTGATGGACAAGATCGTGGCCTACGCGGGACAGATCGGCATGCGGATCTTCCTCGACCATCACCGGTCGGCCGCCGGCAACAGCGCCAACGAATCGGGACTCTGGTACACGACGGCGTATCCAGAGTCCACGTGGATCGCGAACCTCTCGATGCTCGCCTCGCGGTATGCCGGCAACGCGACGGTGATCGGGATCGACCTGCACAACGAGCCGCACGGACCGGCCACGTGGGGCGACGGCGGGGCGAACGACTGGCGGCTGGCCGCCGAGCGGGGGGGCAACGCCGTGCTCGCCGCCAATCCCAATCTGCTCGTGATCGTGGAGGGAATCGAAACGACCTCGTCGGGCAGCACCTGGTGGGGCGGCAACCTGTCGAACGCCGGCGCCGCCCCGGTGCGGCTCAACACTCCGGGCCGGCTCGTCTACTCCGCGCACGAGTATCCCGCGAGCGTCTACGCCCAGACCTGGTTCAGCGACCCGTCCTACCCCAACAATCTGCCCGCGATCTGGGACAGGAATTGGGGCTACCTCTTCAGGACGGGAGCCACACCGGTCCTGATCGGCGAGTTCGGCAGCAAGCTCGCCACCGCCAGCGATCAGGCCTGGTACGCGAAGTTCGTGGGCTACCTGAAGGGGGACCTCGACGGCAACGGCACGAACGACCTGGCCGCGGGCAAGCAGGGCGTCAGTTGGACCTACTGGTCGTGGAATCCCAACTCCGGGGACACCGGCGGCATCCTCGCCGACGACTGGAAGACCGTGAACACCGCCAAGGTCGACCCGCTCAAGGCGGTGCAGTTCCAGTTTCCGGCCGTCTCCGGGACGGGCACGACCGTCACCACGACGCCGCTGACGTTCACGGTGACGCTCTCCGCGGCGAGCGCACAGCCGGTCACGGTGCAGTACGCCACCGCCAATGGCACCGCCACGGCCGGCAGCGACTACGTGGCGGCGGCGGGCACGGTCACCTTCGCCCCGGGGGAAACGCAGAAGACGGTCGTGGTGTCCGTCGTCCGCGATACGACGGCCGAGTCGAACGAGACGTTCTCGCTGGGCCTGACGGGTCCCACGAACGCCATCCTGGCCAGGGCCTTCGCCACGGGCACGGTCGTCGACGACGACACGGTCGCACCGCCGCCGACCCCCACGCCCACGCCGACCCCGACCCCGACGCCCACGCCGGGCGGCGGCGTCGCGGTCACCTACACGCAGACCTCGGGCTGGGGCACCGGCTTCAACGGCGAGATTCGCATCAAGAACACCGGCTCGACCGCCATCAATGGCTGGACGGTCGAGTTCGACCTGGCGGCGAACATCGTCAACATCTGGAACGCGGTCATCGTCAGCCACGTCGGCACGCACTACGTGATCAGGAACGCCGATTGGAACGCCACGATCGCCGCCGGGGCGGAGATCTCGTTCGGGTTCCAGGCCGACGGCGTGGCGGGCGCACTGCCGTCGAACAAGAAGGTCAACGGGGTGGCGGTGTCGTGACGGCTGGTCGGACGGCGGCGCCGCGGGAAGCGGTCACCGGGATTGGCCCGCACCACTCGACGCGGCGCCGCCGAGCCGCACCCACTCGATCGTCTTCGACAGGATGCCGGAGCCGGCCACCATCTCGAAGCCGCCGCTGGTCAGCCGGATCGTCATCGGCACGAACATGCCGCGCTTGATCGCGAAGATCTCCCCCTTCCAGGTCCGCGAGGCCGGCACGTACTCGATCTCGCGGAGCATCTCCGTGTTGACCATCGCCGGATTGGCCGACTTGACGACGCCGCCGACATACTTGCCATTGGCAGGGAAGATCCGGATGTCGACGTCGGGCATGTCGGACGGCCGCCAGTCTCCGACGATCATATCGGCCGGGTTGGCCGCCTGCTGGTCCGCCGCGGGCACCGGCTCCGCAGCCACGGTCGCAGAGCCGCACCGGACGGCGGCACAGACGCCCACCGCGACCGCGAGCAGGGCGACCGCACGAGGGGTCGCAGACGGGCGCGACATGGTCGCCGGGGGAAACATGGCCGACAGGCACAACGGCGAACGAGGCGTCATGGGGGCTGCTCCGGGGGCGTCGAGGGACGTCGGTGAACGGGTGGGGACGGTACGACATCGCCGCCGCCGACGCCATGCCGGTTCGAGAGCCCTTCGGCGTCAGCGCGCGATGGCGGAGCCGTCGCTCCGCGCGGCCACCGCTTCGCGCGTGACCGCCACGTCGTCGGCGAGCACCACCAGATCGACCGGCTTTACCGCGAACTGGCCGAGATAGGGCCGCGTGTAGGCGAAAAGGATCACGAAGCAGCAGGCGATGCCGACCGCGACCATCGCGAGGGCCACGCGGCGGGCACGGTAGCAATCGGCATGGATGAGCCCGACGCCCAGCAGCGTCAGCATCCCGAGCACGCCGACGATCGTCCAGCGGGTCGGCGGCGGCCGCGTGGCGGCGATCCGCAGCCGGGTCTCGCGGGCCTCGGTCGCCTGCCGCAGGAGGTCTTTCAGCTCGGTGCGGCAGCTGCCGTCGGGCAGGGCGTGGATCGCGGACCGCAGGTCTCGCAGCGGCGGTGCCGCCACGCGGGGCGACTCGAGCCGGCCCATCTGCGGCCACTCGTCGAACGCGATGAACCGCACGCATGCCCCCACGGCCCCGGCGATCAGCGGCCGGTCGGCCTCGTCGCAGTCGGCCGCCGCCTGCAGCATCTCGCGGTACATCGCGGCCTCGGTGCGGGCCGCCTCCTCGGCCCGGCTGTGCTGGTCCCAGACGGGGATCGCGATGAACGAGATGAGCAGGCCGAACGCCAGGCCGATCTGGGCGGGCACCTCCGCCTCCAGTTTCCCCAGCTTGTGCCCGTTGCGGCCCGCGATCCAGGGCACGAGCACCCGGTGCACGAGCACGGCCAGCAGTCCCCAGTAGGCCAGCAGGATGCCGATCACGCAGGGCATCGGCAGGGCGAGCAGATGGTCGAAGAACGCGGGAACGCGTGTCATGGCGGGCTGTCTCCGAACCGCGATCGGGCCGCGGGAGGACCGCGGGCGGCAACCGGGCCGCCTGTTCGGTCCGACAAATAGGGAAATGCCGCGCCCTACGCAAGCTCAGCGCGAGGCGTCTGCCGGCGGCCCGCGGCGGGTCGGTCCCGCAGCGTCGGGGGGACTCGGGGTCCCGACGACCCGGGCGGCGATCCCGGCCCTACGCCAGCTTCATCGACCGCAGCCGCAAGGCGTTGGCGACGACCGACACCGAACTGAGGCTCATCGCCGCCGCGGCGATCATCGGATTCATGAGCAGGTGGCTCGACAGCGGATAGAGCACGCCGGCCGCGAGCGGCACGCAGACGGCGTTGTAGGCCAGGGCGAAGAAGAGGTTCTGCCGGATGTTCCGCATCGTGCGGCGGCTGAGCTCGATCGCCTTGACGATGCCCCGCAGGTCGCCCTTCACGAGCGTGACGCCGGCCGACTCGATCGCCGCATCGGTGCCGGTGCCCATGGCGATGCCGACGTCGGCCTCCGCCAGTGCGGGCGCGTCGTTGATGCCGTCGCCGGCCATCGCCACACGGTGGCCCCCGGCCCGGAGCGACGCGACGAGGTCGTGCTTTCCCTCGGGCCGCACGCCGGCACGGAACTCGTCGATGCCCAGCTGATCGGCCACGGTGCGGGCCGTCCGCTCGCTGTCGCCGGTGAGCATGATCACCCGCAGGCCCATGCCGTGCAGCCGGCGCACGGCCTCGGCCGCCGAGTCCTTGATCGGGTCGGACACGGCGATGATTCCCGCCAGTCGGCCATCCACGGCGACCCGCATCACCGTGCGGCCCCGCCGCTCGAGCGCGTCAGCCCTCTCGTCGAGCGACGCGACGTCGGCGACCCCCTGATCGGCGAGCCAGTCCCGCCGGCCCACCAGCACCTCCTTCCCGTCGACCGTGCCGCGGGCGCCGCCGCCGGTCACCGATCCAAACCGCGTCGCGAGCGGCAGCGGCAGGCCACGCTCCCTGGCCCCCGCCACGACGGCCCGGGCCAGCGGGTGCTCGCTGCTCTGCTCGACGGCTGCGGCGGTCCGCAGCAGATCCGCGTCGCTCCCTGCCCCGGCAGGCACGCACTCGGTCAGTGCCGGCCGGCCGGCGGTGAGCGTTCCCGTCTTGTCGACGACGACCGTATCGACCTGCTCGAGCCGCTCGAGCACCTCCGCGTTCCTCACGAGGACGCCCTCCCGCGCCCCTCGGCCGATCCCCACCATGATCGACATCGGTGTCGCGAGCCCAAGGGCGCACGGGCAGGCGATGATGAGCACCGCGATCGCGTTCATGAGCGCCCAGGCGAGCGGCGGCTGCTCCGGCGCCGCGACGGCCCAGACGAGAAACGTGAGGGCCGCGACCGCCAGCACGATCGGCACGAAGACGCCCGCCACGGCGTCGGCCACTTTCTGGATCGGGGCCCGGCTCCGCTGGGCCTCCGCCACCATCCCGATGATGCGGGAGAGCATCGTGTCCTGGCCGACCTTGTCGGCGACCATCACGAACCCGCCCGTCTGGTTGAGCGTGCCGCCGATGACCGCGTCGCCGGGCCGCTTCTCGACCGGCATCGGCTCGCCGGTGAGCATCGATTCCTCGACCGTGCTCTCCCCCTCCCGGAGCAGCCCGTCGACGGGGATCTTCTCTCCCGGCCGCACCCGCAGCACGTCCCCGACGCGGACCTCGTCGAGCGGCACCTCCCGCTCCGTGCCGTCGCGGACGACGCGGGCCAGCGGCGGGGCGAGTGACAGGAGCTCGCGGATCGCCGCGCCGGTGCGATGCCGCGCTCGCAATTCGAGCAACTGCCCGAGCAGCACCAGCGTGATGATCACCGCCGCGGCCTCGAAGTAGACCGGCACGCCCTCGTCGTGCCGGAACTGGTGCGGAACGGCCTGTGGAAAGAGCACCGCCCCGACGCTGGCGAGGTAGGCCGCGCTGGTCCCGATGGCGATCAGCGTGAACATGTTCAGGTGGCCCGTGAGGAGCGACCTGAAGCCGCGATCGAAGAACGGCCAACCGGCCCAGAGCACCACCGGCGTGGCGAGGAGCAGCTGCAGCCAGCGGCTCGCCGTCTGCCCCAGCATGCGATCCAGCGGCACGCCGACCATCGGCAGCATCGACAGGAGGAAGACGGGAAGCGTGAGTGCGGCGGCGATCCACAACCTCCGCGCCATGCCGAGCAGCTCGGGATCGTCGTCGCCCGCGCCTGCCTGGATCGTCTTCGGCTCGAGGTCCATCCCGCACTTCGGGCAGGCGCCCGGGCCGATCTGCTCGATCTCCGGGTGCATCGGGCAGGTGTAGACGGCGTCCGCGGTGCCGACCGCCGCCGCCCCCCGCCCGCCGGCCGGTCGGTGCGAGCCGCAGCAGGGGGACTCTGCGGCGAGCGGCAGCTCGCCCAGGAATTTCCGGCGGCAGCCCTCGGAGCAGAAGTAGGATGCGACGCCGTCGCGGGCCGCACTGCGGGCGGTCTTCTCGTCGACGGTCATCCCGCAGACCGGGTCGGTGGCCATGGTGTCGGGGAGCTCCAGGGAACAGGCGTCGCGACGCACGAGACTACACCGGAGGTCGGACGGGGACGCATGCTGGCGCCGGTCGCCGCCCGGCACGCCGGGCCGCGATGTCACGACCGCGATGTCACAAAGGGGCGGCGGGGGAGCTGCCTCCCCCGCCGCCGACGATCATCGGGCGATCGCCCGCAGCCGGCTAGCGGCAGCAGCTTGACCCGCGGCAGCTCTCACGACCGACCTGGGCGACGCCGGTCGGGCACTCGCCGACGCAGCACGCACAGGTGCAGCTCGTGCACGCACAGCCGCCCGTGTCGCAGCAGCCGCAGCACTCGCACTTCGGGCAGCCGGCGTTCTGGCTGACCACGCTGGCGGGCACGAAGGGCAGGAGGCCCAGCGCCGCCCAGAGAATCAGACTGTTCATGGGAAAACTCCATGGCATCAGGGAAACCGAATCGATCACACCACGTCGCGACGTGCGAGCGTGGGAGGGCCACGACATCTGCCCGACCCAGCCGCGGACACACGTCTGTGATAGGCCGGGCACGATGCGGCGGCGGATTCAGTTCCGCCAGACGCCAAAGAGGATCCGCGGCGGGCGGATCGGCACGGCGAGCGACGCAGCCAGATACTCGCGGCTGGCGCCGAAAACCGGGCAGGGTGCCGGCAACGCCGCCCCCGGGACGGACGCCTGGGTCACCTCGTCGAACGACGGCAGTGTGCTGCGAGAAGCGGTCTTCGGTTCGTCCTGCCGGGCATCCAGCTGGCAGCGGCACGGAGCCGCGGTCGATTCGACCGGACACTTGTCCGCGACCGCGGCACAGACCGGGCAGCGGTCGACCGGGTCGCTGTCGGACGCGGCCGGCGCGACCTCCACGGTCGCCGTCGACTCGCAACAGGGCCGGTCGCAGCGCTGGCAGAACGCGTGCGGAGCGATCTGTGCGGCCAATGCCGCAGACGCCGCCACCAGCCACACGAAGTGGTTCCATCCGTACGCCACGACAGTGCTCCTCAACCACATCCTACGCGTGTCGGCGGCATACGGTTCGCACGATGACGGAAGATCCCCCACGGCCGGCACATCCGCACACCCGTACGGCGACCGCGGGCTCACCTGCGTCCGTCGGTTTCGCGGCACTCGTCGTCGACGAAACCGTCCGCGGCGGGGTTCGGCACGGCGAAATAGGCCGCCTCACCGGCGGGATCGGGAAACTCCGTGAGCGTCAGCCGCAGGTCGGGTTTCGCGAAGGGATACCACTTTCCCGGGCCCCAGGCTGCCAGGCGGCAGGACCCGCCACCCGCCCCCCCGGCTGGCGATTCGTCCGCGAAAAACGGCCCCTCGATCGATTCCGGCTGGATCGTGATCAGCCGCAGGTCGACGGCCGCGGCCGTCGCCCCCGCATCGGCATCTCCGGCGGCCGGCGCGACTCCCGATCGGGCCAGGCAGAACACCCGCGGGCCGCGGATCACGGCGACCTTGCCCACCTGGGCCCCCCTGCCCTTCACGAACCGCCATCGCATGGGGAGGTCGAGCGTGACGCGATCGCCCGGGATCCACCGACGCGACAGGCTGCAGAAGCCGTCCTCATCGCACCGGGCCGCCGCGGGCGGGCCGTCGTTGACCTGCACCGTCGCGTCGGTGCACCACCGGGGAATCCGCAGCCACACAGGGAAACTCACCGGCCGGGCGGGATCGATCGCCAACGCCACGCGGCCCGACGTCGGGTAGTCGGTCTCCTGACGGATGCCGACGGCCACGCCGTCCACTTCGACGGTGGTCCGCGACGCCGTGTAGAGGTTCACGGCGAGGCCGGCGCCGCCGATCCGGTAGTAGACGAACCCCGGCAGCTCCGCCACGATGCGGCGAAAGTTGCAGGGGCAACAGTAGGTGTCGGCGGGATAATAGGACCGCGGGCCGTCGAACGGCGTGTAGTAGCGGATGCGTCGCCCGTCCGGCGACTGCGCCGCCTGCAGCGCGTTGTGGATCGCCCGCTCCATGACGTCCCCGTACCGGCCGTGCCCTTCCCGCCGCAGACAATCGTCCATGAGGCGGATCACGCAGCCGGTGGCGCAGGTCTCGGCAAGGTTCACGGTGCCCTGCTGCGTGTCGTGCCAGCATTCGTGGTCGCCGCAGCCGCCCGTGATCGCCAGGCCGTCGCGGCGCAGCAGGAAGTCGACCGCGGCGTCCACCTGGCGGCGCAGGCCGTCGTGGCGGCCGGCGAGACGTCGATCCACGCGTTCGAGGTGGGCCTGGGCGAGGGCGTGATCCATGAACGCGTAGGCGTGCCCGTCGATCCGGCCCCAGCGGCCGGTGACGATCGGCAGGTTCCAGGCCGGCAGCCTCCGATCGGCGATGACGAACTCGCGAAACGTCGCCTTGCCCGTGCAGTCGGCGAGCCGCAGGAGCGCGAGATCGAGCCCGGTGGTGGCGGTGTCGTTGGAGACCTGGCCGTCCCCGAGGTCGCGATCCGGGGCCGACCTGAGCTGCTCGACGAGCCGGTCCCCGATCCGCTCCGCGGCCTCGAGCGAAGGCCGCTCACCGAACAGCAGAAAATCGCTCGTGAGACCATGGATCAGGTAGGCCGATTCGTGGACGTCCCACAGCCGCCAGGTGCGGCTCTCCTCCGGCATGATGCCGAGGTAGCCGTCGGCCTGCTGGGCCGCGATCGCCTCCGCCACCGTGCGTTTCTTGAGGGCGAGCACCCGTTCGTCCCCCGTGTGCCTGGCCATGTGCACGAGGCTGTCGATGAACATCCCTAGGCCGATGAAGCCGCCGCGCTGGCTGCGGCTGCGAAAGGGGGCGAGGAAGTCGCGGTCGACGTCGAGCTGCAGGACGTTGCCGTCGACCGTCGCCGCGATCAGCCGGCCGAACTCGCCCCCCACGCTCGTCGTGCCGGCATCGAGCGGCCCGAGCCGGTCGGGCGCGGGGCCCTGGGCGTGGGCCCGGATGCCGAGGATCGCCGCGAGCGCCGCGGCACACACCGGGCCCGCGCGACGTGCAGACATCAGTCCCTCGAACGCTCGCATGCGGATGCCTCATGACGTGATGACCGGCCGGCTTTCCGGTCAGCGTACGCAACGGCCCGCGATGTGCCACCCCGGTCGTGCCCCGGACGATCCTTTGCCCTCATCGCGGACACCCGCGGCCCCCGTCCACCGCGGGGCCGAATCGCCCCAACCGCCGCTCACTCCGCGGCCGCGGGCAGCTGCGGCACCTGGGCCGGCTGCATGAGGTAGCCGACGAGGTCGCGGATGCCGTCTGGGGGGAGCTGATCGAGGATTCCCTCGGGCATCGGCGACTGCGACGTCACCGTCACCTGCTCGACCTCGGAGAGCGGGATGACCTGCCGGTCGGTGGGCGTCACGAGCGTGAGGCTGCGGTCGTCCCGCGTGACCACGAGGCCGCCGAGGACGCGGCCGTCGGCGAGCGTCACCACCGACATCCGGTACTCACGCGGCACGACGGCGCCGGGATCGACCATGTTCTCGAGCAGGTAGTCGAGGTTCGTGCGATTGCCGCCCGTGAGGTCGGGGCCCACGTTTTCCCCCGCGCCGAACAGCCGGTGGCAGCGGCCGCAGGTACGGTCGAAGTGCGCACGGCCGCGCGGCAGGTCGGCCGCCGCGAGCACGGCCGGCCCGAGGCCCTCCTTGAGCGCCGCGATCCGCAGCCGCTTCGCCTCGGGCGTGTCGCGGACACCCCCCCAGAGCTTCTCAACCTCCGCATCCACGGTGGCGTCGCCGAGCGCCCGCATCTGCCGCACGTCGTAGCTGCCGATGTCTCCCATCGGGATGCGGCGACCGTCGACGGCGGCGAGCAGCTCGCGGGCGAAGGACGGCCGCGAGGTGAGGATCGAGATGACCCGCGGACGGTCGGGACTGCGGAACCGGCCGTAGGCGCCGACCAGCGACCGCGCCACCGCGGCGTCGTCCTCGCCCGCGAGCCCCTCGGCGGCCACGACGTTGAAGCGTCGGTCGCCGAGCAGCTTCAGGCAGGTCTCGCGCAGGCCGTCGGCCCGCTGCCGCACCAGCGACTCAAGCGCCGATTTGCGGACGTCGGGGGCCGCCCGCTCGTCGAGCACGAGCTGCCGGATCTCGTCGAGCGCCCGCCCGTCGCCGAAGACCGCCGACAGGTCGCGGACCGTCGCAGCCGACGGTTCGTTGGCGGCGAGCCGGGCGGCCAGCAGATCCCAGCCGGCCGGTTTCGGCGCCCGTCGCCATCCGGCCAGACCCGCGGCGAGTCCGGCGACGATGTCGGCGGCCAGCGGCGCGTCGTCGTCGGCCGCGACGCCGGAGACGAGCCGCCCGATTCCCTCGGGGCTCGATTCGATCATGCCGGCCAGCCGCCGGGCGATCATCCGCCTCGTCGTCGGCCAGCGGCAGGCACGTGCCAGATCCGCCGCCGCGGCGGGCATCGCCTCCACGACCGGCATCAGTCCATACCACGCCAGCAGGGGCAGGTTGTGGTCCGACGCATCCTCCTCGCGGGCCATGAGGCGGCCGGCCAGGTCGCCACGGCGGACGGGCGGCAGCCGCTGCAGCGCCGACGCCAGTGCCAGCCGCACCAGGCCGCTCGGGTCGGTCGCCGCCAGACGACCGAACTCGTCCGCGACCGACTCGCAGCCGGCGTCGACCGCCGCTGCCGTGTCAGGCCCGAGTCGCGGCGGTCCGTCGACCCCGTCGATCGGCCACGAGTCGGTGGCGAGGCGGATGCCCCAGGCCCGCAGGTGCTCGTCGGGATGACGAAGGAGCGTTGCGGTATCCGAGGAAGTCAGCCAGCCGCAGGCGTGCAGCGCGAGCACGCCGCGGCAGGCGATCGCCGGCTCCCGTGCGGCCATGTGCCGCCGCAGCGACGCCTCCGCCGCGGCGAGGTCGCCACGCCGCGACTCCGCGTGACGGGCCAGATGCAGCCGCGCCTGCCGCACGAACCATTCGTTGCGATGCGTCGTCAGTGCGGCGAGTTCGACGGGGCTGAGCCGCGCGAGATCGACCGCAGCCCGCCGCGGCCGGTCGCCGTGCGCGATCGAGAAGATCCGTCCGCTCGCCCGGTGCACGCCCGTCCGCTCATGGCACTCGCCGGTGTCGCTCCAGTCGATCGCCGCGACGGTGCCATCGGGCCCATACGCCAGCTCGATCGGCCGGAAGAACGCGTCCTGGCTGACGAAGGTGTCGCGGCCGTGCCGGCCGACGTAGCCGCTCCCCTGCCGCTCGAGCAGCTCCTGATTCGCCCTGCGGCCGTGCATGTTCCACGTGAAGAGCCGGCCGCGATAGTCGGCGGGCCACTGGTCGCCGAGATAGATCATCAGGCCGCTGTGGGCATGCCCCCCGCCGAAATCGTTGGCAGCGCCGTCCCGCGACTTCTGCCAGCCGGCGCCGGTGTCGAAGTGGAAGTGGTCGGCGTGCGTCGCGATCGGCTCGTACACGTGCGGGTTCGGGTCGAGCCTGCCGTTGAAGGGGTAATGCGCGCCGGGAATGATCTGCCAGAGATGCCCCGTGACGGTATTGATGCAGAATCCATCGCCGTACTCGTTCCAGTCGTGGCCCCACGGATTCGTCGTCCCGTGGCACAGCACCTCGAATCGGCCGGTCCGCGGCGAGAACCGCCAGATGCCCCCCTCCAGCCGCACGCGACGATCGGCCGGCGTGCCCGGGGCGCCGATGAGGCCGGGGCACGAGCCGCCGCAGCGGCCGTACAGCCAGCCGTCGGGCCCGAAGCGGAGGCCGTTGGCGAAGTTGTGGTAGCTCTCGGCGGCGACCTCGAAGCCGTCGAGCACGACCCGTGGCGGGGCGTCGGGAACGTCGTCGCCGTCGGCGTCGGGCACGAAGAGCAGCTGCGGGGGGCAGATCAGCCACGCGCCGCCGGGAGCGACCTCGATGCCGGTGAGCTGACGCAGGCCGTCGACGAACACGCGACGGCGGTCGGCGCGGCCGTCGCCGTCGTCATCCTCGAAGATCACCACCCGGTCCCGCAGCCGTTCCTCGACCCGTTCCGCACCGCCCGCATAGGTGAGGTTCTCGGCCACCCAGAGCCGCCCGCGGGCGTCCCACGACATCGCGATCGGGTTGCGGACGTCGGGCTCGGCCGCGAACACGGCGACGTGGAAGCCGTCGGGCACCACCATGGTGGCCGCCGCCTCGTCCGGCGACAGTGGCTTCGCCAGGGTGTCCTGCTCGGTGTCGAAGGGGACGGGAACATCGTCCGTCCGGGCCGCGGTCGCCGCCAGGATCGCGAGGACCGCCGCCATGGTGGCGAGCCGACCGGCCCCCGGACTTCGGCGCGTCGGCGCAGGGCTCGAGCGTGTTGGGGCGGTCATTGGAATTTCCCTGCGGCCCTTTCCCGTCATTGTGACTGCAGGGGCGAGGGAACTCAAAGCCAGCGGCTGCGGCCGGCACGGGGAATCGTCGTCGCCGCGGCCGTCGCCTTCGCACGGCCGACGGCCCGGGCGTGGCGGATGATCAGGACGCTTCCGGCCCGGTGACGGTGTCCTCAGGCGGTCGCCGCCTCCACCTCCGCCCGTTCGTCGGCGGTGAGCTCGAGGCCGGCCGCGGCGACGACTTCGGTCAGCTGGCCGGCCCGCCTGCCGCCGACGATCGCCCCGGTCACCGCGGGATTGCCGAGCACCCACGCGAGGGCCACGGCGCCGGGGCTCACGCCGTGCCTCGCGGCGACGCCGCGGATCGTCTCCACGCCCGCCAGCGCCCGGGAGAAATGCGGCTCCTGGAAGAGCGGGTTCTTGTGCTTCCGCCAGTCGTCCTCCGGCAGCGCCGCGTGCCGCTCGCGGGTCCACGCGCCGGTGAGCAGGCCGGATGCCATCGGCGAGTAGGCGAGCACGCCGATCCCGTGCCGACGGCAGTACGGCAGGACGTCGGGCTCGATCTCGCGGCGGAGGAGCGAATAGGGGGGCTGCAGCGACGTCACTGGCGCGATCCTGCGGGCCCGTTCCAGCTGGCCGACGCTGAAGTTCGACACGCCGATCCAGCGGACCTTGCCCTCCGCCCGGAGGCGGGCGAGCTCGGTCCATCCCTCCTCGACCTCCTCGTCGGGCTCGGGCCAATGCACCTGGTAGAGGTCGATCCGCTCGATCCGCAGCCGCCGCAGGCTGGCCTCGCATTCCGCGCGGACGCTCGCGGCCGTGAGCCGCTTGCCCACCTCCCGCCGCTCGTTCCAGACGCGGCCGCACTTGGTGAAGACGTACGGCCGGCGGGCGACGCCCTCGAGGGCCCGGGCCACGACCTCTTCGGAATGGCCGAGGCCGTAGACCGCCGCCGTGTCGATCCAGTTGACGCCCAGGTCGAGCGCCTCGCGGATCGCCGCGACGCTGTCGCGATCGTCCTGGCTGCCCCAGCCGAACGACCAGTCGCCCCCGCCGATCGCCCAGGCGCCGAAGCCCAGCGGCGTGATGTCCAGATCCGAGTCACCGAGGCGACGTGTCTGCATGGTCTGCACGCGAGGCGGAAGCCTCGTTCGAGGAGGAAATCACGCGTCGCGGTCGGCCGCGGCGAAGCGGCGTCAGCATACCCGGTGCCGGCCGCGCGACGACAGCGGTGCCGACCTCCGGCCATTGGTGCGGCCCCGGCGGTCGCCTACACTCGTGCCGGTCCGCGGGAACATCTTCCAGCCACGAGGAGACGCCTGGCATGATCCGGCACACCACCTCACGCTCGCTGCGGCTTCGCATCGCCCTCGCGGTCGCCGCTCTGGCGGCCTGCCTCTCCGCCGCGCCCGCCGCGCCCGCCGCGGCGCAGGCTCCGGCCGCGGCTCCGCCGGCAGCAGCCGCCAAGGCCGGCCCGACGATCCCCGCGGACGCCCGCTGGCACGACGTCACGACCTGGGGCGTGGAGGGACGCGGCTGGGGCGACCAGGAACGCAGGCGGTGGTTCGACCGGTTTCCCGCGAAGGCGGAGGGCCGCGTCACCGACGCCGTCTGGAACCTGAGCCGCGACAGCGCCGGCATGATGGCCCGCTTCAGGACCGACGCCCGCGAGATCCACGCCCGCTACACCCTCTCGAAGCCGCAGGTCGGCATGCCCCACATGCCGGCCACGGGCGTCAGCGGCGTCGACCTCTACGCCCGCGACGACCAGGGCCGCTGGAAGTGGGTGATGGTGACCAAGCCGGCGAGCCAGAAGGTGGAGACCGTCGTCATCGCCGGCCTCGCGGCCGGCACGCGGGAATACGCCGCCTACCTCCCTCTCTACAACGGCGTCGAGTCGCTCGAGATCGGCGTGCCGGCGTCCGCCTCCTTCGAGGCCCTGCCGCCGCGGGCCGCCCGGCCGATCGTGTTCTACGGCACGTCGATCACGCACGGCGCGTGCGCCTCGCGGCCGGGCATGGTGCACACGGCGATCCTCGGACGCCGGTTCGACCTGCCGGTCCTGAACCTCGGATTCTCGGGGAACGGCAAGATGGACCAGGCCGTGGGCAGCCTGCTGACGGAGGTGGACGCAGCCGTCTACGTGATCGACTGCCTGCCGAACATGGGCGCCGCGGACGTCACGGCGAAATGCGGGCCGCTCGTCAGGCAGCTGCGGGAGGCCCGCCCCGCGACGCCGATCGTGCTCGTGGAGGACCGGCGCAACACGAATTCCTGGATCCTTCCCGAACGCGACAAGCACCACACCGCCAACCATGCCGCGCTCCAGGCCGCCCACGAGCAGCTCGTGAAGGAGGGCGTGCAGGGGCTCTTCTACATCGAGGGCGACCACCTCTACGGCGACGACACGGAGGGTGCCACCGACGCGTCGCACGCCAGCGACCTCGGCTTCATGCGGCAGGCCGACATCTTCGAGCCGGTGCTGCGGGCGGCCCTCGCACGCTGAGCTGTCGTCGCCGTCCGGCGGCCGACCGCCGTCACGGCTGCTCGAGCCACTCCAGGTTGAACCGCGTCAGCCGCAGGCTCGAGCCCGCGAAGTGCCGGGCCGTGCCGCGGCCGTAGAAGAGCAGGATCGTGCCCGCCGGCGTCACGGCGAGATCGGAATACATGCTCGGGCCGGGTTCGACGACCTTGCTCACGGGCCACGTCCGCCCTTCGTCGCGGCTGATCTTCACGCTGACGTTGCGTCGGTCGCGGCTCGCGCCGGGCACGGGCACCCCTTCCCGGCCGCCGTCGAGGTTGTGCGGGTTGGAGAAGAGGATGACGTTCCGGCCGCCGTGGTCGTGGCGGACGATGCCGCCCATGCAGATCGGCTCGAGCAGCGCGTCGTCGAAACGCGGGGTGCTCCAGCGGGTGGCTCCGTCCGGGCTCGTGGTGACGAGCCGCCGATGCGCCTTCGACTCGTTGCGGACGTTCAGCATGACGCTGCCGTCGGCCAGCTCGACGGCGACCGTCTCGTTGGGGTTGATCCACTCGTCGGTGCACGGCACCGCGATGTCGCCGGCGTGCCACGTCACGCCCTGGTCGTCGCTGAAGATGGTCGCCGTCACGCTGGGACGGTGGGCGTTGCCGCCCGTGCCGGTGGACAGCCAGACGGGCACGACGAGCCGGCCGCCGCGGAGCTGGATGCTGTGGTTCGGCCCCGTGGCCAGGACCTTCCAGTCGTAGTCCTTCCTGAACGCCTCGAACGCGGCCGTGATCTCGACGGGCTCGGTCCAGGTCATGCCGTCGTCGTCGCTCCGCTGGTAGAAGCACCGCTCGTACTCCAGGCAGAAGAGCATGTGCACTGCACCGTCCCGGTCGGCGATGAGCACGGGATTGTTGTAGGTCACGTCGTGCGGGTCGACGTTCTTCATCGGCAACGCGAAGGGGTTCTTCCGCTTGGGCCCCGCGACGGCGGCGATGCTCCTCGGCGCATCCCACGTCCGGCCGTCGTCGGTGCTGCGGCGCAGCAGGATGCGGATGTCGTCCCAGTCGCTCACGCCCGCCGGCCGCTTGCGGGCCTCGCACCAGGCGAGCACCGTGCCCTTCGCCGTCACGACGATCCCCGGAATGTGATAGAGGCTGAACGCGGGATCGTCGCCGACGGTGAAGAGGTCCTGGCTCTCGAAGAACGGCTCGGCGGCCCGCGGCGGCGGGGCCGGGAGCATGCAGGCGGCGACGACGAGCGGCAGGACGCGCCCCATGACGTGGAGCCGGTGAGGCCTGCGACGAGACGCGGCCGGGACGGTCGAGCGCGGCTCGGGAAGGTGGCCTCGCTGCCGATCACTTGGACTTTGCAGCCGCCTTTTCGCGGGCCTTGCGTGCCTTTCTCTCATCCTTCGTCTCCTTTTGGGCGGCCGCGGCATCCCCCTGCTCCATGCCCGCGTCCTCGAGAGGAATCGGTCCCGCCTGCCGCAGCGCGACCAGCCAGGCCGGCCCGACATCCGCTTCGGTCAGCGGCGCCATCGGCATCGTCTCGCTCTCGGCCGACCACCCCTCCGGGATCGGCCGCACGTCGAAGCCCGCCTCGGCGGGGGCGTACTTCACCCGGCCGCCGAGGACGACGTTGCCCGCGTAGTGATTCGGCTTGAACGCAAACCGCGCGAACGGCGGCTCGTCCTTCGGCGTGGCCCCGATCACCGACGCGGCCTGCTTGGGCCGCACGAACCGATTGTTCTCGATCACGCAGTCTTCGGGCATCAGCACCATCTGGGCCGTCGGCCAGTCGTCGAGGTACCCGCGGCCCACGTCGAGGTCCTCCTCGGAATTGCCGACGAGGACGTTTCCCGTGAGCGTCAGGTGGACGACCTGCGGGTAGACGGCGGTGCGGGCCTTGCTCGAGCCCTCCTCGGCCGCGTGGGGCGTGTATCGGGGCGTCAGGCTGCTGCCGATGAACTCCCCCGCGGAGATGGCGATGCCGTAGTCGCAGCCGGAGACGAAGTTGTCGCTGACGACGTTGTGCTGGCCGGCGACGCGGAGGCCGTGGGCGTGATCCACGCCGCGGCCGAGCACCACGTTCTCCGCCACCGTGTTGTAGCTGCCCCGGCGGATGTTGATGCCGCCGCGCGTGGCCACGAGCGTGTTGCGACGGACGGTGTTCCGGTTGCTCTTCAGTGAGATCGTCTCGCTCCCCTCCCCGTCGGCACGGTCGAAGAGGTTGCCCTCGATCCGGAAGAACGCGCCGTCCTGGCCCAGCTCGTCGTTCTGGCCGTACCCCCAGACGCGGATGATCTCTCGGCCGTTCGCCCGCCTGAAGGGAATGTTCTTGAAGTGGGAGTTCGTCACGGCATTGTGCCGGGCCCCTTCGCGGGCGTTGCCGACGACGGGCCCGTGATTGCTCTTGCCCTTGAAGTAGCAGCGGTCGACGGTGTTGGAGTCTCCCTCGAAGAACACCCAGTAGTACTGGGTCTCTGCGGCGGGCGGGTTGTAG
>Ga0214917_10002944_pt1 | contig 20221 bp, 30 predicted proteins | sample LL_1208_BB_MetaG_FD_177983 | JGI IMG/M metagenome (GOLD analysis project Ga0214917, IMG submission 177983) | Freshwater microbial communities from Lake Lanier, Atlanta, Georgia, United States - LL_1208_BB | ecosystem: Environmental > Aquatic > Freshwater > Lake | place: USA: Georgia | collected...
AAATGGGCAAAGTCTTATGGACTTACTAAGCCACCAAGGGGCTACTGGGCTCGAAAATACAGCGGAAAGATTTAATAATCTCTTAACAGACATAGATACAATGCGAAGCTACAATGAGTAGTAATGTAGCCCCTGTGGGCTGGTGAGGGTTCTTATCAGAAGATCGGTGCCTGGAAGTACGGATCTTGGCTACAGAAGTCACTGAATGACTCAAAATGTTAGCGCAAATGTAGAGGCGACACTCTACTATATAAAAACAGCCACCCATAGTTTAACGGTAAAACACCGGACTTATACCCCGGCTATGGCTCCAGATTAGAGCATGATCCTGGTTCGAATCCAGGTGGGTGGACTCATATGGCGAAGTGTAAAAAATGCGATAGTGATATACCGCATAGAGTAGACATTTTTGGTAAATTTTATTATCTTCGCACTACGCGGACTAAGTGTTTGTCGTGTTCTCCGTTTATTCCTAATATTCGTCGTAAAAGAAATAGGATTATAAGAGATGACAGCACAGGTCTAATCTGCAAATGCGGTAATATTAAAAAATCTCATCTGTCTGTTTGCAGATCTTGTATTGTAAATGATAGAAGATTTCAAGTTCGAGAAAAAGCGATAGATTATTTGGGATCGAAATGCTCACGGTGTAGTTATCATAAGTGCTTAAAAGCTTTAGAATTTCATCATAAAAACCCAAAAGAGAAAGATTTTCAGATATCAGGTAACCACACACGAAAATGGGAGTCTATACAGTCAGAATTGGACAAGTGTGTCCTACTCTGTGCGAATTGCCACGTTGAAACTCACGATGAGATCGCCAAACGTGAAAGTCAGATTAAAAGCTTAGGGCCCATGCAAGGCCCTCTTCTTGTGGGTGAAAATCGCTGCGGATGCGGTAGGATATATGAAATAAATCGGAAAAAAGGTAACTCACGAACTAAATGCAACTCTTGTAGAAGTAAGGTTCAAAAGCTTAACTTCAAACAGTATATTTGTTCGATAAAAGGAAGTAGTTGTCAAGTTTGCGGCTACTCTAATTCCTATAGGGCTCTTGTTTTCCACCACAAGGACCCTAGCATAAAAGATTTTAACCTAAATACTACAAACGGAAGAAAGGCCCTAGATAAAGTACTTGCAGAGCTAGATAAGTGTATCTTGCTCTGTCAAAATTGCCATAGAGAAGAACATGTTAGATTAGGTGATGTTGTCTCTGAGGAATCTCTTAAATTGCGGCCTAATGTCCAAAAGAAAACTAAAAACTATCGTAATAAGGAAACTAGGCCTAGAAAAACTTTAAATAAGAATTCTACAGTAAAAGAAGCAACCAAGCGCAAGCAAAAGTTTAATCCGATTAAAAAAGATAGGCCAACAAAAAGACCGCCAAAGGAAGTATTAGAATCTCTACTTTGGGAAATACCTTCGACAAAAATAGGCGAGAGGTTTAACGTTTCGGACAAGGCGATAGAAAAGTGGGCTAAGTTCTATGGCCTAGAGAAGCCGCCAAGAGGATATTGGGCAAGGACTCGATCAGAGCGCCCACCTACTTGACACCATGGGCTTCCCTGTGCTAAACTTGGGTATAGCCAGTAGCGGTGAAGGGCTTGTGGGGACAAACGCGAACCTTTCGGCACCGTTACTGGCTATCTCGTTTGACAGACGGTAACACTTACCGTACACTAGAGAAATCAAGCGTCGATCTCAGACGTAGTGTGGGCAAGTACCGGGACCAGTATAAGCTCCTCTGAGATCGGCGCTTGACACTTCGTACATCACATGGTATAGTAAGAGTGTCGGGTAGGTGCGGCTACCGGGATGCGGTGTCGCAAATTGTGTTCCAACCGCACCTACCCGTCGCTTCATTCTCTATTTTAAGGAGGTAGAGTTGATTCCTGTTGTAGAAAGCGCCCCACTCAACCTACACTGTAACTTCTGCGATACGGATAAGCCCTACAATGCGATGAGGCGCAAGACTATTTGTAACTCTTGCTTCGCTAATCAGCAGAAAGAATATCGAATCAAGAAGAAGCAGACCAAGCTGGACTTCTGGATCGATAACAATCTTTTGGATGAACTCAGGGAGTTCGCCAAGGAGTCCAACCTGCCTGTACGCCAAGTCATTCAGGCTGCTGTGCAGGAATACATGGAAGATATGCGGAACTGATTCACCTGACCTGATACCGCCACCCCGCCCCCTCCGCAGAGGGCGGGGTGGTTTCTTGCGTACCCTTCCCCTCGCAGTTCAATTCGCACATCCGAAAATTCAGTCAATATTTCGAGAGTGGGCTTTGGGCTGCGAGGACTTCATAGAGCTTTAATCAACGGGGGACGGGCCAGATGACTACAATAGAGTGGAGGACAGCTAAATGTTCAACGCTATTGAATTTACCTTTGACGAAGCCTGTGATCTCAAGGTCGAAGCCCTTGAAGTTCTTTATGCCCTTATCGAAGCCGACTACTTGGAGTTCACTGACTGATATGCGTTTAGATCAACTTGGAAAGATGCTGGATCGAATGGAAGTAACAAGCCCCGGTCCTTGGGATACCATGGTCGATCCGCAGGGCCGTATCGCCTTGACTAGCTCAAACTCTGAAATTCTGGCTTCTGATATTTCTGTTGAAGATGCTTGGTATATCAGCCACACTAAAGAAGATATCAAGATGCTTATTGATGAAGTCTTGGACCTTCGCCGTTTGATTACTGACATTCATATGCTTATTGCAGATAAAACGGATTCGGGCATCGTGTCCAAGTATATCGAATCCGTCATGTCGGGCAGGGTAGGCTGAGAAGCGGTGGATATCGAGCAGCTTCAGGCTATATTGAGTCGGGCATCTAAAGGGCCTTGGCGGCTTCAGGATGAGCCAAATAATGAAGTTGCCGTTGTTAATGATGGGGGTGGGGATGTTTCAGGCCCCGCCCCCCGAGGCGAAGCCCTGAACGACTACACCCTTATTGTCGAACTCAGGAACTACCTGCCTACTTTAATCGAACAGAACATTCATTACCTTGCGATGTTGCTGGACAATCGAATCTGCCTTGACTGCGGTAAGAAGATGAATCGGCAGCTTTATTGCGTGAAGTGCGGTATCGAGTGGGATACCGACGAGGCGTAACGCTTTAGCGATAAAGCTCGCTAAAATTGACAAATTCTGCGCTTATACGCCCCTGGTGAATCGCCCTTATCACGCCCCAGGGGTATAGCTCCAGACATCTGAAATTTTATGCCGGTCCCGCTTGACTTTGGGTAAAACCCTGGTACGCTTGAATCAGGCAGAGGGAATCTGCCCGAAGGGAGACAGCCTCCATGGCGACTCACGTCAAAGTCTTGAGGAAGGACACCCGCGAACAGATGTTCGACAGGGTGTTCCCTGACGGAATCTCGACTCAAGAGGCCTTGGTCAAGGTCAAGGAATATGTTCAGGCTGAAGGTCTGAACACTATGTATGCATTGGTAAGCCTGCATAGTGGTGAGGTGCAGTACGAAGATTTCGTACTTGACCACGACGTAACTTGGGGATTGGACATAGACGGTACTTTGCACGTACTCTATGACAATTGCCTCAGTTATTGTGACACTAGGTTGGGTCATCAATTCAGATCCCGTATTCGGTATACGGGGGAGGAGGTTTGTAGTGAATGTCTCGCAAAAGCGGCAATCTGAGGAGATTGAAGCAGAGGAGTTGTTCAACTTCGACGAGAGTAATATCGATATTGGGCATAAGATGATGATCTTTGCCTTCTACAAGTTCCTGATTGATATCAAGTACCCGGATAACTTCGGAGACATGGCTAGGGTTGCGCTTAGTATCTGCCGTGCTAAAGAGTTGTCGGAAGAAGCCATGCAATCTCTTCCTAGCCAGCTGTTTGCACAAGAAGTAGCAAATGACCTGACCAAGATGTATGAGTGGTGTAATCGAATCATGCGGTCCCCAATTACCCGGGATCGGTTCAATGAATTGATTCTCTTCTTCTACCAATCCCTTGTAGACTAGGGGTCAAGTCACCGGACCTCCTCAGAAATGGGGAGGTCTTTTTTTGCCTGAGTGCTTGACAACTGATAGCCACCATGGTATGTTGGGAACATAGGAGGATACAATCCGATGATCAACTACGACAGCCTCGACGGGGCGCAGATTGAAGCCGTCAAGCATGGCGAAGGTCCATGTGTGGTGGCGGCACCGGCAGGCTCGGGCAAGACCCGTTGCTTTGTTACTCGCATGGCCCGCCTGATCTTCGAGGGTGGTATCGCCCCTTCCGAAGTATTGGGCGTCACGTTCACCAAGGCTGCTGCGGGTGAGATGAAGTCTCGCCTTGAAGGTATGCTCCCTATCGCATGGCATGCGACTCTGGATGTGCGTACCATTCATAGCCTTGCTTGGGGTATCGTAAATGACGGAGATGCCGACCTCAAGAAGCAGATGGACGCTCAGCATTTCATGCTTCCTTCTTATGGCTTCAGGAAGATCATGGAATCTTTCATCTCAGAGTTCTCTCGTATCTACCCCATGCGGAACGTGAAGCTCTCTGACTTCAAGAGCGCATTTACTTTGGCTAAGAATTACAACGTCAAGCCAGCGGGTAGTGCTGCGTTCTTCAGTGAGCGCAATCTGAACATTCAGGGAGCTACGCTTGAAGAGGCGTACCGATACTATGAGCGTAATCGGCTTATGTATACGGAGCAGTCCAACAACTTTCGGGGTCGGTACGACTACGATGACCTTCTGGTACTTGCATCGGACATGTTGAGGGCTAACCCCCACTTGGCCCGACGCTGGGGAGCCAAGTTCAAGTATGTTCTCGTGGACGAGGTACAGGACACGTCTCCCGTGCAGTTTGAGATTATCGAAGCCCTTATCAAGGGTTCGGGCCATATTAACCTCATGCTCGTGGGTGACTTGCGGCAAAGCATCTATGGCTTTCGTGGGGCATACCCTCAATACATTCAGGAGTTCACGGACAAGCACAATGCCCGTGTGATCAATCTTCGCTTCAACTATCGCAGCAAGCCTGAGATTGTCGGCGTAGCCAACAAGATTGCCCGTCGCATGTCTGACATTGACGCCAGATTCCGTGATGACATGACCGCTGCTAGGGGTTGACAACCCCTAGCGAATGTGCAACAATACAATCAAAGGAGGCGTTTCCAATGTCTGAGATCGAAATCGCAGAAGATCCCACTATCCGTATCATGACCCCTGCCGAGGGGTTTATCGGAGAAGCTGAGTGGGTCCGTGGGGACATGCAGGAGAAGTATGTCCGTAGCACGTCAGACACACCTTGGGCTGAGTTTGCCGCCATTTACCGGACCAACGCTCAGTCTGCCTATATCGAAAGGCAACTGATCCGGCACCATATCCCGTACACCGTCAAGGGTGGGTCCAGCTTCTTTGCCCGCAAAGAAGTTTATCAGATGGTGTTCTTTCTGGCGGCGGGCTGGTGCAATAACCTGCAAGCCGTTATCGGCTACCCCGAAGATAAGCGTAATCGGATTCCCGGCTTTCAGGGTATCGGCAATCTGCCTACTCTCAGGTTCGGAAAGACCACCCGCTGGCTTGGGGCCAAGCTGTTCAGCACGCTGGACATGATCTTCAAGTCGGACCCCTCGCAGGGGCTACTGGATACGGTTCGGGCTTGGGTCAATACCCTCGACTCCCGTGCCCGTCCCGGCGCTAACGACCTTGCCGACATGCTTCAGAACATGCGGGCCAGTGTCGAGTCCGGCCCTCAGTACGATGCCGAAGATAACGAAATGAACCTTCCCCATGCCGCTCTTTATTGGGCCTTCAATAACGTCTACGAGGCCCAGCTGCGCCTTGATACCGACAAGGACGAAGATGCCTACGATGCCAAGGTGGCCAGCGTGAGAGTCCTGATGGAAATCGCAGAGGACTATTCCGATATTCCGTCTTTCGTCGATTACTGCCTGACCCGCATGGTTGCCAATTCCTCCAAGGAGGAAAAGCTGGATAGCGTAAAGCTGATGAGTATCCACGCCAGCAAGGGGTTGGAATTCAAGCACGTCTATGTGCTGGGCTGTAATGAGGGCTACCTGCCCCATGCCAAGGGTGATCTCCATGAGGAGTTGAGGTTGTTCTATGTGGCCTGCACGAGGGCCATGGACACCCTTACGATTCTCGTCCCCGAAGGGTACGACTTTCGAGAGCAACCACTGGCCCCTTCACCGTTCCTTGAGATTCTTAGGGAGGACGAAACCGAAGGGGGCATTGAAGCCCCCTGAGACTTCCTTACACCCCTTGCAGGCCCGCCTCGATTCGATTGAGGCGGGCTTCCTTTCTGGGTTTCAGGCCCGTCTGAGAATTGAATTGCGGGCCTTGAATAAATTAACCTTTCCTTAACCCACAAGTCCGAAGTTGGTGGTATATTGGTAGTGTGGCAAAGATGACTCACGAAAGGAGTATTTCATGCCAAGGCCCAAGAAGGTCGTCACTGAGGATACCCCCAAGACTCCGCTAACCCCGGAGCAGAAGCTCGCTGCTCTTGAAACCAAGATCAGCTACTACCACGAGCAGATCGCCAAGACCGAAACCAAGCGGGAGCGGTTGATTGCTCGCATCGAGGGCCGTCTGCCTTCCCATGGTGGTGGGCGCAAGCGGTCCCCCGAAACCGAGGAACTGGCGGCTCGTCTGGAGGCCATGTCTCCCGAAGAGGTGCTGGAGCTTGCTCGCAGGGCGCAGCGTGAGGCGGCGTTCCTTGCCCGCCGGGCCAAGGAAGCACGCGCCGCTGTCTGAGCGGAGGGGTAGCCCCTAGTGCGGGTGGTGATGGTCAAAAAGCCATCACCACCCGCTTTAGTTTGTCTATAATAAGGCGTGTCTGAGCGGAACGATTTGGGACACTTCATGTCTCTCTGTGGCCGATACGACTTCGTAGAACCGGCTCTCAAGCTGTGCGTGGCCCCCTTCTACTACAAACGCTCTGATCTCGACGAGGGCGAAATAGATCAGTTCAGGAAAACCAGCTTGGGCTACTATGTAGATGCAACCATCGTCAAGGAAGGGCAGCGGTGTCAGATGAAGCCAAAGATACACCTAGCCAAGCACTTCCACGCCACGCTAGAAGCAGACCCCATTTCTGAGAGCTTGCAGGGCAGGTTTCAGCTATGGCTGAACTACAAACCTACCCTGCCTTACGAACAAGCCTTGGTAGATTTCGTCCACTTCTTGGACGAAGGTATCTCGATTCCGAAGAAGTTCTGCACCGAGTATTTCCAACACGATCTCGACCAAGACTTTCAATATCATCTAATGACGATCCAGAAGAAGCCATATGTCGCCATTCAGCCTAAACAAGACAACGTATATCTTCCATCGTATCAGAAACCTGAAATCTATTGGATACGAGACGTGCAAGGATTCGACATGCTCACGGTCCAGTATGTCCTCGACCTTGACAGGCCCTACTGGTACGTCAGCACGCAGGACTTCTACATCGGGGGTGGGCACGGCTTCAAGACACGCTCACGCTGGCAGGATGACGAGGTGGTGCTGGAAGCCCTTGTGGACGATACTTGGGCTGAAGTAAAGCCCTACGGGAAACACTTCAACAGGCCCGACGCCGGGGCACTATAAAGGATCACAGGGGCCTGTAACTCAGCCGGATAGAGTATCTGCCTTCTAAGCAGAATGTCGCAGGTTCAAGTCCTGCCAGGCTCGTAGCGTTATCGAGGAGGGACTCATGTCAGATTTCGCCGGATATGCCCGAACAAACTTGTTCAAGGTCAAAGACCTGAACGCTTTCAGAGAGGCGTTAGGCTCCCCCGACCTGCCCCTGAGCCTGCTGCAACACGAAGAACTGGCGGGCTTCATGTGGACGGGTGAGGGCGAGCCTTTCGATAAGGTCAGTATCAAGGCGTTAAGCAAGATGCTTAAGGACCATATCCTTGAGCCTGTCTTTATCATTGTCGGCGGGTCATTAAGGGGCCGCACACCCCTGCTTGAGTGTACGGTCATCGACCCTTCAGGCAAAGTATCCCGCAATACCCTTGACGATATCATCAAGGACAGGGTTATCAACTTGGACGACGCTCCCGTAGTCTGGGCAGCGTGATAAGAAGGGGGGCTGGTTTATACCAGCCCCCTGACTTACTTTGACTGCCTTATAGCATCTGTACCATATAGAGTCTCGATCCATCCCCTAGATGCTAGTTCAATGAGTAGCCAATTAACAGCTTGAATATCCATACACCCTCCTGACTCTATTATAGCACAGCTTACCGTTTCCATCAACTATACTTAAGTATATGCCATTTTATCTTACGCACAATGAGAACTCGATCAAGAAGATTCTCAGGCTTTCTTGGCTTCCAGAGAACGCCCATCGCATAATCTCTTTGAGACTACTCAAGTTCAACTCAACCAAGGGTGGTAAACTTATTGCAGTCATGAAAGATAATCAGGAATTTCATGCAGACTTCCTCAGTCATAGCTCCATGATTGCTTGGTTATTTCACCCAGAGTTTGCTGGCCTTCCTATGGGGGTATTCGGCTTCTCAACCGATGATTCCATGAAAGACTGGAACGAGATGCAGTTAGATGGAACAAGATGGATTACCGCAGGAAGCCCCGAACATTGGGATTTAATTTCTCAATGCATGGGGAAATAGACTTGACGGCTCGTGTGCATGTGTTACACTAGGGGCATAAAGGAGGCGTACAGACCATGATGACCACGAAGCATTTGGTCGGAATCGGAATCCGGCCCGCTATCACCAACGCTGCCACCGGGGAGGGCTACTTGGTCAACCCCAAGTGCCTGACAATCACCTACGAGAGCCACTGGTTCTTCGGGTGGCGCAAGGTTCTACGCTGGCCTGATTAGAGCAAACTAAAAGCCCCCGGCTACTCCACTCAACGAGTAGCCGGGGGTCTTTCTGTTGCGGGGTGACGGCCCCTCGCAGCGCAATTCGCACTTCCGAAGAAATCTCAGAAATTTCGGATGTGGAAATTTCCTTGCGAGGAAGCGCCCCTCGCAGCGCAATTCGCACTTCCGAAGAAATCTGGAAAATTCCAATGTTAAATTTTGGTTAAGGCCAGCTGGGTTATTCTGCCCCAGCTGGCCTTATTTCGGGTCAGGCTACGTACTCTTCATCAACGTCATAGCGGGTGGCTTCCCCGTGAAAGGGCTTGCGGAACCAGCTGTAGAGCCCAGCCAGCCCCATGGCGTCCTTGAGGTCCGCTACCTGCGCGTGAAAGGCCATCTGATACCAGAACATGGCGTCACTGGCGGTAGAGTAGGGTCCGATCTCGCGGAACAAAGCTTCCGCGTTATGGGTGAAGCTCAAGAAAACCTTGGCCTTGGAAGGTTCGAACACATGCTCAAGAGTCTCGACGTAATCGTGAATGAACTCGTCAAGCTCATCGGCATGGGCAAAAGAACCGCCCCGAACAAGGACATCAATCTCATGGACCACGCTTTTGACAAACGACGCATAGCTCTCGCGCAAGTGCTCCAGCGTGGCAGCGTCGTCGATGCCAAACCTAAGTTCGTGCAGGGCTCCGTTCATCTTCGTACTTACTCCTGTCTGTCTCGTTTCAATCCACTTTTATCGTCAGTTCTCGTAAACAGAGAGTGGGTCGGGTAGGTCTTCTCGTCCTTGCGTCGAAGCACGTTAAGAAGGCCTGTATTCCCAGCTTACCCGAAAATCGTTTTAAAATCAACAGAAGAGATACAAAACGTCACACTAAACACTTACAAAACACGATTTTAACAAGTGCTTAACACCTTACACCCCCGACCCCTCAACCTTACACCCCGCCTAGAAAAAAAGCCACCCCCGGTTCAGGAGGTGGCTCGGATCATTACACCCATCAAGTATCGTAGATGGTCACCATACAAGTAGGAGATAGAGAGAACCCTGCTACGTGCAAGTATTCTTTCCATTCCGTCAGCCCGTGTATTTCTATAGAAAAACTCAGGTTATCTATGGGCTCTTTATATACAATGGTCAGGTTATGTCCATTGTATGACAACGTAGCATGTTCACCTTGCGTAGTCTCAAGGTCATACTTGCCCTTGCCTAACTGCAAGACTCTTTTCAGATAAACTGATGTTCTCATGATTTTAGATTATAGCTTTAACAGCAGACAGGTGCTGCGTAGTTTTCGTCTAACGAATACACGAGCATCTTGCGCAAGCGCTTTATCTCGATAAGAGCAGCCTTGAGCTCTTCCTGAAAGTCGATAGGCTTATCGTCCCGCAGTGCGAGCTCAAGGTTATTGATATGCTCAGAAGTCATCGGCTGATTCCCAATCGTTTATCACCGGGTATTTGGTTGCCATGTGATTATTATCAGATGTTTCATCGGGGCCCAGGCCCTTTATCGCCATCTTGATATACTCAGCGACTCGGTCCAGCCTGGCAGCTGCCTGCTCATCGATAAGGTCATAGGCCTCCGCGATGATAAGCTCAGCTTCCAGCAGCTGGGCCCTGGCCTCATCCAAGATTAAGCTCAGCTGGTTCGATGCCATTAAGCTCCTCCAGGTGACGAGTCAGGGCAGCCTGTATTGTGATAAGCTTCTCGCGCATGGCGATACCCTCGTTGATATGGACGACATCTCGAAGACTCTCGATAGCCTTCTCAAGATCGATACGGGCCCAGAAAAGGGCTTCCTGCAGTTCAGTCATGTTGCGCTTGCCTCCAAGGTCCCTATAGAAGTCTGCCCAGCCTCAGTTTTAGTTTTTTTCTATACTGGGTTACTATGGACAAGCTAAGTAAAGAACTCCGCCGCATCGCCGCCGACCTGGACAAGTACGATGACGATGGCGCCCTCAGCCATGAGGAGCCTAGATTAACTGAAGAAGGCCTGGATGCCCGGCGCAAGGACAACGCCGAGATCACAGATAAGGCCACTTCCAGCAAAGAAGCAGCCAAGGCTTACTTTGAGCTCATCGAAGATGCCTTGAGCTCAGGCCATCGTGACAACTTCGATCTTGAAGCTGACGGTGTAGAGGACGAAACGATGGACGAGGCGTGCTCGATTGTCCAGCATTGGTTCAAAGAAGATCCCAAGTGGACAGACGAGCATGTAGATCTACAGGCTCTCGCCAAGATTCACGAATCTTGCAAGCGCGATTGGACAGAAGATGCCCTTGCTCTTCTCGAAGAGAATCCATCCAGAGCGCGTGAGGCACTGGACGTTCTCAAGGAGAACAAGCTTCTACATGTAGAATTCGTGGAGCAGGATATCAAAGACCCCGGCTTCGCAGAATTCAAGAGCTTGCTGGAGCAGCTACTTTAATTTCATCAGTTTCAGGTGGTTGTCGTAGTTCACGGTACATTCCAGACAGCGCCCATTTCTGATCGAACCGCCATTCTTGGCACAGACCAGGCAGGTGCGGGCAATCTTGTGACATGGCTTGCACACCCCGGGCCATCCAGTGGACTGGGTGCTGAGTGTCAGGCTGTCCCCGCAATGCTGGCAGGGAGCCCCCAATGCCTTCATGAGCGCCCTGTGTCTCCAGCTGTCCGTCACAGCTACCTCCTCGGCAAGAGAAACCTTACACCCCCCACTGTACCATGCAGTCTATCAGCCCGTCAACAGAACTTTTTAATATCTTGTATATAGTAGATATTGTTGAAAAGCAGGATAACTTTCTATGGACCTTTACCGCGTAGTCCGGTCTTACCTTAAAAAGCGTGCAGCTTTATTCCCTAATCCAGGTACGCCTGAAGAGCAGCAAGCCGAGATGGACAAGGCTATTAAAGATCAAAAGCCTATACTGGATGTTCTTACAAAGCGCAAAGAGCATTCCGAGGCCATTGACAAGCAAAAGCCTCTTTTTGAGGGTCTTGAGAAGCGCAAGAAAGATCTTGAAGACCAAAAGTCCCCTGGAGGTCCCAATAAGAACGTAAGGGGGCTTGGTGGAGTAGGCCTAGCTGATGAAGATGACGTTAGAATGCCGTCTGATGAAGAGATTGACAAGACGGCGATATTTCTTATCCAACACAGTTCAAGTTTAAGTAATGATAGCCTTTCAGAGTTTTCTAAAATACTCGTAGCGAGTTTTAAAGCTCTACCGAGTAATGTCCATGAAGCCGTCGCCCTTAAAATATGTGATCACTTACCACTACTTGCTCCAATGCTTTGCGTGGCTAAGCTTATCAAAAAGAATGATGCCCAGATGTTTTTTGACAGAGCGCTTGAGCAAGGCTTTGTTTACGAAGAGCATTTAAGTATGCTCACTCATGCAGCAGAATTAGGGCTTCGCATTGCTCCTGAAATAGTTAATACAGTACTAAAAGAAGTTTTTGACGTAATTCCTTTCATCGAAAATTCAGAAGACATAGGCTACAAGATGCACGCAGAGTTATTAGAGTCTTGGATGGACGCTGGTCTTGTAGATTTACCTGTAGTAGAAGCCTTTTTTGAAAAAGAAATTCAGGCACACCCTGATAGCCCAACCCTAATCTTGCTAGCTTATCGATTAAGCTTGGCAGATAGAAGCAAGCTTAAAAAAATGTCGTTAACAATGTGGAATAAACATATGAAGTCTTGGCCTAAGCTAAGAGAATACGGGCTGATAACAGAAAAAGAAGCCGAAGATTCTTTAACCAAGATACCTCGCTCAGCTCTTCAGAACGTAATTCGCTTTATTCAAGCAGCCGAAAAAGCTGGATATCGAATTGTCTCTGAAGGGTTCTTTAACAAGTTATTAGGTGACAGAGAATGAACTATCGAGTTATTTACGGGCATCTTATCAAGCGAGCTGATGCCAAGAGAGCTGAAGACCTTAAAGAGTTCTTCGAGATGTTGGGCTTATCAGGCGACCCTGGCATGAGTACAGTTCGCCGCAAGTGGAAAACGATGATATCGGAGGCTCATCCTGACAGGGGTGGTTCTCAAGAAGACGCCAAGAAGATTAATAACGCCTATAACGCTATCAAGCTTTACGAGAAGGATCCGATGCAGTTTGCCCGAGACTTTCACAAGACTCCTCGTTATCAAAACCGTTATCAAGCGGAAGGAGAAGAAGCTCCCAAGTATCAATGGGGAGCTGGGCCATCCAAGCCGAAGTCTTATCAGCACATCGATGTAGAGAGCATGTCCCCAGAAGACATCTTTGCAGCTGTTGCCGGTGGCGATGCAGATCCAGAACAGCAGGGCATTCGCGAGAAGGTCAAGGGCTATATCATCAAGTCTATTCGAGAGCCGGTAACCAACATGATATTGAGAAAGGCCCTGGACAAGGGTCTGGTAGTTTTGACAGACCCAGAAGTCTTCAAGGAAATCGAAAGGGTTATCGATGCCAACCCCAACAAGATTGCCACGCTGGTAGAGCAGGGCATTCTCAGCGCCGATAACGAAGATGTCCAAGCTCGCGTCACCGCTCACGCGCTCAAGAGCCCCTACAGCGCGTTAGAATTCGCCAGAGCTGGTCTTATCAAAGAAGTATCGCCAGAGCTGTTGAACGTCATTCTAGAGAAGTTAGAAAGCGATCCCAACGACATCTTGTTATTCTTCCGAGCAAGGCTTTTACCTCCTAGAAACCCCAAGGTCAAAGCTTTGGTATTGAAGCTTATCAAGATGAAGCCGAGCTTTGCCAGAGTAGCTGTAGCGAATTCCATGATCAGAGAGGACGATCAGGACCTCATGTTGACGATGTTAGAGATCAAACGCCCCAAGCTTCACAAGGCACTGATGGCTACGCGTAACTTCACGCAGTCCCTACGCAAGATATTGTCAGACCCGAATGTGCAGCAAGTCATAGCTGACGCCCTCAGGTCATAGACAAAACATTACACCCCCCTCATTTTCCCAAGAGAGAATGAGGGGGGTGTTTTTTTGGTAAGGTTTATTTCCGAGCCTTGATTTTGTTTCGCCTCAAGAATCGGTCAACGGCAAGTACATCTACCCCAACTGCCTTGGCAATCTCATGGGCCTTCTTACCGGCTTTCTTCATACGAATCATCTGGTCCTTGGCCTCAGGCGAGATGTAGGTACGCTCCAAGCGTGGCGCTGGCGTGATGAACCCGTGGCGCTTGAGGAGCGCGTGAACGCCAGACTGAGACCTGCCAAGCTCGGCGGCGATCTCGGTGGTGTTCTTGCCCTGGCTGTGCAGGTCCACGATCAGGTCCAGCTGAGTGCGCCTGCGTGTCCGGTCATCGTAAGACATGGCCAACCCATCTTCCGCGATGATGTGCTTGACCACGCTCTTGCCAGACTCGATATTCCGAGATATCTTGTCCAGCCCCATACCCCTCTCATACAATTCAACCACCGCAGCACGAGTGATGTCGTCCACATTGACCAAAGCTCGCTCCTTGGCGGTAGTACGACTAGGAGAATGGAACATCCGCATGATCTGACGAACTCGCTCACGAGTAATACCGAAATGCTGACCTACCTCCTGCAACGTCTTGCCAGAATTGTACATCTCAATCATGGCAGCCTGACGAGCATCAGGTTCAGTCTTCTTTCGACTTCGGACTAAACCTTCACGGGCCAGCATACTATGAACCGTCCAGTAAGATACACCAAACAGCTTACAAACCTCACTGACAGAATGAGTACGCTTATAAGCCTCAACCATCAACTCATCGCGACCAAGGTGAACTTCTTTCATCTCTGGAATACCTCCCAGCCACAATCTTACTACAGGCCAACTAAACCGTCAAGAGAAACCTTACACCCCCCAGTCAACAAAAAAGCCCCCCTACAGTAAAGAGGGGGGCTAATACCTAAACTTAAAACTTACTGGCCCTTAGCCTTGTCCACCCAGCCTGCGTCCTTGTACTCCTTGAGACGGGGCCAGTCACCAGGGAAGGACTCCGAATGCTTCTCGACAAGATTGATTAAATCTACCTGAAAAGGAAGCAATGGAGCAAATCCAGTGGTGCGGCTAGAACCAACCCAAGCAATATAATCCAATGTCTTTGCAATCATATCACGAGCATGAGACTCCTGCATACCAAGTGTATCAAGATCCTTCTTTAACTCATGACCCTTATTAAGATTAAGACGATTAGCTACCTCGCGGAACTCACGCGCTAACTTGTCACCGTCCACACGCTCACCAAACTCACGAGCTAACTCCAAACCAGAAGCCTCTTCCTCTGGAGTCAAATTACCGTCCTCACCAGCTAACTTCATTAACTGACTGGCAATACGCATTAACTGCCTAGATAAATCTCGATTGTCCACGTTATCATCTCCTATATAACAAAAAAAATCACCCCACTAAAAAGAAGAGTGATCTTAGCTCCGGCAACTGGACTCGAACCAGTGACCCGCTGATTAACAGTCAGCTGCTCTACCAAACTGAGCTATGCCGGATTGATAATTCATTATAGCAACAATCTCAAAAATCATTACCGCATTATTTTTAGTTTGTTGTTACTACAGTGTAAGTAGGATGTTCGCATAAAACATTCTGTTCTATACAAAAAGAACTTTTGAGTTCAATACAATAGTCGAATAGATTACCGGCCCAGATGGTTACCGGGGTTATATCAGTAAAAGTGGATCACTGACCCATCGTTTTCGAAAGATTATTACCTGAACGATATAAGTTTGATAAAATAAGCAGAGTGGTAAAACCGGGTATCTCAACTGAACAACTTTTGCTTTATACAAGGCATAGCTAACTTGTAGAATCAAAGTTTAGTTTGACTAAATCTTTATTCTGCGGTAAGTTTCTGAAAGTTGTTTCTCTATCGAGGAACATAATCTCTCAGGGGTTTATCGAGTAATCAAGAGGAAGACAAGCGGCGTAAGGTGTAAAAGAGAATTGTTTTTAGATAGCCTCGGCTAAACGAAGACAAGGTGTTAAATCCACAACTCATCTGTGTATCTGTAGTCAGTACTCTTTATCCTAGAGCAAGTGGTTAGATAGGATAGAAAAACAAAACTTCCTCTTGAGTCAAGACTCGATAAGAAGAATCCCCTGAGAGATTAGTTTCTCAAAGGCAAGCGGTAAGGGAAAAATTAACCCTTGACCGCCCTTTAGCGTATCTATTAGAATTTGAACAATAAAAAGCCCTCCTAGATAGGACAGTCTAGGAGGGCTTTAAAGCGACGTTATTGACCTTGGGTGGGGTAGATAACGTTATAGGCGTTTTTGGTCCATCTAGCGTCGTGTAGAGCGTTATGGGTGAAGTTAGAGTGATAAGGTGGTAGTTGGTTCATCCACATGTTTTTCTCGTGAAGAGCTTGTTGAATGTCAAATGCTTGAAAGGGCCACTCTGCGGGTTTCTGCATCATACCTCCCATGATTCTCGACACCAAGAACCAATCGTATGTAGCGCAGAATCCCCAAACTTCGTCCATATCGTGACAGAAATCAATAAGGTCTTGTTTGATAGTGGACAGTGTCTTGTAGAGAAGCCCTTCTGTTTTGACAAGCTCTAGCCTAGGTATGACGTTACTTTTAAGCCATTGACTGGATCGATTTTGATCATAGTCTTTGTTAATAGCGTAGTATTCTTCGCCATTTTCTTTAACAAACGCCAAGCTGATAAGCTCAACGCCGTGTTTATCCTCGTGGAACTCAGTATCGAAGAAGAATCTCATGAGTTACTATAGAAGTTAACTTGCGTCTAGCGTTCTGGAAGATGGCGGTTATTGTGGACGCGGCTCAGCGTTTTGACTATATCGTAGACTTCGTCAACTTCTAGGTAGCCGAGCACATCCCCAGACGCGTGTATTGGATGGTCGTAGTCTACTTTATCGTCGTCTTTAAGTACAGCGGCTTCGAACAGTCCATCTTCTCCACCGTAGGAAAGCATTGTCCTGATTATCGATAAAGCATATCCATCTTTAAAGTCAACAACGGCAGAAAACCCGCCAGAGCGTGGGTCTTGCTTGAAGAAACGGATTTTACCATACCGTGCTAGAATGTCTTCTTGAAGTTCTTCGAAGTACTTCATCTAATTAGTTTCTCATATTTAGTTACTAATTAGACATATCAATACGATAAAACGTATCAAACTAAGTATCGAAAAATGCCTTTATTTCCCATACATTACACCCCCCTACCCCTTGTATAGAGCAGCTTTAAGGTAATTCCTTTAGTATTTCCGGGGTCTTTGGGGTATTACAGCTTATCTAGTTACCTATCTTGGTATACTTTTTCAAGGGGAATTTGTATGTAAATTGTATATGTATTTAGTTTAAGTATGTAGTAGTTTTAAAGTTTATGAACAAGTGTGATGTATCCACTAAGATTATCCGATTAGCGCATAGGCATCTTAAGTTAGCTAGTCATCCTGACGCTGGTTTTGGTGAAGCTCCTATGGATTTAGAAAATATTCATCATTACGAGTCTATGCCGAAGTCAAAGAAAGATAGAAGTTTCCAGAGAGGACTTTAAGTACGGTTATGTATACAAGACAAAGGATGGTTTGATTCATAGGGAAGACGGTCCTGCTCTTGTTGGTCGAAGAAATGGTTACAGAATAATGCCTATCATAGATAAGGTGGTCCGACGATTGAGAAGGGTGATTATAAGGAGTGGTGGTATCTTCGTGTAGAGGGTCCTGAGGGTTTGAAGCCTAGAGAGCCTGTGCTTAAAGAGGAGCCTGACTATTCCGATACTTGGAATAAGATGAAGGAAAAGAAGATTAATGATGCTTACCGTAGAAAGCAGCGTATGCATGAAGTTACGGATAGTATATTTAACACAATAACTGATCCTGTCAGCAAGTTATTTCCCGATAAACGTTAGTGGTATATAAAATTAAGGCCCTCCCGAGTTGGGGGGGCCTTTGGTGTTTAGCCAAGAGAAGTTATTTCTTAGGGTCGTACAGAAACGTTTTAAGTTTACTTTTCAGGGGTGTATTATCAGTTGCTATTGTATCTTCGATAGTTGCGAGTCCGACGTCTTTTCCGTCCAAGAACTGATTGTAAGAGATCTCAACTAACTGTCCGTCAGCGATATCGATAAGTCTCTCAAAAGTGCGGTCAGTTTCTTTCTTCAGGCTTTCAATCTGGGCGCGTAGTTCATCTATATTGTGTGAATCTTCGTTAGCGGCGTTTTCGGCCATACGATCTTTAACCCATCCGGCTCCGAATGCCAAAGATTGTTCAAGCCAGGAGGATGCCTTTCCGTACTTATCTTTTTGTTCTTGCAGCCAAGTGATTGCGGGTCTCTCTCCTTTGGTTTTTTTGAGGGTGATAAATCTTTCGGTAAGTTGCGCGTGTTCTTGTCTCTGTTTAGCGCGCAGTTCTTTGATAGCTCGCATCAGGACTTGTAAAGTTGGTTTGATATCCCCAGTCTGAGTATTAATTAAGCTCATTTCTGTTTTGAACTGTTTAATATCTACATTAGCAGCTTGGGCGGGCATGGCAGCGAGTAGGGTTTGTACTGCGAGGGCTGCAGGTGCCAGGAACTTACGTGCTACGTCTTTAAGTCCTGCATCTTTATCGAAGCCTCTGCGTTCCAGGTGAGCTAGAATAACTCGGTAATTTTGATTTTGCATATAAATGTTCCTTTCCTTTTATGTATATCATGGGGGAAAAAATAAAGGAATACTTGGGTCGTTAAATTTTCAGGTGGTTAAAAAAGTTGTACATTGTCTTTAATGGAGTTTTCGGGGTTATCTTTTGCTATAAAATATATACACGAAGGTATAGTTTATGAGTACTAGAGATTTATACAAAACGTTAATTAGAATCGCCAATGAGTTGGCGGGTGAGGATATAGAGCATCATATTGTAAACTTGACTCCTCATGCGTTGAATTTGCATCGTGGCGAGGAGGTTGTAACAATTCCGCCATCTGGGAAGTTAGCTAGGTTATCGCATTCTGTGGATCATGTGGGTTCGATCAGGACTCAGTATGGTATGATTGACAGGTACTCTAGTAGTTACGGTGAGATCGAGGGTTTACCTGAGCCGTCTGATAAAGTGATTTATGTTGTATCTGGTCTGGTTCGTGGTGAGTTGGATAAGATAAAGAAGGGTCAGCGTCCCGACGTATTGGCTATAAAAAAGGAGATACGTAATGAGAAGGGTCATACGGTAGGTGCTTGGGGCATAGGTCATTGATGTTTTAGGGTATTTTTTAGACACACTCTCTCTTGTTAATTTAAGGGGGGGTGTGTTTTTTCTTTTGAGTTTTTAGCTATAGGTAGTAGGGGACTTTAGTGTGGCTAACAATTACAGAGTTATTTTATCTCATTTGTTGAAGAATGGTTCTAGCGTGTTTGACGCTGGGTTAATCACGTCCAAGGGTGAGTTTGTCATAGGCCATGGTACTAACAATCTTTTGTCGTCTTTGTTAGCCAAGAAGTCTTCTTTAACGCCTGAGGAACATGATACATTACGTGCTCGTGCTCATGCTCTTATGGATAGGCTTATGAATGAAAATATGGATCTTTCGGAATCTGACAAGATACGCGAGGAGTTAGAGTCGTTATGGAGCAGAATGAGGCATCGTAGTCAGGCCAAGATAGATGAGATGCTACATGATCAGGAGGTCACGAGTGGTTCATCTGTGTTGGCTCGGTTTGCTGCCAAGGTTTTGAATGCTCCTACTGTAGCTAGGCTTAGACGGGATCATGCTTTTGCGGATAAGTTTTTAGCTGGTAACTTCAAGTTAGTGAGTAGTGGCGAGGTTGATGAGTTTTTACGTGAGGCGAATATTACGAGTAAAGAGATTTTAAAGGATATTTTGGATAGGGTAAAGGGTGAGGCGGATCCACTTAGTGCGGCTAGGAAGTTAGTGGGTATAGACTCAACGGCTAAGAAGTTAGTAGATGCAGACTTTAAGGTATTTAAGTTAACGGGTGATGGTGAGGTAATGCATGGTGGGGATTGGGACGAGAGGAACGGTGTTGAGGTAGGCAAGTATCTTTTCCTACTTACAGATGGTTCTTCTGGTTCTTCTTGGAAGTACAAAAATAGGCCCGTGAATTTGGCTGCAGTTCAATACGGTGAGATAGAGTACTATGTGGGTAATCCGCCTGATAGCATTGAAGAGAAAGCAGCGGTTGCATACTTTGGTTTAGAGCCAGTATAGTTTAGATTGGTTTTTGTTTTTTAGACACACTCTCTCTTCTTATATTTTAGGGGGTGTGTTTTTTTATTAGGGTATGTAATTAGAGAATATTATGAACAATAGAGATTTAGCTGCAGAGCTTATAAAGATTGCTGGTTATCTTGTTAAGTTAGCTGGTGAAGATGGGGATTTGACTCCTGAAGAAGAGAAGTCTGGTTTAGATCTAGCTAAGAAGTTCAAAGATGTTAGTCAGGGTTATGGTTT
>Ga0214917_10002945_pt1 | contig 20220 bp, 34 predicted proteins | sample LL_1208_BB_MetaG_FD_177983 | JGI IMG/M metagenome (GOLD analysis project Ga0214917, IMG submission 177983) | Freshwater microbial communities from Lake Lanier, Atlanta, Georgia, United States - LL_1208_BB | ecosystem: Environmental > Aquatic > Freshwater > Lake | place: USA: Georgia | collected...
TAGAAAACAAGAGAATTTATGACTGAAGAAAAGAAATACGAAAATTTATACGATTTGTATGTTGCATATTTTATTATGATGTGCTATACTCCATATATTCTTATGCAAGGAATGTCAAAAAATGAACAAATATTTAATCGCTATACTACTAATGGTATCTTCAATCCCAGCGTTTGCGGGTCCTCATCATCATAGACATCACGGATATGGGCATCATCATTGGAATCATGCACATCCAGGACGTTGGATTGCTCCAGTAATTATTGGTGGTGCAATTGGATATGCGTTAGCGCAACCTGCGCCTGTTGTTGTTCAACAGCAACCAGTGATTGTCGATCAGTCGGTCACATGTACAGAATGGAAAGAAGTAATGCGACCGGATGGTGTTATTGTAAGGGAAAGATATTGTCGCTAGACAGTCTTCGCTTTAGTTTTTGTAGTAGCCTTTGCTTTAACTGCTCTAGATTTTGTAACAGCAGTTGACTGTGGTTTTGCTGCAGGTTTCTTTTTGATGCCTGATTTCTCTGACTTAGGCCAATCTTTCCATTCTTGCTTTGGCTCAGGCACAGGTTTAAGTTCTTGCGCCTGAGTAGCATCTTCAGCAATTTTCTGCGTTTGTTGATTAATTTTATCAACTTCTTCTTGTGAAACTGTCGGATGAACAGGCGTCACACTTTCTGGTGTAGATGCTACACCTTTTTCACCAACAAATAAATTTCTTAGCCATTTAAGCATAGTTTATCCTTCCAAAACGTGTACTGCATGATTATAATGATTAATACGATCTTGAAGACCAATAAATCCGCCGTTAATTCTCTTTGTCATAAGTTTTAAATCTTGGACATCAGCCAACTCATTCAATCTAGTTGCTGTCCAGAACCAACAAGCTGAATGGATTGCATAGTATGTATCTAGCAATAATTCGGGTTGTTCAACTAAAAGATTATCTTCAAACATAGACTGTGAGCATCTAGTATAATTATTCTTTCCTGTAATCTGAATAATTCCACGCCCACGATAATTCCATCCATCGCCCGATGATTCTGGTCCGTTGCCCATGCGATTAGCATAGACACGATTAGCGATCATTTGAGGTTTTCTTGCGTATTGATTTGCTAACTCTACCGAGGGAAAATACTTACCGAATATTTTTCTCAGACCGTCAGCGGAGTAGTTTAAATTCTCTTGCATGATTGTAAATCCACCAGACTCATGACCACATTGTGCCATGAACGCTGCTACTCTATGCGGAGAATCTATTTCGTAGAGAGGAAGAATTTCAAGTAGATTAGCATACCATTCATCAAAGTTTTTAACTCTTGGTATAAGACTTCTAACTCTATCTTCTGTAAAGAATTCCATATAAAAACTCCCTGTAATATGTACAGAGAGTATTTATAATTACCAGTGGTGGATTATATTTGCTATAATAAAAAAACAAGTGATAGTGTGTATTAAAACCCAGAATGTTTTAAGAAAAAGAGCAATTTTCGCTTCTTTAACTGTAAGAATAGGAACATCAGGCCTATCAAAGTCTGTGTTTCCCATTAAATGACCAGTTGCTCTTGCCCATATTTTTTCAATAGAGTGTATTAGTCCCATAGCCCTCTGTAATATTTACCGAAAAGAATAAGCCCACGATTGATTCTATCATTATGCTTTTTATGGCCTTCACTGTCAAATTTTGAAGTGTGATTTGGTCCTTCTACCATTTGATATAACTTTGGTTTATCATTTTCATCCCATCCACAAACTTCGCTCTGTAAATCAGATTCTCCTGTATGATACTGATCTTCCCATGAATCATCATTTAATTGTTCAAAAGCCCATATCATTTCATCAAGAACATAGTCCCAACGTTTGTGTAGATTATCGTCGGTATCCCATTCATTTTCTCTTGGTGGCGCTGAAGTAGATTTGATTTCATCTGGAACGTCTTCATCATCCACCATATGTGAACCATGTTTAGTTTCTTTGAGTTGCTTCAGCATCGGAAGTATGATCATAGAGAGTGTACTATCCATACTCCATGTATCATATTTATCAATTTTGATGTAGATGCTACGACTTCTCTTTGATTCTAACCATATCAGAAATTTGTACAATAAAGTTGTTTTTCGTTTCTTATTGAAAAGGCTCTTAGGATTTTCTTTTGTTGGTTCAGGTTCTATGTCGCCGTGTGCTAACCACTCACCGAAATTATGAACCCAATCCGGTGTCCTAGGAAATCCGTGTTCGTCCTTTTCTTTTTTTGCCCAGAAACAAAGTTTCTCAGCAAGTTGATAAGGACCGAACCAGTTTTTATATGGGCCGATATAAATCTTCATCTAAATCATTCTTAAATGTGCCGTGAATCGCAATAGTCAGTCTACTATCCTCAATCGTTTCTCCAAAATAATGATTTGGAGAATGAAATTGTGATGCATTGTAAATAACGAGTTTATTATATTCTAAATCAAAGTTTTTTAATTCTTTTAACGACGATTTAAAATTAACACATTTATCTGCAAATCCTCTTTTAGTTGCGTTAGAAGGTGGAATATTAATATCATATACTACTTGCATTTCTGACCTATAACCACCTAGAAATTTATCAGCAATTTCTTTTTTTGATATATTTTTATAGATTGCTGTTCCGAAAACAGAAACATTTCTATAGTCAACATTATCATTTAAATAAATGATAGAAGCAAATTTTTTAAGATTTGTAGATTGGCCGGGATCAGAATCATAGTGTGGATAACCTAACATACTCACATCAGGATTCACATGAAATGTAATTGAAAGAAGTTCTTCAATTTCATTTGAAACTACATTTTGAATTTTTGATGTTATTTCATTGATAATGTTTATATCATGAATGCGTGATCTTAATCCAGAGAATATGCTTTTTTCGTCTAGAAAGTCACATTCCCTATAATCTTGCGTTAAGGCGAAACTTCTAATTGCATTAGGATCGTTTAAAAAATTTTTAAATTCTTGCACTATAATTTCCTTTCATCTCTCAATAAGTTTCCGTATTTTTTGCACTTGATCAGAAGGTGTTAGAAAAACTCTACCCATATATTTTCTAGTATGAAGTGATGGATCATATGAAAAAGAAAAAGAAATTTTTCTCACAATCTCATCTGCGAGTATTTTAGTAAGTCTTTTTTTAATTTCAGCTTTTAATGCGTCTTCACCTATGCCACGTGTTTCTTCTGCATTAATCATAATAGAAGCAGTAATTAATTCACCTTTAATTTCATGAACTTGATATGTCACAACATCCGATTTAAAATCAAACGATAACTGTTCATGCGCCTGTAATGTCATCATCCGCTTCATCACTCTCATCAAATAATTTTACATGCAAATCACCACGCACACCTGAATGTTCAACAGATAGAACAAGCACTAAACCATCATCAAGAGGCCATTCTCCATGATGTCTGAGATGACCATCTTGTTCATTTAAAGATTCCATGAGAGCAATTGCTCTCTTAAGTTCATTAAGCGTTACATGCATTTTCTATCTCCTCTTTGTAAACGTCAACACGCCAATAATCGAGTGTTGCATTAAGTTTGTAATAAATATTGTATGTATCACAATTCGGTATTTCACCTGAAGTTTTTAAAGTCTGAATATGTAATTGTGCATACAAATGCGGATCTTCAACATCACCTAATTTAAACTCAGTCAACTTTTGCATTCTCAACTCCGTCAAGTGTTACGACAAAATTATCAATTTTATCATCTTCAGTCCAAGATGCTGCATAATGATTATCTTCATCACATTGTTTCAAAACTTCTTCTTTCGTTAAAATCCTATGTGAAACAGTATTTTCACCTAAATGCTCTTGACTGAATTCTTTCGTTTCATTCATTGCTACAATATCTAAAGCAATGTTTTTTTCTCCTTTAGGCACTTCAACGACATATCTGATTCTAAACATTGAAACAGTTTCAACTAAAACAAATTCGGTTTCCATAATATCTCCATAAAGTAAGTAGTGGTGCCCCCTCCGTGAGTCGAACACGGCACCAACGGATTATGAGTCCGCTGCTCTAACCATGCATGAGCTAAAGGGGCTATTCAAAAAAACGATTTAAATAATCTGCTGCGTCTTTTACTCCTTCGATCTCTACTAAATCATCAATGTCATTTAACAATTGCATCGTCAAATTTAACCATAATACTCTAAGTTCGTTCGGAGACATTTCATCAATGTTCCTTTTAAATTCTTCATCGTGGAATGGCCGATGCATTTGCTACACTCTGTACTTTAGCATAAGAAGTTTCCAGTGTCAAGACTTGTGTTGTGGAAATGATACTTGCGAGTAATAATATAACGAAAAACATACCAGGGCTTTTCATTTTAATCTAAATGAAGTAATTGTGAATGTTTAAACAATGTTTCGCTCCTTAGGTAGTGCCATTCATCAAAACTATCCCAACTTTCTTTGATGCGATGGAGTGTACTAAAATGGTTAATAAAATTGCTTTCTGGTGTATATAGTGAGTAATCATACGGCTTCACATAAACTTTATAATCATTCTCATTCAATTTTAGGTATGTAGAAAATAATCTTTCTACGATGAATGGAAACATCCCTAGGGACGTATCTCTTGCATAGTTTGCGCTGCCATGATATATCGTTGCAAGTTCATCTGGTAAAGCATTGAGTGTACTTACAATAATATCAACGAAATGCACATACTCATTCCAGAATGTTTTCTTTGCAACAAAGTAGCTGCAATAACACATGTGTTTATCGTACATGATTTTATCAACCACGTTTGAATCAAATCCATTTCTATTCAGTGCATACCGAATAATTTTACTGATTCCAGGATGAAAATATTCACCTTGTTCCCAGACATTTAAAAATAACACACTTTGAATTCTAGCGTGATTAAAAAGATAAACATCATGTAAAGGATTCGTTACAATTTCTGAATAAATTGTATCACCACTATATCTTAACTTTTGTTCAGCTCTAGGACCAAATACACCGTAGAGTTCAGTCGCATATCCTTCTGTCATAATTCTTTTGAATGAATGATATTCTCTGAGTTCAGGCCTTAGATTTTCTATGTTATCAAACGGCACCATTGGCGATTTGACTTCGCTGATTTGATCTTTATCAAAACAAATAGAATATAGAGTTGGTTTCATTCTGTCACTGTCGCTCCATTTGGTGCTAGATTGCCGACGACTCCAATCTTTTCTGGTGTCACTACAATCTTAGGATCTAAAAATTTGAACAAAGAATGTTCAATATCAATGTAGCCACCGCTGTTTACAGTTTCAATCATGTTCTTTAACATGTGTTTGTAAACTTCAACCATATATTCTATGAGTGCCGCATCAAAACTCCATAGTCTACTCATGTATTGAAGTCTTACGCCACCCGTAATTTCTGGTGTAAATTGTGACGTATATGGACCACGAATGACTATGCGATCTCTTTGTTTGATATGATAATTGTAATCAAATTCATTCGTGAGTGTATATCTGCCGCTTAATTTAAACACTCTGCCGTAATGTTTAATCTTTTCAACTTCACTATGAAAGAATGATCCAAACATAAAAACTTCAATAACGTTTTTTACAACATCTTGAATTTTTAATTCTCGGAGTTCTTTTACTAATGGTGTGTCATAATAACTATAAAAATGACTTATGACACCATTTAGTTTATTTTGCTCTTCAATTGATAAAAACTTTTCTCCTCCATCTACAATAACAATATCACATGTCGTTCTTTCACGGATAGATTCGCAAGTTTTAATCAATTGATCCAATCTTTCTTCTGGTGAATACACACCATGCTTAGTGTGTATCGCTGAAGAAACAACAAATAAACCATTACTTTTCGGCAGGCTTTCTGACATTTTTTCTCGCTTTCACTTTCTTCATTGCTTTAGTTTTCTTATGATTTAATCGTTTCAAAACTTCTTCACCATCCATCCAAATATCTTTGTTATTTAAAATAGATTTAATTTCGTCTTCAGTTAAAAAATCACTGTAGACTTTTCGCATGATTCTTTCTGACCATTTTCGCTCATGGACAATATTATCATACATCTCTCCACCCTTACCGACAATCATACTTGAATAGTTATGAAACATAAACATAGAATGTTCTGATATCTCAAACGAATCTGCTGCTAAAAAGATCATCGTTGCTGCTGACATACAAGCACCCTCAGCGGAACAAATGATCATAGCGTTTGATTCTGCAATCACTCGCATGAATTGAATTGCTGTAAATAGATGACCACCCGGTGAATTGATATGAATTCTAATCACATCAGTTTCACTAGAACTTCTAATTAAATCAAATAATTCTACATAATGATCAGCATCTTTGATTTCACCTGAGATATAAAATGTGTGTAAATGACCTAACGGTTTAGAGTTAAATTTAGTGTCTTTACCAAAATCTAATAGTTCAATAAGTTTTTCAGCCATTATTCTCACTTTGTTGTTCATGTACCGCATACTTACAAATGTAGTATGCATCAATAATATCTGAAGAAGGATTCCATTGCTTATCAGTCATATCTAACATCGCTTTGAGATCCTTACCAGTCTCTTGTATAAATGATTCTTGCATTTTCTCCTTATTCGCATTGCCTTTACCTGTAGCAAACTTTTTAATTGTTGTTGGTGCAACTGTAACGAAATCAACACCGAAATTCCACATTCTGTATTTGAATACACCAGTATTCTCTGCTATGTGAAATACACGACCTTTTGATCCCATTGAATATTCTTCAATATAACATACTCTCACATTATAGTCAAGCAGTAAATCAAGAAAATGAGATGAAATGGTATCATATCGCTTCATCTCATTTTCATACTCAAAATATTTACCAGATATGTTATCAACTACAGTGTCATATTTTTTAGATGTTGTTAGAAATGAAAATGTACAATTCTCAAATTTAAAATCATTCAAAGGAGACAAGCATATAGCCGGGCTTGTCATTGAATAGTCAACTCCTGCAATCATCGTTTAGCCCATGGTTCTCCCTCATCCTCATCCCAATTTTCAGGATCATCATCCCAATCCTCATCTTCACCCTGACTCACATCGTCTGTATCAAATCTAATACCACAAGACGGGCAAAATGCTGGTTCATCATCGGTATATATTTCGCCATCAGTTTCACATCCTACACTGCAATAAAATTTATACATTGGCATACGCTTCTCCTCTTATGCTGCCCTGGCCCATACATCTTGCCAGTCGCCAGTCAATGCACCTTTTGCATAGTCTGTTGCTCTATTCTCAAAGAAATTGGTATGAGTCGGCGCATTAATCATTTCTTCTACCCAAGGCAAAGGATTCTTTTTCACTTTCATGATTCCTTTAAGACCCAAGCTGATAAGGCGACGATCAGCAATATAGCGGATATACTGTTTAACGTCACGAGCGTCCAAGTCAGCCACACGTACCATGCCAAATGCCAAGTCAATAAACTTATCTTCCAAATCAACCATCTTAGTTGCAATGGTATAAATTCTAGATTTAAGATCGTCATTCCATATCTCTCTGTTTTCTTCTATGTATGTTCGGAATAACTTAATCATTGCTTCGGCATGCATTGTCTCATCTACGATTGACCAAGTAACAATTTGACCCATGCCTTTCATCATACCATGGCGTGGGAAATTCAAGAGCATAATAAATGATGAGAATAATTGCATACCTTCAGTGAATGCTGAGAATGCTGCAATGTGTTCAGCAGTAGATTGTTTTGTTGAATTCTGTGAACTTAAATTTAGAATGTAATCATGCTTTTCACGCATCTCGGCATACTCATTAAACTCTGAGTATGTTGTCTCTGGCATACCTAGCGATTCAATCAAATGCGAATATGCTGCAATGTGTAATGCTTCACGACCAGCAAAGCCTGCTAACATCATACGAATTTCTGGTTGTGGAAAATATGGTAAATAATTCTTTACATAACCACCTGCAACGTCAATGTCACCCTGTGTAAAGAAACGGAAGATATGTGTAAGAAATTTCTTTTCGTCTTCGGTAAGTTTATTCTTCCAATCTTTTACATCTTCAATCATTGGAACTTCAGTATGTAACCAATGTGCTTGTTCATGCTTTAGCCAATACTCATAAGCCCAAGGATAGTTAAATGGTTTGAAATAACTTCTTTCGTCGGCTAGATTGTGTTTTGCTTTTTTAATCATACTTCTTTATCTCCGTACATTACTTCGTTTGAATCGCCTAAAGCCCATTTAGGATTTGTTTCAACTCTATACAATTGAGTGCATACTCTAAAATCAGGAAACAATAACTCTTTAGGATTGGATGCTGCATCAAAAAAGATGCAGCGGTTATTTGGTTGTGCTGCAAACTGCCCGTTTGTTAATTGTATAAAATTAAATGATTTATGATCCTCAGGCCATTCACTGTAAGTTGTATCTATAACGTTAGGATCTGGTGATGCATTGTCAATAGTAAACATGTAGTCGCCAAAATACCATTGTTTATTTTTTGCTAAAAACTTACATGATAGATTTTTGAGAAATGACTTTTGAATCACTGCAACATTATAACTGAAACAATCCCATATTTGCAAGTGATCCAGTGGCAAAAAGTCAGTCAATGATTCTGTTCTAGAAACAAAAGCATTTAATGGTAACTTGTCATAGAGTGCGCCATAATTTGGTAAATACGCTTCTATGCGAAATGCTTGACCACGAATAGACTTAGCCGTTATCCAAATACATGGTTCAAATTCTCCATGGCCTTTTTCAAAGTCATAGAGAAATTCTTTACGAATATAACAATGTAATGGTGGTATGTTTGCGACTAGAAAGGACATTAAGTCTCCGTTGATGTTATGTTTTTTATGCGTTCTTCTTCTATCATTTTGATGATGTCTTTGGTTAGTTTGATTTCTCTTTCTAACCAAATCATCTTATCTTGTAGTTCTGCCATTTTTTCTTTGTAAAAGGCTAACTCTTTTTCTTTCTGTTCTTTAAGTGCATAAACATCTTTTAAAAGAATTATCTTACTCATGATTATGTTTTACTTTTTATATCTTTTAATAGCATCTCGCAAACATTGTTTAACTCATCATCACTATAGTCCATTAAATTTGAATTATTAATATTTGATAGCCAATAATCAAATTCACATATTCTATATGATGAATATTGTTTATTATCACTTTTCTTTTCTATAATATTAAAAAAATCTGGATAACTGCAATTAATTGCACTGGTTGATCCTATGAAAACTGTACCAGGAATATCAAATGATCTAGCGATATGTTGACCACAACTATCAACGCCAATGAAAAAATCACTATTCGCTATAATAGAACTTGCAAATCTTATATCATTATTATGAAAAAATGTAATGTTATGAGCTAAATTATATAAAAAAGGCAAAATTCTATTGTCAAATATAACAACATGTATATTATTTGAAATGAGATTTTTTACAATTTTTAATACCGCATCTTTACTCAATGATCTACTTGATGGATCGCAAACATCATTATCGCTTATTTCCGCTGTACTTCCGAAAGGCTGAAACACTACAACTTTTCTATCATCTTTTCTTATATAATCTCTACCCATTTTTAATTCATAATTAGACAAATATATTTTAGAAGAAGTCATGTCTTCATCATCATTATTGATTTCTCTATTGAAAGATGTCGCTAAGGATATTTTTTCATTCAAATAATCATTATTATAGTATGGTTCAGGTTTAATAATTTTAGTATTCTTAATTCTTTCAAATAAACCTTTTGTGCCTGAATCAAATATACAATTCGTTAATATTGGATTTCCCCAAAATATGGATGTCCAGTAGTATGAAATTATAATTGAATTTTGATTAGTTTTAACAAATTTTTCAAGTGCGGGTATTGCACAAATCATTCTACCTAAACCACCATCAATAATCAATGTTTTACTCATTATCCCTCACATGCTAAACACACATCATCAGTTGCTAATGCTTTCATATCTAATTCTTCAATGACTTTACGTTCTACTTTTTTAGAGACTTTATCAGCTTTCGAAATCTTCTCGCTGCGGCAGTAGTAAAGCGTTTTGAGTCCTTGCTTCCACGCCATGAAGTGTACCGCATGAATGTACTTGATGTTTGAGTCGGGTCTGAAAAAGAGATTGAGACTTTGCGCTTGATCAATATAGGACTGGCGATCAGCGGCATGCTGTATGATCCATCTTTGGTCAATTTCCATTGAAGTTTTGAAAACGTCTTTTGTCCAGTCATCAAGGAATTCAAGATGTTGAACGCTGCCATCGTTGGCGATGATACTTGACCAGATTTCGTTATAGTCCAACTTAGCATCGGCATTACACTTCTCCTTAATAATATTGTCTAACCACTTGTTCTTGTTTAACCACGCACCGCTGAGAGTGTCTTGCCTATATGCATTTGCTCTATATGGTTCAATTGAGGGAGATGTATTGCCCATAATAATTGAAGAACTGGCGTTAGGAGCAATAGCCATAAGATGACTGAACCTACGGCCAGTACCTTTTGCATCAGGTGCTTCACCTCTTTCTTTTCCGATTTCAATATTTGCATGATCTAATCCTTGGCGAACGTGTTTGAAGATTTGTTTGTTCTTGCTGACTGCAAGCGCAGATTCAAAAGGTAATCCGCACTTTTGTAAGTAAGCATGAAAGCCGAGAGCGCCAATACCAATGCTACGCTCCCTTTCAGCAGAGAATTTAGCCCTAGATATGGCGTCAGGTGCATGATCAATAAAGTAAGACAGAACATTATCAAGCATCTCTGCAATGTCCCGTAGAAAATGTTTATCATTTTTCCATTCATCATAATACTCCAAATTCACTGAAGACAAACAACACACTGCTGTTCTTTCTTTATCAGTAGGCAGAATAATTTCGCTACATAAATTAGATTGTTTAATTGAAAGGCCAAGTTTCTTTTGAAACTCAGGCATCGCTTTATTACTTGTATCAATGAAATGGATGTATGGCTCACCTGTTTGCATTCTAAGTTCTAGAACTCTTTGCCACAATTCTTTAGCCGATACGATTTCACGCACTGCGCCGTCATGTGGATCAATGAGAGGCCAATCATCGTTTGCTTCCGGATCTAACATACACTTTTCAACGATATGCATAAAATCATCCGTGATATTTACACCGTGATGAAGATTCAACGCCCGCATATTAGGATCACCAGTAGGCTTACGCATATCAAGAAATAGAAGGATGTCAGGATGACTGATATCCAAATAAGCGGCGTAAGAACCTCGTCGAGTACGCCCTTGCCTATAAGCAAGCGACGAAGCATCATAAGTCCGTAAATGAGGCATAATGCCAGTAGACTTATCATCAGCAGACCTAATACCAACACCGATTCCAATTCCACCTCCTAACATTGATAACCAATTTACTTCCGATAACGTATTGACAAGACCCTCAGCAGAATCATCAAGATAAGGTAGAAAACAAGAGATAGGAAGACCTCTTTTGGATCTACCAAAAGAAAGAATAGGAGTACTATAACTGAGCCAATGCTTAGAACTATATTCATATAATCTTTGCGAATGTGCTTCATTACTACCAAAAGTCTTTGATACATACGCAAACCTTTCTTGCGGAGACTTTTCATCCTCTCGCATATAACTTTCTTGTAATCTTTTGATGCCTAACTCATCAAATAAGGAATCTCTAGAGAAATCTACCCTAATGCCGTGAACAATATCTGCCATACGACCTCTTTTTCTTATAGTGTTTTAATGATTGGAAAAACTTTTGATATAATTTCTGCACATGCTACTGCAATTTGCACATGTTCTTTTTGTGTACCATTTGCTGAACGTAGTTCTATGTAGTGTATCCAGGATCTAATTGTACCGTTCATATACATTTTACTAATTGTATTGCCTTCAGGCAGCACTGATCGTGCAACTTCTTTTGCAATGCCATTTTTAATAGCCCATTCATACGCTGCTTTTGCTTCATGTATAACACGCTTTTGTGCCCACTCCCATTTCTCTTGAAGATTTGCGCCCTCTAATGTTGGCGGTAACTCTATAGAATTTTGTCGGTTATTGGTGTCTTGATACCTTGCCTCTCTAAGAACAAAATTGAGTTCTTTAACTGGATCAGCATATCGCTGGCTGAACTCTTGAAATGAGAAACTTCGGTGTCTGAGCATTTGTCTTGCAATATCTCTTGTGGTTGTGATTTCAAGACACGCTGAGACCATTTCAAATGGCGACCAGTGTTTGTGTTTGATAAGGTATGCGAGTAATTTTTCTGAAGTTTGAAGATTGAACTGATTGATGGGATTTGATACTCTTGCACAGAAGGCCACGAGGTCTTGTGCGCTTCTTGGATAGTCGGTAAATTCATCATCGCTGAATGCACCTATGTTAGTTTGTGAATAGGAAATTAATTTTACTTTCATACTTTCTTCCATTTGTTAAAGTTAATCATCGCTTCAAGACCACGAAAAGTGTTTTTATTTATTATAGTGTAAATTTCATCCTGCGTTTTTCCCGCAAGAATCATTTCGTTAATATCTTTTTCTTCAATGTCGTTAGGCCAAATGCACACTGTTGCATCAGCGGTAATCGCTGATTTGACTTCACGAACTATCTCTCTATTTCTAGGCTGATTATCATAAATCAAAACACAATTTTTCACATACTGGAGTGCAATCGTTAGATTAGAACTACCGACTGCAATTGAATTTGGTAAAAACATGCTATCAAACGGACCTTCTGTTATGTAACATCTTTCTTGCATATCCACATTCTCAATGTTATATAACATTTGATTGTTATCTTCTACGATCCGCATTGTTATATAGCGAATACGATTTTCTGAAATTGCTCTGGCTGACACACCGATCAATTCTTTTTCAGAATTATAAAAAGGAATAACAATTCTTGGCTCGTGAGTTGTAATCCGATCTTTATAGTTTGGATTAATTTCAGTCAATCGAGAAACATCATTGACATAAAATAGACTATTGATTTTTTCTTCAGGTAATTTCCTGGTTAGTACATAAATCCATGCTTCGTGAGATTGAGTTAATTTACTCAGTGGTGTAAGAATATTAGGATAAAGATTCTTTGTTGTAAATGTTACGGGTTTAAATACAAAAGTCGATTTATGTGCTGCCTTGACACCATTCTGACCATCTTTATATCGTTCTAAAGAATACTCTTTGTATAGCGACGGATCAATTTGCTTCATTAATGATCCCAGAGACATGCTCGTGCTACAATTGTGGCACTTGTAAAACATACCACCTTTCTTAGCAAAAAGATATCCTCTCGCTTTATTGCGATTTGTTTGACTGTCACCACAGATAGGGCATCGGAAGTTATAAAGATATTCGCTTTTTCTTGCGAATTTATCTAAACGAATAGAGAGTGTACCAATGTACTTTTGATCTAACCACATACTCATAGTAAATGTATTCCATTATAAAGAATCAAATATGACTGCTTATTGTAGTATAAGCAGTCAAATAAGTCAAGTTAAAATATTCTTTTTAATTTCTCGTAATATCAATTCTTTGGTTGAAAATGATTCGTATCTAGACTCTAAGGAACGATATGGTGGTATTGGTTGATGAGATTTTGCGTGTTTTACATCATTCATTAAACTTTTTATTTCATCACTTATTCTAAACTGAATAAAATTTATATCTTCTTTCGTATGAAATTTTATGTAAGAATAAATATCACCTTCTTTTATTGAAAAGTGATTTGTTTTTTTCTTCAGCCTAAAAGCAAATTCAATATTTCTGAACCATTTTGCAATGTCAAATTGCCCAGGAAATAAAATACAAGTGTCATTAATCACGTTATCTTCTAAGAATGGCTGCTCCATAGACATTGTTAATGATTCTTCTTCGGTAAAGAAGATATAACTTATCATAAAAGATGCACATTTAAGTTTTTTATCTTTTCCACGAATTTTTATATGGTAATCAAAAAATTCGTGGTCATATTGCTCTGCCCAAACTCTATCATCGTCAAAGTGCATGTCGTATGTGTAAATTGATTTAATGCCATAATAATTATCCAGAAAATCTCTTGTTGCAGGGCAAAAAATTACATCCGTTTCTTTAAATGCGTCTGTAGAGAAATGCAGCTTTTTAATATTAACCGGTTCTGTCGCTCTTAACCATTCTTTTTCACCTGATGCCCAATATACATTAATCGTCATGATTCACCTTTAAAATAATTTTGATAACGCTTCCAGTTTAACATGAGAAAGCAACCACGCAACTGCTATGATACCACCTGCTGCCATCCATTTAAATTCCCATATCTTTTTGAGTTCTTTGTCTTCTTTTTCATTATGTGCTGCTATGTCTTTTCTTATTTCTTCAATCTTTTCCATAATTCTTCGTTCAGTCAATTCAACTTTGTCTGAGAGATCCTTAGTTACACTATTAATTTTTAAGTGTAAATCTCTCACATCCTTATCTTTATCTTCTTCTCTGTCTCGCATATCTGTATAAATTTGATTGACAACACGATCATGATTATCCATCAGTTTGTCTATGACTTTGTCCATCTTTTCACAAAGTTGGGTAATCGTAGACACTTGAGTTTTGAGTACCTCTACGTCAACTTTAAGTTGGATTGTATCATCGCTCATAGTCCTAACCAGTTTCTTTTTGGTGATTCTATTTTTAATGTTTCATTTTTACATTTCTCAGCCAAAGCGATTGCTCCCACTTTTGCTCCAGAATCACCACTTTTTGCAATATCAGATATTGCAGCCCAACATGCTGTTTGACTCATTGTATTGTCTTTACTCACACTCTTTACCGTATCATAATACATTTGATCTTTACTGGTAGTACAACCCGCAAGCATTAAAAAAAGAAACAGTGCTGTATATTTCATCACTTACTCCAAAAGTCATACCATGGCTTAGATTTTTTATCTGGCACCAAAGTTTCATAGATTTTCTTTTGACTATCGTACCATTCATTCCAGCCATCAACTTTAGCTGAACACTCATAATGAAGTGTATAATTCTCTACAATGACTTTCATCATATCTGTTATAGAAACTTTATCACCAACAATTATTTTCAATGCTTCACATTTCTTTTTCAATTCAGCAGGTGCTTCAGGCCATTGAGGAGCAATAGGCATAGGCTGTTTAAACATAGAACAACTAGACATTAACAATAGAGCGAGAGAGAAAATTATAAATCTCATTTTTTCTCTCCTTCTTTCACATTCATGAGTATTGTTTCGTTATGTAGATCAATAATATCTTTTGGTATTGGGCAATGTTCTACATACTTAACAACTTCTTCTTTTTTCGTTATTACACGATCAACAAATTTTATAACATCTTGACCTTTCTCTTTAATGATTCTAGTTTTTTGTATGATTTTTTCTTGTATTTCTACAGTTTTATCTTGGCTTTTAGTTTCAGCAGCAGCAACTTTGTCTTCCATTTCTTTAATCTTTGACTGCCACTTTGCTTCATTGGCCATTACGCCTTCCATCCAAATGCTGAAGACTAAAATCAATCCCATCAAGACTTGAAATGGTAACTTATACTTATCAAGAAAAGGTAACTTACCAAAGAAACTTGCACCAGCTAGACCCATTATAGCACAAATTAATAATAAATGATAGATCCATGATGGGAAAAAACTGGACATCCAGAGTAATTGTTCCATATTACAGCCCTCTTATCTCAGGATCAAATTGTTCTGAAAACATACCAGATTTACCATATCGCAAGAATATCATCGCACCCGTCTTATCGTCTTGGAGAATGATTGGTTTCTTAGGATACTTTCGCCCATATTCACGGATTGCATTACCAACATCATCATTACCTACATACGTTTCATATTTTAGATACTTTCTCTTTCCTAATCTTGCTTTCAAATATCTTTCTGTGTCTACAACAAATACATCATTCTTTGCAAATCTACGAAGCATAACTTTACTGCCAACAGGTGGATCACCTGTTGTGCCTGCTACATTTCCTGAACCAGATGTATTTACGATTTCTTCTTGCAATTTTTTACCATACATATAAGCATTGAATTTTTCTTCTATATTTTCTTCAGTTAAATTCTTTTCTTCTTTAATTAGAAACAATGCTGCGCCGTATGATGCAAGTTTGGTTTTGCCAAAAGGCAATCTTTCTAAAATCTTTTTTAGATTTAAAGTCATAACATCCAATGGAGATAACGATTCTTTTTCAGCTTCAGTAGTTCTTTCTTCTTTTTTCTTTAGCACATTACCATCAGCATCAATTACGCCTTGTTTATATGCGTCCCATTGATCAAAAGGTGTTGTTAGCTTTCTAAGAATTCTGTATACCGTATATAAGTCTACTAAATTTGCCATCAAACTGCCTTATTTAATCTGTTATATAAATTTAAATCTAATACATCAACATCTTTTGGATCTATGTATTTAAGAAAAACTAGAAAAGCATTTAAAGCGTCATGATGATTCTTATCAATTTTATAATGAAGCATATTTACAGTTGCTTCTACACCAAACACATTTGAAAGAGAGATGATGTGATTAAGAATCAGTCTCTCTTTCAAGTCTTTCTGCTCATAATACTTATTAATCAGTCTTTTGATATACTTGATTATTTTTAAATCATCTAAAAATTCAAGTATTGAAACGCAATTCGGATTTCTATAATTCTTTACTGCATATTCATCAAAAGTATCTTCATTCAACGTTACATACATTAGAATGCACTTAGAGAAACCCTCTTAATGTGCGTTGAATTTGCTGCAACATAAAGATAGTTCTGATCCCATGAAATAGTTCCTAGTGTCCAACCGTTTGTTGATACGCTAGAATTTGCTGGTGTTTGTGCTGTTCTAATGCGAATAGCGTCACCGTTGATATCTAAAATTTCAGTTGGTGAATTAGTGCCTAAACCAATTCTATCATTACCGGCATCAACATAGAACATATTTGCATTGCCATCTGATTCAATTCTTGTATCAGAATCAGCACCGTCTTCGTTGATGACTACGCCTCTTGTGATTGTGACATCATTGTTTGCGTCAAATGTGAAGTTATTTGCTGCTAATGTAGCATTACCATCTACAGTAATGCTCATTGTAGCAATTGTTAGTGTTGATGTTGCACCAAACAAATCTTCAACTTCAATCTTTTTAGACACAGGCGATCCTGATGGATCATCAATAATTAGAAGCAAATCTGTGTTTGCTGGTGCAGTTAGCGCAGTTAATTGCGTGACTTTTTTATCTGCCATTTATTTCTCCGTATGTTATAAACCCAACTGAATGGGAATGCTACTCCTGGGACTCAGGTCAAAATATAAAATTAACTGTCTTGAACTGTTGTATCGTCTGGTGCATCACCTGTCAAATCATTCATTGCGACAAGAATCTCAGTCTTTCTTCTAAGATTTCCATGCATATCGTGATAAGTTTGACGACGGATCCAGCCAGGTGTTGAAATGCCATTTGCAGTATTATTAGCAATGAATGCTTCAGTATTTGAAACACCGAAGATTAGATTACCGCTAATATCTGACGCATACAAATACTTAGGTGTATCTTGACCTGTAATTGTCGCACCAGATACGTTAGCTGTAGCCCATGCTGGATCAATTGTCAAACTGTTCGCCGCTGAAATTGCAGACACTCTTCTACGAACACCGTTTACTACAATTGTATCACCAATGTTCAATTCTGTTGTAAAAACTGCCGCAGCATTTCCTGTAACAGTAGTTGAAGTGTTTACTGTGTTTGCTGTTCCAGTAATTGAAAATGAATCTCTTGTACCCCATAAAGGCATGATTTTCTCCCTTTTGTTAATATCCTAATTTTCTTAATTGAGAAATAGTGTTAAGACTATTTATATGTCGCACACCAATTCCACCTTTTGCTTCCCACTCTTCAATGTTTTTCGCATAATCGTCAATCAGTAGATTGGGTTCTCCGTTTTCATTTTTAGCATAGTCTTGTTTTCTATCTCTAGGCACAAGATATATTTTACTCACACTTCCTAAATGCTTTCTTATCCATTCTCTTTTTTCTGGTATGCTCGTGGGCATTCTTCTAGAAGGTGTTGAAAGAATATATGGATCATACTGTTTAATAAATTTCCATAATGTCATACCATCTGGCATAGGTTCTAGATTGGCCCAAAACTTAGGAACTTGCTTGAGCATTTCCCATTTTTGATCCTTTTCTAAGTGTTGATCCTTTGCGTGAAACTCAGCTTCAACACCAGCATCACGCAAAGCCTTTTTTGCACCACCTAGAAAATTAACTAAAACTTGATCTAAGTCACAATAGATTTGAGGCAACTGCTTCATTTCACTGTATCCATCTCCGGTGAAACTTGAACAGGTTCTTTTTTACCAGATAATGCTTCACCTTTTTTGATGCCATCTTTGGATGTCGCTTCTTTCTTTTTATCTTTCTTCATTGCTTCAGTGAATAATTCATTCATTGATATATTATTTACGGTCCGCATTTTAATTTTCGCTTTGATTCCCATTGCAGCCATAGCTTTTTCAAATTTCTTCGCAAGTGGTTTACCGCCAGTTTTGAACTCAGGAACTTTAGCTTCTTTTACAGCTTCACGTTCTTTTCTTAATTTTTCACGTTCACGTTCTTGCTTCATTTTTAGATCAGCAGATTTCATAGCAATCTGCGCTCTTTTCTTTTGATTGACTGCTTGCTGGATTGAAGGAACTGCGGTGCCTCCACCTTCTGCTTCATTGACTGATTCATTTTTTGCTTGCTTCAGTTGATCAGGTGTTGGTGCACCTTTTTCACCAGGCTTACGCATACGTTCACCTGAGCCTTGTTTGATTCTCGCTTTCTTCGCACGAATGTTTGCCCAAAGCCCAGGCTTTTCTTCTTCAATTTCTTTTTCTTCGTATGTTGGTGCCTTTTTTAGATTCTTCAGGTACTTCAAATGTTTGCCGTGAATCGCTAACCATTTTTTAGTACCTTCAGGTTCTAATTTATTAGAAGGAATGTCCATGTCTTCTGGATGCTTTTGCTCTTTAACGCTATCGCCCATGTTCTCGCCTGCCCTCTTTGCGTCTTTGAAGGCAGGCTTAGCTTTTTTTGATGAATCGGTCTCCATTTCTTCTTTTGTAACATTCTTCATTTGACCAGCAACGATTCTGTCACCATACTTTGTCGTGCCAACTTTCACATGAACTTTTTCACCATCAATCTTATGAACGGTGCCTTTGAATCCTGCGCCACCTTTTTTGGCCATGCCAACGTGAACGGTGTCACCGATTTTGACTTCATCAATTTGTTCTACTTCTTCTTTAACAACTTCATAACCAAGTTTTTGTTTTTCTTTGACACCAGATGGAACAACAACGATTTCTCTGCCAGATGTCTTATGACGCATCATTACAGGTTTTTCTTTGCCTTTGTTTACTGGACCCATGTCACCAGACTCTTCAATTTCTACTTCTTCATTTTTTGACATGAGATAGTTTTTGCCTTTACTGCCTTCGCCACGCTTCATAGCATTACGACTTACACGATTCTTTGCAAGCCCAGAAACAAACTTAATTCCTGCATCAGCAAGACTTTCTAATTCTTTCATATCCATTTTATCAAGCATAGCGGTCAATTTCTTATAACTATCGCTTGATGGATCAATGCGATCAATCTTGCTGTACTCTGCTTTGAGTTTTGCAACCATTGCAGGAGAAAATGCTTCATCTAAAACTGATGGATCAAATTCTTCTTTTTGTGGTGCGCTCTGTGCTTTACCTTTGACTAGTTTACCTTTTGCTTGAACTGCTGCAAATCGTGCTGCTTTATCACTATGGCCAGGCATGAGACTTGTCATTGGAACTTTGCCTTCGGGGCTCTTGCGTTCGTTCTCAGGATTATCGTAGCCTTTGCCTTTGACAACTTTTTCGGCCACTTGTTCAGCGTCTTCCTTTACATCTTTCTTCTTGTCCATTTGTTTTTTCAGTGCCATTTTTGCTAAATGTTTAGCCATTGATGGACCTGAACCATGCTTACCAGGAACGACATCTGATTTTTTCTTTGGTGGATCTGGATCAAATGGCGGATCATTTTTTTGCTCATCCAAATCCTCTTTGTACATATTCAATTCATACCGCTGATTGTCAAGATTTGCGACTTGTACTTGAACTGCTTTCTTACCAGTCTTATCTAACAAGCGATATGCATCTGATT
>Ga0214917_10002946_pt1 | contig 20218 bp, 32 predicted proteins | sample LL_1208_BB_MetaG_FD_177983 | JGI IMG/M metagenome (GOLD analysis project Ga0214917, IMG submission 177983) | Freshwater microbial communities from Lake Lanier, Atlanta, Georgia, United States - LL_1208_BB | ecosystem: Environmental > Aquatic > Freshwater > Lake | place: USA: Georgia | collected...
CGCGGTGTTCGTTTCTCTCTCCCCCCTGTGGATAACTTGGCTCACAAAAAACAAAATAAAAAATATGGATTTGTTATGAAACATTCGCATAATTTGAAATATGGATCGATTCATCGAAAATTGCGTAAATCTATCCTGAGTCAAAATCCGACGTGTTATTGGTGTCATTGGAGACCTGCGACGACCATCGACCACGATCCTCCACTGGCCAGCGTTGAGGATCTGAGTCAATGGCGCGGAAATCTGAGGCCAAGCTGCGCGAAATGTAATTACTCGAGGGGAGCATCTTTTGGCAACAAAAAAAGAAAAGCCGTCCGACCTAGCCGTAAGTGGTAGGCGGCGTCGCGGAGGTAGGCATACAAGAGCTATGAAGCGGATGCTACGCGGTCGCACTGACATAGATGCGGTCACGGTAACGATGCTACTAGGTCTATCGACTGCCTGGGACAAGATCGAGGAGAGTAATCAAAACCTTCATAGCATCCCTAGTATCTCTAAAGAGCTTCGCGAGATATGGTTCAAGATCGCGCCTACCGATTCCGTCGATGATCTATGGACGTCCTAAATGTATGCGCTCCCAGGTGGGCGACCTTAAGAGATCCTGATTTACCGACCGATGGCGATAAGCTGGAGAAGGTCGCTAATCTAATGGGTTTCAGCTTGTATCAGTGGCAGCGCCAGGTAGCCGATACAGCTTTAGAAAAGGTCGATGGCCATTACTGGTATCGAACGGTCGGAGTCGGCGTAGGTCGCCAATCAGGAAAATCCAAACTCGTTGAAACTCGAATAGCTTTCGAATTACTAAAGCCACGTCATCACGTCGCCTATACAGCTCAGGATCGCAATATGGCGAAACTCAAGTGGCAAGAGCACGTCAATAGTTTCGAACGGTGTCCAGCCATAGCTAAACAGATCCATCGCATTTCATACATAAATGGAAGCGAACGAATCTATATGAAGAATGGATCTAGTTACGGCATCGTCACGCCTAACGATAAAGGCGCTCGTGGTATGAGTCTTAATCTTATGGTTATCGATGAGGCCTTGATGCATCCTCTCTCGCTTATAGCTTCATTACAGCCAACATTAGCTACTCGTAAAGATGGACAATTATGGATTTTGTCTAATGCTGGAATTCCAGGAAAAAGCGAGCTACTCCAGCATTATCGATCTGTAGCTCACGCCAATATCGCCGATAAATCTACGAGACTAGCCTGGTTCGAATGGGCGCCCACTGAGGAGAAATTCGATTATATGGATGAGTCCATATGGAGACAGGCGATACCTTCTCTCGGTGAAAGTAATGGCGTACTTATCGAAGCTGTCCGAGAAGCTGCGACGACTAATAGTCCTGAGATATTTACGAAAGAATGGCTCAATGTGTGGCCTGCTCTTGAGGCGGTAGCTGTGATCGACGTAGATCTATGGGATAGCTTGGCTCGAACAGATATAACCGTAGGTAATAAAATCGTTTTAGGTGTAGATATCTCACGAGAGCGAGATAAATCCTCTATAGCCGCATCATCCACAATTCGCGATAAAACCCCTGTAGAAATCATCGAGGCGCGAGATGGAGCTAACTGGGTATTACCGCGACTCATCGAAATCGCAAAAAAATGGGATGCGCCAGTAGTTATCGATAATGGATCTCCAGCCTCATCGATGATAGGTGAATTAGAAAATGCAGGCATCAAGATCATCTCAATCGGCCTACGCGATTACGCTCGAGCGTGTGGATCCTTTTATGATGCAGTCCAGGCCAAAACGATATGTCACTTGGACGACCCCAATTTAAGAGATGCCATCATAGGATCTACTAAACGAGCTTTAGGTGACTCGTGGGCCTGGTCTCGTAAGAGTACGAATAACATAACCCCATTGGTAGCGGCGACACTGGCGCGCTACGGTGTAATAAACGAACCTGTCGAATTGCCAGTGGCAAGGAGCAAGATTTTCTAATGAAAACATTTCTAGCCGTAATACCACTCATCATTCAATTAATCGGTACTGCCATCTTGACGTATGGTGCGTATCTGATTTATCCCCAGTCTGCGATAGTATTAGGAGGGTCTTTTCTCATCCTTTTCGGTATCGCGATGGAAAGAAGGAATAAATAATGCTCGGACGTCTCCTAAAACGGCAGATCCAACCTTCCGTCGTCTATACGTCGTCAGGTTATGTCGATTCTTTAGGTCGCGTAGGTCGAGCATTTCAAGCTAATTGGGCTGGTACTTACGTCGATACGAATACAGCTCTCGGCGTACCTGCAATTTATCGCGGTGTCACACTTTTAGCAGATGCTATCGGAGCACTTGGATTACATAGTTATCGTAATGGTGAGCGCGTAGATCCAACGCCTCCAATTCTTAAACGTCCTAATCCACAAGAAACGCGAATGGAAACTATTAGCGCGATGGCCGCTTCTCTTATTCTCGATGGTAATTACATCGCGGTGTTAGGGCCAGCGAACGATAATGGCTATCCTGATTTCTTTTATCCTGTAGCGATAGATCGCGTACATATTGGACGTCAAGATGGCGAACTCGTTTATCGCATCGACGACAGGGTTTATCCGACAGATGAAATCCTGCATATTAAAAATTTCACACTACCAGGCGAGGTATTCGGTCGCGGCATCGTGCAGACACAAAAACAGGCTATCGGTAAAGAAATCGCTATCAATGAATACGCGGCTCGATATTTTGATGGTGGCGTAAATCCGACAGCTGTAATAAAGAGCGGCAATCCTGATCTAACTCAAGAGGAAGCCGATGCTCTCAAGGCTGCCTGGTTATCTATGTATAGCGGTCGTAATCGCCAACCAGCGGTCTTAAATGCGACGACTGATTTCGAAATACTTTCATCAAACGCACAAGAGTCACAATTAATCGAAGCGCAGATCGCAGGGCTAACGGAAGCTGCGAACATTCTTGGCCTACCAGCTTATTATCTTGGAGCACCTAATAGCTCTCGTACTTATGCCAACGTCGAACAAGAAAACCTCCAGCTTGTACGCTGGTCTATTCAACCAATAGCCGAACGCATCGAACAGGCTCTATCGGATCTATTAGTACGCGGCCAAGAGGCTAAATTTAATTACGATACATTATTGAGAACCGATACGCTGTCACGTTATCAGGCTCACGCTGTCGGAATTCAGAGTGGATTCTTAACGGTAAATGAGGTGCGAGAAATGGAAAATAGAGACCCTATCAATCCTATAGATGATGAACCAATCGATTCAGAAATACCACCAGCTGATTTAGGTGAGGATGATGATGAAGGAGTGGATAGTAGTGAACTCTGATAATGAGATTCGTAGCTATAACATAGACCTAGAGATTCGCCAAGATGCCGAGGGTCGTACCATTATGGGTATCGCCGTACCCTACGATAAAGAACAGCGCGTCAGCTCCGATACGACGGAGGTATTTCGTAAAGGAGCTTTCTCGGACGTAATCAAAGCTGCGCATCGTGTAAAACTATTGCGTAATCACGATTCTAAAAATCCTATCGGTCGCGCTACCTTGTTACGCGAAACAGACCAGGGCTTATACGCCGAATTTAAGATCTCTAAAACACGAGAAGGCGATGATGCTTTAGAACTTGTTAAAGACGGCGCATTAGATCAGTTATCTATCGGATTTATGCCAATTAAAAATCGTAAGAGATCCGACGGTGTTATCGAACGCCTTAAAGCTCATCTCGCCGAAGTCTCACTTGTGACTTTTGGCGCTTATGGTGATATGGCTGCCGTAACAGGCGTGAGATCTCAAGAGACAGTCGAAACTCCTCGACTTGATGCGGCTAAAGAAATCCTCAATGCCATACAGCATAAAAAGTAACCATCCTGACTGTAGCGGTTTTGCAGTAGTTAAAGATTCAACTAATGAGGTAATGGGCTGTCATAAAACAAAGTCGCAAGCCGAGGATCAATTAACAGCGATTAATATCTCTGAATACGGAGATCGTGAAGCCAGGGCAGAGGGTTATACGCCGACGGCTGCTATGAAATCCGAAGCCGAAAGAGGATTAGCCTGGAGACGTGAATTCGGTCGCGGCGGTACAGCCATAGGAATATCTCGAGCGAGAGATATCGCCAATGGCAGATCGCTACCTTTAGATACGGTTTTGAGGATGCGATCATTTTTTGCACGTCATCGAGTCGATAAAGAGGCCGAAGGATTTAGACCTGGCGAACCTGGTTATCCTAGTAATGGTCGTATCGCCTGGGCTTTATGGGGAGGCGATCCAGGTAAATCGTGGGCCGACAAGATAGCGGCTCAAAACCAAGATCGCACTAGCCGCGCTCTTGGTATATTAAAACTTTTACAGAAAATAAAGTAAGATAATCCGATAGAAAGACACCTCGATTTTTAGGATGCGACACCTCGCCTCGAGCGACACCTCGCCACGAAAGAAATCGACACCTCTTAAAAATAATTAACTTTTATTCTTAAGGAGAGTAAAACGTGGCAAACACATTTTTATCGTCTCTACGCGAAAAGCGCGAGAGCAAAACCTCGATGATCCAGGCGATCGTCGATCGCGCCGCTGAGGAAACTCGCGACGTGAGCGAGGTAGAACTCGCTAATATCGAAGCCCTTAATGTTGAAATTAAGAAGCTCGATGAACGCATCGAACAGATTTCGGATATCGAATTGCGTAATGCTAAAGCCGCTGAATTAGCAGCTAAAGTAGATAGCACAAAGCCAGCGACAGAAAAGCGCGAAGCTATCAAGGTTATCTCTGAGCCTGTCACATATCACGAGCGCAGCGAAAACTCATTCCTCTCGGATGCAGTTAAAGCACATTTTAATACAGACGTAGAAGCCAGCGATCGTATTCGTCGCCATCAAGAGGAAATGCGCGTGGAATATCGTGCAGCTAGTACCTCTAGCTTCTCAGGTCTTGTCGTACCTCAGTATCTCGTAGATCTTTACGCGCCATTGGCTCGTGCTGGTCGTCCATTCGCAGATGCATCTCGTAAGCACACACTCCCACCACAAGGTATGAGCGTGGTCTTATCCTTGATCGGCACTGGAACCTCAGTCGCAGCTCAAACTTCACAAAACACCGCCGCAGTTTCACAGGATCCAGCAGATTCCAGCTTGACCATTAACGTTAATACCGTTGCAGGTCAAAACTCGGTTTCAAAGCAGGCACTCCTCCGCGGTTACAATATCGAGAGCATCGTTTTGAGCGATCTCATCCGTGCTTATAACACTAAGCTCGATGATCTCATCATTAACGGAACTGGCTCTAATGGTCAGCCTCTCGGTATCCAAAATATGACTACAGGTATTTTGGTTACTTACACCGCAACGACTGGAACAGTCGCAGGCGTTTATCCAAAGATCGCAGATGCGATTCAACAGATTCAGAGCAACGTATACGCATCGCCAAACGCGATTCTTATGCACCCACGTCGTCTCGGATGGTTCCTCTCAGGCCTTGACGGTAATAACCGTCCGTTGGTCGTACCGACTGCGTACAATCCGACAAATGCGATGGGTACTGGTTCAGGATATCCGTCATACGGAACGAATAGTGGTTACTCCATTCTCGGTCTGCCGATTATCACAGACGCGAACCTCGCTACTAATCTTGGAGCTGCAACCAACCAAGATTCGATTCATATCGTCGATCTCAACGAGTCACACTTGTTCGAAGAAGCGAATTCGCCTACATATGTCACATTCGAAGAACCAAACGGTAAAGTCGCACTAAATATCGTTATGTTCGGAATGTTCGCATATACCTCGCTACGCTATCCAAAAGCGTTCGCGCAAATTAACGGCACTGGCTTAGCTGCACCTAGCTTCTAGTACCGAATGACCTCTCGGCCGTCACACTTGACCAGGCGGCCGAGTGGTTATAACTATCCAGGATCTTTAGGGGCGATACTTATGCGTAATTCAGGAGCTATTACACTAAGCGCCGTCCCATTATCGAAAATACCTGTCCCTATTTATGATGGAGATCCTGGATGGCTATAACTAACGGATATACGACTCTTACCGCGATGAAAACGTTTTTATCGATTTCTGATAATAGCGACGATACACTCTTAGAGTCATTAATTGAGTCAGCTTCACGCAGTATCGATAAAATAGCAAACCGACGCTTTTATCTTGATTCGAGCGCCTCAGCTCGTCAATATCGCGCTTATAACGAGGTTTTATGTTTTGTCGATGATATTGGATCTACAACTAATTTAGTCGTAGCACTCGACGAGGATGGCGATGGTACTTTTGAAACTACTCTGACACTTAACACCGATTATCTTTTGGATCCATTAACCGCACCTGCTCTCGGTCGGCCTTATACAAATTTAACGATGGTTAATACAACTTATACCTGGCCTGTATTTCCTGGGATGTTTTCCAATGGCCTACGTCCAGGCGTTCAAGTGACCGCGAAATGGGGATGGCCGAGCGTTCCTGACGATATCGAAACGGCCTGTCAAATTCTTACGGCAGATCTTTACAAGCGTAAAGATTCTCCAGGTGGAATTCTTGGACTAGGAGATCTTGGAGCTGTACGAATGAGTCCACTCGGACGCGATGTAACGGCGATGGTACGCGCTTATCGTAAAGAGGTAGCGGCTTAATGGTTCCCTCGACTGTGCGCACAAATCTAAAAAATAGATTAGCCACTATTTCAGGCCTAAAGACTTATGACTCCATTCCTGATTCTGTAAATGTACCTGGCGCAATCGTCGGACAATTAGATCTTAATTTTGATTATACGTTTAACCGCGGATACGACCAGGCGACCTGCACTATACTACTCATCGTAGGTCGTATGAGTGAGTCAGCTGGACAGGCCAAGCTCGACGGATATCTAGCATCTACAGGATCTACCTCGGTGAAGGCCGCAATCGAGGCAGATAAAACACTCAGCGGCGCGGTACAGACCTTACGAGTCACAACGGCTACGGCAGGGTCGGTACAGGTAGCTAGTATCGATTACCTCGCGTATCGATATGTAGTAGAACTGATCGGCTAAAAAAGGAGAAAAACAAATGGCGATCTTTATGGGTAATCAAGTGGCGGTAGTCGCTGGAACGACAACCATCACGACTTTCGTTAGCGCGGTCAGCCTTTCTCGAGAGGTGGACGCCGTAGAAATTACAGCGATGACCGACACCGTTCAAAATCTAGTAGGTGGGATCGAACGTCCTAGCGTTTCGCTAGAGCTTTATAACGATTTCGCGGCTTCATCCGTGAACTCAATTTTTGAAAATGCAATCGGTACAAAACTTGCTCTACAACTTATCCCAGTATCAGGAACCGTTACTGCGACAAATCCTCGGTACAGTATGAGCGTTTTGGTTTCACAATGGCAGCCCATTAACGGAACTCTTGATGGCCCTGCAACGGCATCGATCACACTTCCAGTAACAGCTCTTACAAAAACAACAACCTGATCCAATTCATAGGGGGCAATAAATGGCTATGCAATTAATCCGTGTAACAAAAAAAGATAATAAAGAGGTTGATTACGAGCTTACGCCAGCGGCTAAGGTGGCTTTTGAGAGTCATTTCAAAGTCGGATGGCGTAAGCGCCTCATCGATGAACAGCGTGAGTCTGATCTATGGTGGTTCGCGCATTACTTGATGACCGCTAAAGGCGAGATATCAGGGCCTCTTGATGACGCATTTTTAAATTCTTATAAGGATGTAGATTTCGTCATCGATCCAAAAAATGGATAGACCGACGCGGCGACATATGGGAGGTCGCAGCCGTGTCGGTAGCTACAGGTATATCTCCTAATGATTTACTTGCAAGCGACCCAGCCGTATATGCAGCGATAAAGTTTATCCTGCAGGAACAGGCACAAAGCCGAAAGGCGATGGCGCCGCGGAGGAGGTAAAAGTGGCTAAATCCGTTTTCGTTCCTGATTTTGATAAATTACAAAAAGCGCTAAAGGAATTAGATCCACAATTACGAAAAGATTTTAGTAAAGCACTGACCGCAGCTGCTCGGCCTTTAGCCGCGAAAGCTAAGACATTCGTACCTTCTCAAATAGTCAATAACACAGGTAAATATATTTTTAGACCGACGCCTCCTACTTATACCTCGGCATCCTGGATAAATGATAAATACCATCGATCACGCGATCCCCTTCGATGGACGTGGCAACCAGCGGCAGTTATCAAAGGAATTAAGATCAAGCGTACTACTCGTAATAAAGTTCCTTTCGGATATAACAAAGTCGCGACAGCAGCTCTGTCCGTAGTCAATAGTGCGCCAGCTGGAGCAATATATGAACTATCAGGTCGCGGATCTGAGGCCTCAAGAAAACGCACGAAAAGCGTTTCACGCAATCCCAACGCCCAGGATGATTTCCGTAATTTAATGACTAAAATATCCCCATTAACAGGCGATAGTAAAAACGGACGTATCCTTTTTAGAGCTGAGGCAATTATGGGAGATAGTGTGCGCACAGAGGTACAGAAAGTAGTAGCCGAGCGTATGCGCCTATTTACGAGGTCTATCTAATGGCTCCGCGTACAGAGGTAGCAGTAGATCTAGTAACTAAACTGAAGGATAAGGGTTTCAAGGATCTACAGAAAAACGCTAAAGGTAGCGAAAAGGCCATAGCTGCTCTAGGTAAAAAACTAGGTACTGTTTTTGGCGCAGCCGCATTAGCGAAATTCGCAAAGGATTCTGTAAAGGCTTTTATCGATGACGAAAGAGCAGCGAAAAGCCTTACAAGAGCAATCGGTAATCTAGGTCTAGCTTTTGAGGATGCGCGAGTAAAGAAATTTATCTCAGATCTTGAGAAAACCAGTGGCGTTACCGACGACAGTTTAAGACCTGCCTTCCAAAAATTAATACAGACAACAGGATCGGTAACTAAATCACAAGAATTATTAAAACTAGCATTAGATTTATCTGCCGACGGCAGCGTAGATCTTGTTACGGCCGCCAGTGATTTAAGTCGAGCATATGTAGGCAGCACTAAAGGTCTAAAGAAATATAGTTTAGGTTTAAGCGATGCAGAATTAAAAGGTAAATCATTCGCCGAAATACAAAAATTATTAAGCGAAAGATTCAGTGGACAAAATGCAGCGCGACTTGAAACATATCAAGGTAAATTAGATTTACTAAACGTTTCGTTTGCCAATTTTAAGGAGACGATAGGTAAGGATTTAATTACAGCGCTGGAAAGAGTATCGAGCGATCAGGGTATCGGTGGTACGACTACTGCTATAGATAAACTTGGTAAAGAAATCGGCGACGCAATAGTAGGTACTGGCGAATTAATCCGTATCATAAAAGAACTAGACGTATCAAAATTCAAAAATATTATTGACGACATTAATTTATTGAGTTTTACTAATCCATATGGCCTTTTGAATGACGTTATTCGTGGTTTGGGTAACGAGGTAAAAACAGCGCCTAAGCCATTTTCGGTCGGTATGAGTGTCACTGGCGCAACGGATTTCTATGACAAGATCGAACGTGCGCGGAAAAAAGCGGAAGAAGAAGCGGCTAGGAGAGCTGCGAAAATTGAAGCAGATCGCATCAAAAGAGAAAAACAGGCTCAGGCTGAAAAGAAGCGTACAGCTGAAATCGAACGTCTGAAATCAGCCATCCAGTTCCGCTTCGATATTGATGCCATTAATCTCCAGGCAGCATTACGCCGTAATATTTCAGCTTCCGATCGTGAACGAGTATTGCAGCTTTCGGCGTTGAAAATAAGTGATTACCAAAATGATGAAGAAGCAATAAAGACATTACAGGCAGCTACTCAAGGTCGTTACGACGATGCGATGAACCTTGAGAAAATGTATCAATTACTAACCGTTGCAGGTTTCGCTAATAGTAAAGCGGCTATAGATGCTTTAGCTGCATCTAAACCTCAAATTAAATTCACGGATAATCTTGACGATGTTATAAATAAACTTAAAGCTCTTATCGAAGGTAAATATAGTATTTCTATTGGAGCTACTATCACCGTTCCACCGATACCAGCGCCAGGAAATAGCACTACTGGCATCGGCCCAGGATCTACTTTTAATCCTGGAGGAGTTCGTAAAGGTGATGAAAGTAGTGGTGGCGCTCTTGTACCACCTCCAGTCATAGTTAAACCACCTGGAGTCTTATTACCTGGAGAAATTGGTGGTGAACCTTTCGGCGTACAGCCAAAACCTTTCGTGCCTGATACTGGGAATTTCCGATATTTTGATGAAATGGAGAGTAGTTATCTCCGCTTGGTAAATGACCTAACAAATGTTCCAGCTAATTTTGATCCAGCTAGATTTAGAATGAGCGAAAATACAGATTCAAGTTATTTAGCATTACTTAATGATGCGACCAGCGTTCCAAGTAATTTCGATCCAGCGCGTTTTAGAATGGGCGAAAATGGGGTAACGGTTAATGTGACCGTTCAAGGATCATTATTATCTCAACAGGATCTCGTAGCCGCTGTAACCGATGCTGTCTATCAGACACAGCGAACAGGTAATCCGATTACGTTAGCGGTTTAATATGGCTGCGGCTTTCAAATGCACGATCGACTTTTCTAACGGCGCTACCTTCGATCCAGCGCTCGTACTTGACGATCCATCCACGCCACTTGACGTGGCCGTACTTGGTACTGCTGCTAGTGAAATCGTCGATGTAACCCAATATGTATTAAAGGCTTCAATCAAGCGAGCTTATAATCGAACCTCCGATAGTTTTACAGCTGGTACGGCTGCGGTTCGCCTGATCGATCGTACTGGTCTATTTAATCCAGCTAATACCAGCGGCGCCCTTTACGGCAAGATTTTACCAATGCGTAAAATTCGTTTTACAGCTTCTTATGGAGGTACGGAATATGCGCTCGGATCTATGTATGTTCAATCCTGGAAATACCAATCTCCGACAGGGTTCGATCCTGCCTATGTAGATCTTAATTGTGTCGATGGCTTTCAGCTTCTCAATCTAGCCTCGATTTCTACTGTAACAGGTGGTACAGCTGGACAGACGACGGCGGAGCGAGTAACGAGCATCCTGGACGCTGCCGACTGGCCTACAGGTATGAGATCTATATCGACGACTGCAACGACGACCGTACAAGCCGACGGAGGTACCACTAGAACGGCCCTAGCAGCCTGTCAGAGCGTCGAAACGACGGAACTTGGAGCCTTTTACATAAACCAACAAGGCTACGCCACATTCCTCTCCAGGGCCGATATCATCTCAAGATCAGGTGGCGCATATACGACCTTTAGCGATAGCGGTGCGGTAGGGACGGTTACCTATCAGGCTGTCTCTTTTGATCTGTCAGATTTTGGTCTTATTAATAGCTGTACGGTTACTCGTACAGGTGGAACGGCGCAGACTGCTACCGATACGACCAGTATCGACACCTATTTTTTACATAGTCGAAATCGCAGCACTATCGCGCAGACAGATACCGATAGCTTAAATCAAGCTCTAATGGTGATCGCTAGTCGTAAGGAGGTAGGAGCAGATCTAAGAATGGAAAGCTTAACCATCGATGCTTCCGATAGCGCCTATCCGACTCGCATTATCGCAGCTCTAGATCTCGATATGTTCGATCCAATAAGAGTCATTCAGACTTTACCTAGTGGAAATGCTACGTCGGATACTGTTATTACAGGGTTGGCCTATGACATAACACCGAATACGTTTTTTACCACCTTTACGACCGCGCAACCGTTCGCTAGTGGTTTCGTGCTAGACTCGAGCGTAGATGGCCTTTTGGATGAGGATTCCCTCGCTTATTAAGGAGAAAAATGGCTAAACAGACCTTTACGACAGGGCAGGTACTTACCGCAGCCCAAGTCAATTCGCTACAGACTAATGATTTTAATCAGACGGTTAGTGCTAAGACTGCTAGTTACGTTTTAGTAGCTGCGGATAAAGGTACTCGTGTCGAATTCAATACATCAGGATCCGTCACCTGTACGGTTAATACTGGAATTTTCGATGCTGGAGATACTCTGATCGTTCAAAATCGCGGCGCTGGAGCTGTCACTATTACGGCTGGTACGGCCACAGTAAACACAAGTGGATCTCTAGTAGTAAATCAATATGAGAGCGGTACGCTGTATTTCATTTCTGCGAGCGCGGCCTTGTGGTTCGGATCTAATCCTGGAGATATTACTGGAATTACTACAGGCGCTACCTCAGGTCTGACAGGCGGCGTAACGAGTGGAACGGCAGATCTAAAATTTAATACAACCGCTAAAGGTGGTTTATTAGTAGGTACTGGTTCGGGAACGGTAACAGAAGTCGCGGTAGGAACTAATAACTTTGTTTTAACTGCTGACTCCACACAAGCAAGCGGTGTCAAATGGGCTGCTGCCGCCGCTGGTGGAAAAGTTCTTCAAGTTGTCAATGCGACTTACGGAACAGCTGCACAAATAGCATCAACCACTTGGACAGATACTGGCTTAACAGCTTCAATCACGCCAAGTGCTACGACAAGCAAAGTGTTAGTTTTAGTTCAAATGAATGGCGTTGGTAAAAGCGGTAGTGCAGCTGCAGGAGTCGGTTTTCGAGTGCTTCGAGGAGCAAGTTCAATAATTCAATTTGAAGAATTAGCTGGTTATTCCGCCGCCAACGATAATGATATTGGTGGGTCGGGAACAACATATTTAGACAGTCCAGCGACGACATCATCTACAACCTACAAAGTTCAATTTAATAATTATGGTGGAGCGTCAGGTAACGCGAAAATAAATCGCGCAGGTGGCGGTACTACCAGCACAATTACACTTTTAGAAATAGGTGCATAATGGCAACAGGTGGCGATGTATTAACAATGCTTTGTAATGGCGTCGAATTTGCCATTTGGGGCGATGATTACGATTCAATCGAATGGTATGGAAAAGCACCTGCTATAAGCAAAGAAAAATTTCTAGCAGGATTTGCAAAATATGATGCGTGGAAACTTGAGCAAGATGCCGCACGAAAAGAGGCAAAAGCAACAGCCGAGGCGAAACTAGCCGCGCTCGGCTTGACTACTGACGACCTTAAGGCTCTCGGCCTAGCATAATCTTGGGGAATTAACATTAAATTATGGATTTTCACGCTATCGACTGGGTTGCGATTAACGCAGCACATCGTCAATGGATCCTCGATGGAAAACATTTAGCTTTTAAGTGTCCGATCGATGGTGGATCTATTCGTGGATGGACGTCAATTTAAGCGCTTTATGCTTAGATAGCGCTATGGAAAAGAGCGCTAATGGATGGCCTGCGTCTGCCGATGCCGAGGCTATCGATATCATTAGAAAACCAGTCCCAGGTACAGATCTAAAATTACGAGTCGCTAAACCTGTAGCGCCATTATTAATCGCTTTCGCAGCTGAATTTCATAAACAGGTAGAACCTATCGATAAAGGAACGCTCGACGACTGGGGTTACGCATACCGTAAAGTTCGCGGATCTAATACCGTGGTATCTAATCACTCCAGCGGTACAGCTATAGATCTAAATGCGATAAAGCATCCTTTAGGAGCCGTCAATACCTTTACTGCCGAACAAGCTGCCACTATTCGTCGTTTATGTCGTAAATATGGACTAAAATGGGGCGGCGACTATCGGACAAGAAAAGACGAGATGCATTTCGAGATCGCGTTAAATCCTGTCCAGGTTGAAACATTAATCCGAGGTTTAGAATTGGAGAATGATGAAGGCGAAAAAACAGAATAAACAGCTCAAAACAGCTAAAGAATTAGCTGCATCCTGGGGCCGTTCCGCTGCCGCTGCCGCTATTGCTTACTATCTCGCTACTGGAGATATGACTGCTAAAGGTCTATCGAGCGCCGCTCTAGCCGCTGTGATGCCTCCGATTTTACGTTTCCTCAACCCTAAGGATCCTCTCGGACGTGGATAGTCTTTTAATACAGCTGGGCGTAATAGCCGCTGCCACCATATCAGGGGTCTCGGCTATATTCGCCGCTCGAGCTGAAAAAAATTCGCGGCCAGTATCTAACGGTTTCGCCGAGGAGGTCTTAACGGATCTTCGAGAGCTGCGTCGAATGGTTTTCGAACATTTAAAAGAGCACGATCAAAGGGGACAGGATGTTAAAAAGTGTATTCGTTGTACCGACCAGGGGAAGGCCACAAAACGCCGCAAGGCTTCTTAAAGCCTGGGAGGATACTAAAGCTGTAGCGGATCTTTATTTTGTCTGTGGTATAGACGACTGGTATTTACGCGAATATGAAAAAATCGATGGCATCAATATCCTTTTTGACCATACGACGGCCGATGGTTGCGCTCAACCATTAAATTTCGGTGTGCGAACTCTTTTAGATGACTCTAAATATGATCGTTATGATTATTTTGGTTTTCTCGGCGATGATAATTTACCGAGGACACTTTATTGGGACTACTTATTGCGGTTACTTTTACCGCTTGGGAAAAATGGTATCGCTTGGGGTAATGATCTTTTACAAGAGGGAAATTTACCTTCTCACGTTTTGACGACTAGGGGCATATGTGAGGCCTTAAATGGAATGACGCCACCTAATAGTAAGCATTGTTTTATTGATAATTTTTGGAAAAAGTTAGGTACGGATTTAGGCAATATCCACTATAGCCACGACATAATTATCGAGCATATGCATCCGTTCGCACGAAAGGCCGAAATCGACGATCACTATGTCAGGGCATATTCACAAGACTTTTGGACGCACGACGAAAAGGTATTTAACGAGTATATAACCAGTCAAGCCTATAGAGACCTTGTAGCCAGCCTCTAGGGTTACGGCGTGTCGTCTATTGTGGCGTCGGCAACCAGGTGTACCGTTATCCCTGTCGAGAAGCTCCCTTAACCCTCTCGACAAGGGACAAGAAAATGATTGATTTCATTCAACGCAATACAGACGTGATTATTTATTTAATGTGCGTCGGACTTTTTACTATCGGATACTGGTACGGCCATATGGTCGGCCATAGTCGCGGTTTTAAAGCTGGTCGCGCAGCTGCACGTCGTCATCCATCTCTTAGAAATGAGAGAATCTAATGACGACGATAATTGATACAACAAAAGATATCGATGTAAGTCTTGATGACTTGAAATTATCTTATGCACTTAAATATTGTGTAAGCGTAACCAATATGCCTGAGTGGGTACAAAAGATCCGATTTTCAAAGATTGGAACAGGTAAAAAGATACATATTCAGATAGAGGATAAAGATACAGCTTGCGGAGGAGAAAAAAAATCTTTTCCTAGAACTTATCCCAAAACTTTACCTGTAAGTAATACACATATTTCGACATTGTGCAAAGCCTGTTTCGACAATTTAGCGAGTTACTGAAATGACAATAAAAAATTACGCCATTAGTTATTCGCTTTTAGGCTTTCATATATTGCCGTTAGGCATCCAGGCTAAACAGCCTCATAAGCGCCTTGCACCTCGAGGCCTATATAGCGCTACGGATAATTACGAAATGATCGAGAAATGGTTTCATATAGAACCTGAAATCAATATCGGAATTGCCTGCCGCGCATCGAATCTCGTAGTGCTTGATGTAGATCTGCGTAATGGTGGAACTACTGATGGCCTACCTGAGACTCGTCGAATCCGTACTGGTAATGGCTTCCATTATTATTACTCGGCAGATCCATCGATGACCTTTCCAGGAAAGTTTAGGGAAGGTATCGATATTAAGTGGAACGGCTATGTCGTAGCTGCTCCATCACTGCATCCAAGCGGAGCGATATACGCAGTCGATAATGACAGCGATATCAAGCCTATTGGAGATCTAGTAGGTGCTCGATGAAAAGTGCAACCGTTACACCTACTACCCTCGTGGCTGAGGCTAGAGAAAATTATTCATACCTAGCTGCCAATATGCCTGACGACGCGATGAAATTGGCGCGTATAGGTGTTAGCGACCGTATCCACATTCTTTATGAGAATGAAAGCTGTTGCGGTGTCGAGAAAATGCCACAAGTAAAACGATGGGGAATTACTCATTATTACTACGAAAAATGCGATAAATTCGATATCTGTCTTAAATGTCTCGCGACATATTGGTATCGGTGGATCCGATGAATCTTAAAGAAATCGCAGCCGAGTTAGCTGCTCTTACGGTAATTAAGGATGCAGTAACCGAAGCTACTAATCATCTACGCGAATTGGCGAAAGATGAACTAACTAATGTAGGCGCTGATATGACGAAAGCCGTCGTCGATAATCAAGAGGTAGCGAAAATAACTCTCGTATCGCGAGATATGGCTTTTGTAATTACGGATGAGAAGGCGCTTCTTACCTGGGTATTAGAGAATTTCTCAACTGAGACTGAGACAAAAGTACGCGACTCATTTCGAAAGAAATTTATTGAAACTCTTGCGATCACACACGAGAATCAGATTTTTAGCACCTTGACAGGCGAGGTCTTATCTTTCGTCGGACTTGAACAAAAGCCAGCATACGTCTCGACTCGGTTCGCTGCCGATGGGCGTGAGGTCGTACTCGATGCGATGCGTGAGCATCGTTTAACGTCGCTTCCCTGGCTCAATAATTATGTTGAATCACAGAGACGAAAAGAGATCGAGTAATGGACGAGAAACAAGCTAAAGCTCTACGCGCTTCTTTTAAGGATGATCTAGTCGAGAAAAAAGTCGTAGGCGCTCGATCGTATAACTTTATTAATCACGCGGTAGTCACCGACCGCCTGATATCAGTAGATCCGACGTGGTATTGGCAACCGATGGCGATCGGTGAAACTGGGATGCCGATACTCGATGACCATAACGGTCTATGGATCAAGCTGACCATCTGCGGCGTAACGCGAATCGGTTATGGAGCCTCCGAGCCGCATCAAAAAGGAGCCGACGCGGTAAAGACTGCTATTAGTGACGCTATAAAAAATGCAGCGATGCGTTTTGGCGTAGCTCTCGATCTCTGGGGCGCTGATAGCAATCCTGGTACAGCGAGCGAGGTAGCACCTGTCGCGCCGACCTTGCGAGCTGTACCACCGTTAAAACCTGTCGAAACTGAAAGTCCAGCTCTAGCAGAATTTTTACAAGAGCAGCGGCCTGATGATCCTGCTCCTGTGGTGATACCACCTGCAGGAGAAGCCCACTGTAAATTCGGCGCTTTTGACTGCCGCATCTACCGTAACGGCACAAGTAATACAGGTAAGCCATACGAGGGTCTTTTCTGCCAGCGTAAGCCATATAGCGAGGCCTGTACGCCTTTATCAATGGACGGTAAGCCCTGGAAAAAGAGCTAACGTTTGATGACCTACAGATCCGCATCCGAGGCGAAAAGCCGTGGTATTACTGCGAGTGCTGCCGCTGGTTTTTCGCCCTGGATGTGTCCATTCAGACAATTAATGACATTCATAGATATCTAAAGAGAGAGAAGGATGAGGCCGCTAAAGCTGTCCAGCCAAGATCAAGATCTAGCTCGAGACGCCGCCGATGAATTTATCCGCTGGTCCATAGATCAAAATAAAACAGATAGACCACATACACGAGCCGTCCCCTGGAAATCAGATCACGAACGTAAATGGGAAATGACGATGGCATATAGCGCCGAAATCGCTGTAGCTCGTTTATTAGATTTACCCTGGAACGGACTTAATACATTTAAGGAATTCGCTGACGTGGGCGAAAATGTCGAGGTGCGCTGGTCGAGGAGTGAGAACCTCATTCTGCGCACCTATGACAGGGATGGAGATCTTGCTTTCCTGGTACAAGGATCATCCATCGATCGTCTATTCCTCGCAGGTTTCCTACCTGTCAAAATGGGACGCATCCCTGAGTTTAAGTTACCCAATGAAAATACCTGGTTTATCCCACGCGACAGGCTCTACCAATATATGCCACAGAATCAGGCTCTAAAGCCATTTTTAGGCTATTGGAGCCGACAAGGATAGGAAGATATAGATAAATGAATTACGACGGCTATAAAGGCCGTTTAAGGCTTGGCCTACTGAGGGTACGGCCAATGGCGAGGGACTGGCTACTATGTGCGGTGTCAGTCCCTTTCGCCTTTTTTGACAAGGTGACAGAGCCAGGGTCTATATTCCGCACTGGTCGATGAGACTGGGGGCAGGAACTCCGAAAGCGACGGTCGAAGGGTATAAAAATACCTAGACAGAGCTATAGAGATCCTTCCATACCTACCATAAAAGATTTTTAATTTATGGGGGGTAGGGGGGCATTTCTCCTCTTGCTCTAGTCTCAGGGTATATCTATAAAAATACATAAAAAAAGAATTACAATAGAACCCACACAAGGAAACCAGTGAAGGGATCCATATGACTCTGAATATATCGATCTCTATCGGTGAAGTATCTACAGAAATAAATACAGATCAATCAATGTCATTCGACGCAATCGAATCAATGTTAAGTCGTTCCGTTTCAGCCGTCCTCGTTTTGTTTAATTCGATGGATCCCAAAGATAGGCAATATGCACTCGGCCTCGATGCCGATGCGAATGATGACGAGACGGACGAGGAAACCGACGCCTGAAGGTTGGGAACACTGTCGCTCGTGCGACAAAATCCTACCTTTAGAGAAATTCGGATGGGTAAATAAGGCGCGTAATAAACGACGCCATCAATGTCAGAATTGCCGAAATTTGGCTAGATGGGTATTGCGTAGGGTAAAATCTGATTATGAACAGCTCCTACAAAAACAAAGCTATCGATGCGCCATATGCGCCATACATAACGATACAAGTCGTCTAGGAATAGACCACAATCATAAAACTCAAGAGATCCGAGGCCTCCTCTGCCACGACTGTAATACTGGCATAGCCTCATTTGACGAAAACCGTCAATATCTAGCGAAAGCGATCCTCTACCTCATACCGAGAGGCGAATATGAAGATATTAATAATAAGTTTAATAATGGTGATGAATTCTCCAGCTGAATATCAGCAATACGCAGCCAAGCACGTTTACGCATACGAGGTTAAATGTATGAAAGAACTATGGCGTAAAGAAAGTAATTGGCGACCACAAGCTAAATCTCCGACACACGATTACGGAATCCCTCAAAGACATATGAAGGGTAAGACACAGGCCGAGATTGATGCATTTAGAAAATCACCGAGGTTACAGATTCATTGGGGTATTAATTATGTGCGTCATCGATACGGCGATTTTTGTAGCGCTTTAGCGTTCCATAAGCGTAATAATTGGTACTAATAGGGTACATTTTGTGCCATAAAGTTACAGAAAGGGACAATTATGGATCTACGAGAAAAGGTTTCAATAGGCGTCTGCTCGCCTGGAGTATGGACGTCGCTATTTGCTACCTCGATTATCGATATCGCTAGGAGTCAATCGCAATTAGGGCAGCTGATTAGCCTGGAGGGATCAGGGGTAATTAGTCGTCTGCGTAATCAGGTTGTAGCTACATTCTTAGAAAAGACGACGGATGACTGGTTATTACAGATAGATACAGATCAGATTATTAAAGTAGATGCATTTAAGAAATTAATAGCGGCAGCTGACAAGGATGAACGACCTATCGTTAGTGGAATCGTCCACGCCGCGTGGGAGACCAATAATGTTTATCCTGAGCCTGTTCCTTGTATCTTCAAAGTAGGAACCGAAGGTGGGCTATATGCAGTTCACGATTATCCTGAAGATCAGATCATCGAGATTGATGCGGCTGGTACTGGATGCATACTCGTACATAGATCCGTATTTGAGAAACAAAGAGAAGCCGCTGACCAACAAAACGAGGGAGCGATGTGGGGCTTCTATCGAGATATGCCTATCAATGGATCCTGGGTAGGTGAAGATATCTTTTGGTCTATTCGCGTTAAGGCTCTTGGTTACAAGATGTTTGCGCATACTGGCGTACAGCTGCCACATAAGAGAAGCTACTGGCTCACTCAAGAACATCATAAAGATTACGCTAAATATGTTAAGACTCGGCATCACAGCGCCGAACAAGAGATGGAGATAAGTAATGGCGATAACAAGTAACAAAGTAACAGTGACGACCACTGCGCAAACAATCGTGAACGTCGATGATGTAACGCAGAATGTCTATCTACATTCTAAAGGTGCTACCTATGTAGGTGGTGTAGGTGTAACGAGTACGAGTGGCTACCTTGTGGATAATGGGGACAAACTAACGCTAACCGTACCTGTGGGATCAGTGCTCCAGGCGATTACTAACGCAGCTTCGCACGATCTCTATGTTCTAATCACGCGAGTCGATTAAATAATGTGGGCCGTTTTTTCCCAGACGAAGCACGAACGATAC